>Ga0209812_10001087_pt1 | contig 20549 bp, 16 predicted proteins | sample JI71714BDNA_FD_187502 | JGI IMG/M metagenome (GOLD analysis project Ga0209812, IMG submission 187502) | Wastewater effluent complex algal communities from Wisconsin, to seasonally profile nutrient transformation and Carbon sequestration -... | ecosystem: Engineered > WWTP > Effluent > Algae...
ACGAAGGCCCAGCCGAGATCCTCTGCATCGGCTTCAAGAGCGGTCCCGGAGACCATGGTGAAAAGATCGGACCACACCGCTTCGAGGGTTTGGACGACCGCCTCCCGGACCGGGAAATCGCTTGTTGATATGGGGGCAGGACCGATGGAGAAGCCGGCAAGATCGAGCCCGGCGAGTTGGTCGGCGAATGACGTGTGCATGGGAATATTCTCCTGACTGGCGTGAGGCCGACGCACCCGTTGATGGCTGCGCCAGCGAGAGCCCGTCAGGGCCAGCTTCAGGCAGGATTGCGCACCCGTCAGGGGGAACCCGGCTTGGCGGGCTGGCGCGGGCAGGCCTTCAGCCCGAAGGGCCAAGGCCAACACGGGCCCGCCCAAGCAGGGTTGCGCAAGACTGGCGGCGGGCCCAGGGCCTCTCTCGCATGGCGACAGACCATGAGCGGCCGGCAAAGTTCAGTCAGGGATGACAACCCAGCGCTGCGCTTAACCAACTCGCAGACCTCAAGCTGCGCGCTTGGTGTAGACCCCCTCACCGTTCGACATGTGCCCGAGGCAATCATAGTCGCCGAACATGACATCAAAGCGGGATGCGATCTGGGACAGCCAACGCCGTGCCCGCGGGGAGCGAGCCGTGCGCCAATCGGCGTCCCAATAGGCCCCGTCATCCCGCTCGACGATCCAGACCGCCACCAGCCCGCCATAGACCGACACGCCGAAATCCGCATAGGCATTGCGCGTGAGGATCCGGTCTTCCCGGCCACGCCATCCGTCATGGGGGATCAGTGAAGGGAAGGCTTTGGCCGCCCTCTCGCGCAAGTTCTCGCGCAGCCATTCGTACTCGAATTCCCAGTCGTCTTCGGCTTCGACCTCGAGCACAGTGAATGCGACGATAGCGCCGCTGGGATAGCTGACCGATCTGCCCATGACATCCTCCCTCAAGCCGCAAGCGCAGCGTCGTCTGATGCATCGTCAAACTGCTCGGGGATAACCCTTCCGCCGAGCGTCAGCAGCAGGCTCGAAGCTTCCTCGGCCTTGGCCGCAGCAGTCAGAATGGCTCGGTCGTCGTCCTTCAGCAGCTTGAGCCAGTGCTCGATATAGCTGGCGTGATTGTCGAGATGCGTGACCGGCAGCCCCAGCTCAGCACCCAGCATGGCGCTGGAGAGTTCGGCGACCAGTTCCTCGGCGGCATAGGCCGCCGTGCCGAAGCGGTTTTTGAGATCGCGTCCCAATCGGCTGGCATGGCCTGTCCAGTGCGACAGCTCGTGGGCGAGTGTGGCGTAGTAGTGATCGAAACCGTTGAACAGGCTGGCCGGCGGCATCGTGACGCGATCCGCAGTCGGCTCGTAATAGGCCTCGCAGCCCTGATGCCGCAGGTTGACGGGGATGGCGGCGAAGAAGGCGTCGAGCTCGGCCTCGCGCCCTTCAGGCTCGACCAGTTCCAGCGTTGCGGCCGGATGGAAGCGCTCGGGCAGACCTTCCACCTGATCGGCGTTGAAGACCGGATAGGCTTTCAGCACCCGGCGGGCCTCGTCAGTCTTTTCGCCGGTATCGGGCGCTTCAACCTCCTTGGTGTAGCTCTTGTAGAAGATCGCAATGGTCGACTTCTCGCCTTTGCGGACCTGCGCGCCGAGCGATTTTGCCTGGTTGTAGGTCATCCAGAACGGCGATGCGTAGCCGCACATGTCGGCGACCATCCAGAGCCAGAACACGTTCATACCTCGGTACGGAATCCCGCAGGCCCGCAGAGGCCGCGAGACCGGCACACCGCGCCACGGCTTGATCCATGGCTTCGTGCCTGCTTCCAGACGGGCAATGATTTCCTGGGTGATACGGGTGGCGGGCGACAAGCCGCCGCCCTGCCCCTTGCGATAGGCCATGATGGTTCTCCTGATTGAGGCATCTGACAGTCGGCGACGGCTTCGCCGGTCAGTGCCACAGGTTCCCGAGCCCCCTCTGCTCTGCTTCCAAAAAGGAAGCGGTCCTTCGGCATAAGCCGAAGGACCGCTTCACCAGGTGCGAGTGGCTGTGCCTGTCAGGAGGAGGTCAGGCGGCCAGCTCGCGGGGAGACTGATGTATGTCGTCACCGCCCCGCTCCGCTCCACTGGAGTCGATCTCGGCTTCGCCAGCCTCCGGAGCAGGGCAAGCGAACCGCATGACCTCAGGCACCCAGGCCAGCGCCTTCTCGCGAACCTCGACCTCGGTGATGTAGGTTCCAGCAAAGACGCGTTCGGCGCTCATCGCCAGGTCACCCTTCTTGACCGCGGCAAAGCGCGAGGAGAGCTCAAGGCCGCCGACATCGGTCAGGGCGTCGAGGATCACCTGCTTCGACACCCGGTCGAAGTAGTTGGCCGCCGTCGGCCGCCACCACTGCGCCATGTCGATACCGATCAGGCTGCCGAGATGATCCTGGAAGGGCAACTGGCGCTCACCGGACATGTTGAGGCTCGCCTCGAGCGACCGGGCCACAACGTATCCCAGCCAGGCCGCGCGGCTGTCATCGGGCAGCGCCCGAAACAGGTCGAAGCGGGACATTGCATCCTCGCCAGCGCGCCAGCTTTCGTCGAGACCGGACCTGAGCTCGGCAAGCGCGCTGCTCGCCGCAGCATCCTTGGCTTCGAAGCCGATGATCGGGCCTGCCGGAACAGGCGCGCGCAACGTGGTCGACTGGCGCGCGCGCCAGTCGTGCGTATCGGCATCGGCCAGCATGAAGACCATGAGGTCAAGTGCCAGCCCGGGGTCGGATGCAACGTGCAATGCCAGAACATCGCGGCGCTGCATAGCGAGCTCGTCGACCAGGCGCTTGGACAAGGTGGTCCGGCGCCTTTCCGAACCTTCCTCGCCCGAAACGACTTCGATCTCGCTGTTGGCTTCGGTGGGATCAGCCTGACGCTCGCCGTAGAACACCGGCTGGAGAACCGGCGTGCCATCGCGCGAGAGCACCAGCACCATGCCTGCTTCTGCCTTGAGTTCGGGTGCAATAACTGGCGGTCGGGCACGGATTTCCTGGCATTCGCGTTCGATGGCCGCGATAGCCGCTTCGGCTTCCGCCACGGCTTCCTCAGCGCTATCCTCGTCTTCGAGGATCGCTGCATGCTCGTCATAGGAGGCATCGAGCTCGTCGAGCCTTGCGACTTCCGCTTGAGTAAGCGGGGCAGGTTCGGCAGGAAGCCGGACCAGCCCTTCGACCAGATCATGGCTGGCATAGGGATCGAGTGTGGGCTTCACCCAGGCGAGCCCCTGTTCGACCGCGAGCGCCTTCGCCTGCTCTTCCATCTTGGCCGCCGCGAGGCTTTCGAGCAGCGCGACATCGACCCAGGACTCGCTGTCGTCGTTGTCGAACAGTTCGCGCTCGACGCAGCCGCCCGCGGCAATGTAGGCGTCGCGGCCAACGAGACGGGCGCGCGGATCGCTGCCCCGTACTGTCCCGGACAGGACCATACGCCGGACACTATCGGGGTTGGGCGCATAGTAGCCCGACGACACCTGGTCGAACACGCGGGTCTGGATGGCCTGATCCGAGGTGGCGCCAAAGGCCTTGGCAATATCGAGGGTGATCTCTCCGGCGGCGAGCGCCTCGAACACGACGGGCGCAAGCGTCGCAAGACGCAGACGACCCTCGACGAAGCGAACGGTCAGACCGAAGCGGCGCGCAACATCTTCTACAGTCGCGCCGCCTGCCACGAGCGCGGCAAAGGCCTGGGCTTCGTCGGCGGGGTTCATAGCGAGGCGGTGGAAGTTTTCGGCGAGGCTGGTCTCGACGGCCGCTTCGGCGCTGTCATCGAGCACGAGGCACGTGACTTCGTAATCGCGGGCGAGCAGCTTTTCGTCGGCGAGCGCGAGCATCGCGCGCCGGCGACGCTCCCCGGCCTCGACTTCGAATTTGCCCTTGGCAGCAGGTCTGACGATGAGGTTCTGCAGCAGACCGCGGGCTGAGATGCTGGCCTTGAGCTCAGCATCTGCTGCGGGATCACCATGGCGGCGGACATTGCGGGGCGACTGAACGAGCTTGGTCAGCGGGATCGACTTGATCATGGGACACACTCCTGATTGTGAGCCCGGCACGCCGACTATCGACGCCCAAATGGCTCAATCAGGGCAAGCCCCCTCCTCTCTTGGACCATTGCTCCAAGTTTCACAGCTCGGTCGGCAATGAGAAATGACGATTTTTGGGACTTTGCGGTCATTCCGTGCCGGGCGGCTGAATGTCGGCTTCTGACAAAAGCCGCAGCTCGAGCTTTTGCCCGGGCAATGTCATTGGACGATCGAAATTGCGCCTCAAGCGGACAGACAGCTTTCAGCGTGAGGATATGGTAACGCAGAAAGCCTCTCCCCTAAACTATCCTTTGGGCTTGCTTCCAGGCTCTTGCAATCGTTTATCGATACTGAAAGGAGTCGCCGCCATGTCTGACCCCGCACTCGACAGAATTACAGAAATGATTAGTGTGTCCGTGAGAATAATGGACAAACAACTGAACGCTGTCGATCTTGCGGATCTGCGAGTTGTGCTGAAGGGGACAGGCGGCCATGGAGGGATGGGCGTCAGCGAAGCATCCGGTCCCAATCGAGCTATATAGGCGATGAAGCTAGCTTTCCGCGATCGCGAAGAGAACCTCCGAACCATCGCGCGTAGTTTGAAATAATTCTGCAATTCGCGTGCCCAAGACTAGATACGGGTGCGATGGTCTCCGAACCCTTGAGCAAGGCGGCTTGTCCAAGATAATTGTCATCCCATGTTTCGGTCCCCAGATATTGCGCATTGCACAAACGAGGCCGCATCACTCCAGTCTCGCGCCATGTAGATGCCAGATGGCACGCTCATTAATGGGATGAAAGGCTTGAACGAGGCGAGATGAACGCCGATTGCCCTGGGCACATGCGCCATCAGCGAGGCGTGATTCGCTGGCGCATCATCGATCAAGAACACCTTGCTGGATTTACTGGCAACATGGTCAGCGATGATCGCCCCCTTCTCGCGCGCTGCGACGATCATAGGATGCTGCAGGCCAACGGATCTTAAGAGCCTGCGCCTCCGCTCCTCGTGTTTGGGCGAAACCGCAGTCAGAATGACGATATCAGCAATCGCGTTGAGGATATTTAAGGCCTCGATGGTTCCGGGCGCGATTGTTTGCCTTGTTTCCTGCTCATCCCAAAATTGATCGAGAAGCCGATTTGCCAAGCTGGGACTAACTTGCTTGCCGCTTTCTGGGCAAACGATGTTGTGAGGCCGCGCAAAGCGATCCTGGATGAAGTCGAGACCTTTTTCTTCAAGAAAGCTGATGAACGGCTGAACGAAATCAAGTATGACCTCGTCGACGTCGACAAACACTATCGGTCGCGTTCCGCTCATCCCAGATGCTTACCTTAAATGAAAGCCTGCAAAAATACGCCTTCGGTGTTCTAAAGTATAGCAGGGTGCCCGCTGGCGACATCTGAGGCGACCGCGATTCAACCTATGCAATACCGAGCAACAATGTCGTTGGCCAGCCAACAGCGACCGTATCTCGGCGCCCGCGAATATTGCACATTTGCAATTATGTTGCATATTTTGCATTGCACTCGACACGTCTTTGTTGGCTAGATGGCACGGACCGACCAAGCTCAATAAGAAGAGCGCACCTCGGCGGTGTTGACGCGAAACAATGTGAACTGAATATCGGGAATCGCTCCGATATCGAATGGAGTAAATGCCTCACCAACTGGCGAAAATCCTTTGTTGCGCACGATTTCTTCCCTGTGATCTTTGGAGTTGTCGGAATTCTGACGTGCATAACACAGGAAAAAAGGGCGCGGTGTGAACGCGTGGGAAGCGGCAATTTTACGGAGCACCTCCTGCAAAACCGGCCCGTCAAACGGCGAGTACAAAAAGACAAAGCATGATGCGTCTGACGGATATTCAAATTGCACCGCATCCATCGCGTATAGCGCGATCTTTTCGCGAAGACCTTCAGGCCGCAAATTCTGCAAATTTTGTCGAGCTATTTCGGCCAGATCTTTAGCATACTCCACGCCGATAACCCGTGCGAAAGGATATTCGGCAGCGATAAACAGTGCCCTTCCCTTGCCGCACCCCAGATCGATGAAAACTGACCCATCAAGCTCTGCCGTTTGGCGTTTAAGCATCGCCCTGAAGCTCTTCTCTGGAATCGAGCCGAAACCATAGGCATGGGCAGCGCTGGGGCCCGATACGCGCGACATGGCTACGGATTGCTGGCCAAACGTATCGACGCACCGCGTCCGGTCAAACCGGCGCGCCAGAAAAGGTGCGGCAACGCTTCTCAGCCTGTCGAGCATCATCTGCATTACTTGTCACACGCACCACGCGCGCTCAACCCGCTGCCAAGCGGGGACAGGCGATTCGCAGGCTTTAGAGATGAGCACGGTTGCGGCAGACCGACGGGGATGGAATATGCAGGGGCATGAAGATATCGACACGAGGATTCAGCCCATCTGCGACCACCAGCATGCAGGTCTTTCCGACGCTTTTGCATATCCAAGACGGGTTTCTTTCACCTGCCCGGACAAACTCGCTTGCCTCACAAGCGGTGGATAAAGCCGATGTCGACGATGCGGTGCTTGCTGAGGATATTGCCTTTTTTGCACTCAACGCTTTGTCGAGCGAGGAGGTCGACTTCACCTATTATGAGGAAATCGAGGTAACTGAGGTGTGGTTCAATGTGCTTGAGCCCGGCGAGCATCATTGGGATCACACCCATGCCAATCACGTGCTAAGCGGCATTATCTATCTGGCCGATGGCTGCTTTACGATCTTTAGCGATCCGCGTCCGGCCGCCAGCGTCCTTGCCCTGAATTATCGGAGTTCGAACCTCGGCAAAATACGCAACTATGTCCATAAGGGACAATGCGGCAGCGCCATACTGTTTCCATCGTGGCTGCCGCACAGGGTCGCGACGACCGATGTGCAGCGCAAGACAATTTCGTTCAATTTGATACTTCGCGGCCAGTATGGTGCCGGCAACTCGAAGGAGCGGGTGACGCTGTAGCGCCGCATGAAGGCACCGGCTTAGCCGAGGACGAGAACAGAGGGCAGCGCGCGGTTTTCTGCTCGCAATGCAACATAGCCGATACCGGCCACGCCGCGCATCAAGCCCAGATTGAACCCTTTATTGCCCTGATCCCACCGCGCATCACCATCAAGTCGCCATGTTTCCCCGATCCCGGCAATCCTACGCCTCCCCTCGGCAACTGCTTCGGGAAGCGACAATAGCTCTCCGGCCTGCATGAGGAAATCCGCATGACCGGCGATACCACAGCACAGCGTATCGTTCGAATGCGTATTGAGCGCCATGACCGAATGAACTGCCTTACCCGCCTCTTCGCGGGCCCGTTCTGCCCAATCGCGGTTTGGGCTTTGCAGGAGCGAAAGGCGTGCATAGCCGATGCCCGCCGCCCCATAACACCACTGGTTAGGCGACATCGCGTTCAAACGCATCCGGTCTGGCCGGGTATCACGCCAATTACCTGTGTCCCAGGCGAAATGCCGCCGCTCGAAGTCCAGACATTGGCAAATTGCGGCATCGAAACGCTCTGTTTGAAGCGCCTTGGCAAGCGCCGACAAAGCTAACAGATAGCCCGATGCGCCGTGCGAAACCCCCGTCAGTTTCTGCTTGTCGAAAGTGACGGAAGCGAGTGGGAAGCCATCACTTGCGGCGGCCATCAGCGTATCGGCTATCGCCTCCGCCCGCTGCAAAGCCGCATCATCACAACTTACATCGTGCAGCTTCAACAGGCCGAGGATCGCTCCCGCCCTTCCACCCACAAGATCAAGTTGGCCGTCGGCCTTCGCTGCTTGCACCGTCAGTAACTCGGCTGCCTGCTTTGCTCCGGACAGATAGGACGTCTCTCCAGGGATCAATTGCGCAAGTGTGGCGAGCCCGTAGACTAGCGATCCTACGCCGACAAAGCCGCCAACACCCATCCTCCGCACCAGCCTGCTGCTGTTGTCGGATGCAAGCGCACCTAGGATCGGTGCGGTCGCTATTGCCGCAAAATCGATCAGTTCTTGCCTCTGGCGCGTCACACCGGCGGCGGCGAAGAACAGGGCGATGCCTAAATTCCCGTTATAAAGATCGTGCCCGATGGGGACGATTTGCGACATCAGCCGGTCATCGAAATATTCCAACCCGAGCCACGCCGCCGCTCCGTCCCGTACAATCGCCACGTCGCACAGGTGATCGGCTATACCTTCCACCAAGTCAGCCGGCGCGGCTACCTTGCGGCCCGGCTTGCGCGGAACGCCTAAGGCAGCAGCTGCGAACTGTACCTGCAATTCGATCGCCGCATCGTCCAGACCGTCCAACCGTTCAAGCGCAACCGAAATCCCGTCCTTAGCATGGAGGTTGGTGACAACGCCTTCCCAGCAATTAACAACCGTGCGTGAGGCGTCGAGATGGAAAGCCGGAATGGTCATCCGGCACAAATCGGCGCGTTCCTGACGGAACAGCTTCCACGGCTGCATAGTCATATCGTCCCAATTGTATAGCCGGGCAATCAGCTCGCTTTGCATACTCCATGAAACTCCGTCGGTCATAGCACGGTGATCCGAAAGGCGGCGCAGCAGAAGATAGTAGAAGCGCGTCGGCCGAATGACGCGGCGCACTGTCAAAGCCGCTGATCGCAAAGCGGAAAACTGCTCACGGAAGTCGGCTTTCGCAGATGCAACTAGCGAGAGAACATGGCGCATACCTGCCAAGACGTCCTCGCAATGGGCGTCAACAGGAACCGGTTCCCCGGCAAACCTAGGCAGGTTGGCGTCGATCGTTTGGCTCACGCGCTTGAGGCGGACCTGCATTTCCATGCTGTTGAGCGCCGACCAGTCGAGCCGCTTGACTTCGAAACGCGACTGTTCAAGCCCGCCCACGCTGATGGTGCGACCGTCATCGGCCTGAATGTAACCGGGCAGCATCCCGACCGCGAGAACCGAGGATTCGAGCTTCTGGCTCGCCGCCCACAAGGCTGCTTCACCCTTTCTTGGCTTGCTGGGCGGCGTAGAGAGTGCCTGCATAACTGTTTCAAGATCAACGGGAACAGGATGCTCCCCGCAGGCAAGAATGTTCTCCATGTGAATGTCGGAGGCATTGAGAATGTGAAAACAGGCGAGCCAGGCTCCGGCGCGGCGATAATAGCGGGATGCCCCAGCGGGGTCTTGGCAGTCGCCCGCCGCAAGTCCCATTACCCAGCCATAATCGCCGCGATCGATGAACGGCGCGATACGCAGTTGCAATTCGGGGTCCAGCGCATTCAACTTGCAGATCATCGCCGCAACAACGCCATCGCAAGCCAGCGAGCGAGGTTTATAGAACAATCTCGATCCGCCTTCGAGGCGCAGTTCCATAACCGTTTCGCCGCCACCATGTGGGTCGGAAAGGCCGTAGCCAAGGTCGAGTATTTCCAGCGATCCCTTGCTGCCGAACCGCTCTGCCAGCAGGACGCTGTCAGCTTCGAGGCGCTGGCAAAAGGTGGCATAGGCGAACATCCAGTTCTGGCGGACCGTCCCCGCCACCCGCGCCAGAACCGGATATCGCGCGAAGAGCCCAGCGAATCCCTCCGCCCGCATAAAAACTATGAAATCGGCAAAACGGGAATCAGGATTTGCGACTTGCGCCCGCCAATCGGCGAAACATTCGTACAGAGGAAGCCCGAACAGCTCGGCCAATGACTGCCATAGCTGCCGTGCGGCCGATTTGCGCGCGGTTTCCGAAAGGCAGGTGGCCCAGCCCTTCTGCGCTGCCAAAGCCATAATGGCCGGCTGCACTATTGGCTGGAGCAGATGACCAAACGGATATTGTCCGGCCTCGTCGCAGGTCGCCGTTTCGGCACCTGCCACAAGCTGGCGAATGATGGCTTCGGTATTCTCGAGCCAGTCGGGCGCCTCCTCATCCCCGCACCGCTGCATTTGCCCGAAATGCGCTGCTACGAAACCAATTGAAAACCCGTCAAGCGACAGACGGCGCTCGAAAATGTCACCACGATCCCCCCCAGCGATGTTCTTCCAGCGTTCAAGAACTTGCGCGATGATCTCTGCAGGAGGGAGTTCGACGGCTTGGTATTTGCCGGACAGCCGTTCATCCAGCGTTAGGCAACGACTTTCGAGACTCATGCAACCTCGGACGGTAAAAAAAGAATGGCCGCATTGCTGCGGCCATTCCTTGAATGTCATTGTTGGATCAGTTGCAGCAGCAGGTGCAGTTGACCCCCGGATTGCTCGTTCCGTCTCCGGCGCTCGACCGGCCTTCACCGATTCGCCCGCTTCCTGCGGCAAGTTCGATATCGTCAAAGGAGCTCAAAACTTCGTCCAGAAGCACCGATACATCCTGTCGGCACGAAATGTGTTGGATCATTCTTTCATCTCCCTGCTAGGTTGACGTCGCAACGGTCGCCGAGAACCCAATTGTTGTCAATCGCGGATCAGGCATAGAAGTGATTAGTGTCGAACCAATCAAAGGCGGCCTTGGCGCGCGCATTTCTGGCGTAGCGCAGAAACCTCAAGACGAACGCGATTTCCGTCGTGAGATACTTGGCCATCTTGATTTCTACCAGTTGCTCGTCCTTCCGTGTTACTCCACCAGCCTATCGGCCTTTCAAGCACTGGCACAACCTCTTGGCCGCTTGATCCGTCATGATTTTTTGTCAACGGCCAAGGGGGATCGCATCCACGAGATATACAAGAGACCGGAGGACGAGCAGAATTTCGGAGGCGTCTGGCATTCCGATGGCGCTTATCTGCAAAAGCCGCCGCGCGCGATCATGCTTCAGGCTGTACACGTTCCAGACGATGGAGGCGACACGCTGTTCGCGTGCCAGATCGCGGCTTACAATGCGCTCCCCGATGAACAGAAGACTCGCTTGCGTGACTGCCGCGTGCTGCACACTGCTGCATCGGTGTTCGGTGAACATCCAGGTTCAAAAACCGCCGGTGCGCTGCAATCCGCTTGCCATCCGCTAGTGCGCCATGTGTCCGGTCGACGCGCCTACGCTTTGTTCCATAGCGGCCCCTGTGCACAAAGGGTGATCGGCGTGACTGCCGATGAAAGCAGGAAACTGCTGGGTGAAGCCTTGTCCGCAGCGACCCATTCCCCTCTCCAATACAGGCACAAATGGCAGGCTGGCGATATTGTCATATGGGACAACCGATCAACCATGCACAAGGCGTTGAACGATTATCCCGGCCAACCGCGCCTGATGCGCCGCGCCATGATCGCTGGGTAAGAGATCGCTATGGAGGCTGCGACTAAAGTATTATTTCTGCAGCTATGTGCGACAGAATGGCATCACAGCGGAAAATTAAACGTGCGAAATCATAATAAAGAAAGTCGACCTCAGCGAGCCATACGTTGTCACTAGTCTCGCGTTTGGCAGGAAATTGACAAACTAGAGATCGGCATGCGGGAGGTCGCCGTTATACTTACGAAGCGCAATATCGATGGCCGCGTTTCCAAATGGAAGCGCCACACCCGAAAGTCTGCTATTGGGTTTCGCTTCTTGTCGGATAGGCTCCGGAATTAGCGCGCAATGCTTCCGCTGGCTTCGTTCCGTCGATACGTCATCTTTTGTCAGGAGCAGACTCTTCCGGCCGCTGCCGCCAACGACTGGGTCTGGGTCGAGAGCTGCCAATCCACAGCACGTAATCAGCACTCAGCCAATGCTCGGCAAATCTACAACTCTGAAAACAGACCCGGATCCGGCATCGCGGACAAGGTCAACGCGCTGGCCGTCCCAGTGGTAGTCGAGGTGTCGCCCCTGCAGGGCATTTGAAGCGCAGTCCGGGTAGAAGAGCGCAACGCATTCCCCACCCGAATGCCGGACGCTCGGGTAGGCAATCCCGTCAGCTCCCGTGCCCATAAGGTGCCGTGCGAGAGCTTGTGAGGCAGCATAGTTGTCGGGATCGAGCGCCGGAGCCGGCTCGCCCGTGAGAGCTCGAAGGTCATGCAGGTCTGCATCGACCGATACGACGATTTCGCGGAACTGCGAGGTCCATCCCGGCGCTTCCCGGGTTCGCGCCATGAAACGGGCATGATGGTGGATTGTCTCGAACATCGCAGTTTCGAACCGATCGCCGACGTAGAGAACACCGTAACTGCCATCGGTAAAGCGGCTTGGCCGGTCGGTGCTGACGTGGGTGAATGGCGCCATGAGGTAGGAGGCGCCATTGCCGCCGACGCGTCGGCCCGCTGGAACGAGGTCAAGATTGCCGATCGTCGCCATGATGCGAGGATTGGTCTTCTGCTCGGCCGAGATCAGTAGCGGCCAATCGGCAGGATCAGCGATGTCTTCGAACAGGTCGATCGGCGGAAAGGCACTTCGGATGATCCTAACAGCGCCCTTCCACTCAACTCGAGAAACGGGGATATCCGCCGTTCCGCTCACCAGCCACCGCGCTCGGCGTCCAGGTAGCGGCGCACCCGCATAATGTCGGTAAGCTCGCCTCCCAGCATCACGTCAAGCGCACTGGCTCTGCCGAACGCTTCATTCGCCTTCCTGATCCAGACGTAACCCCGGGCCGCCTCCGAGAAGATGATCCGAAGCGCCTTGTGAATGCCCATGAGGTTGGAAAGACGCGCACGCCCATCCCGCGAAACGCGTCCCGGCCCTTCCGCCTTCCATCGGCGATACGAGCGCACCGGCATGTCGAGCAGGGTTGCCGCCTGCTCGTCGGTCAGCTCCCACTTGCCGAACAAATTGAGGACTGCCCGAAACATGGCAGCGCCCTCTTCCTGGGTAATCGGATCAGGGCGGAAAGCGGTAACGGCAGTATCAACGGGTTGCAGAGCCAGCATGGCATTTCTCCATATGGCACTATATATGCGGAATGATGCCATTTGGCAAGAAATTATGCCGATGATGCCAGTCTGGCAATCACGCTCGCCGCGCCATCGATCGGCACGAACAGCCGGGTCCGGTAGCGGATGATCTCGGCAAAGCAGCCTTGCGCTTTGTACCAGTCGAGCCGAGCAGCACTCCATCCCGTAAGTTCAATTCGCTGTGATCCATTCACAAGGCTGCGCTTGACCATGAGCTGCTCGCGTCCGGTGAACTCCATGGCCCGGCCCGTCGCCAGGACGGTCTGGACAATGTCATCAGAGGAGAGCGTTTGCTCGCGTTCGAGGCCCAGCGCCCGGCACAGTTCGGGCACGCAATGGACGGGAACCTCACGGCCTAGCAACGAGCGACCATCGACTGCCGAGATGCGGCTCACTCTCACGAAATCAGACGGGAGCTTGTCCCAGACCGGAAGCAGGAGGCCCGTCGCAAGATACAGACGCTCGCGCTTGTGGCTTGTCCTCGCCTCTTCGACCTCGGCGGCCCACGCCTCGCGGAAAGCGCCGATGGCAATGTCCTCCCAGCTGCTTTCCGCCAACTGATCCTCGGTGATGTGACTGCGCCCCAGCGGACGCAGCAACTCAAAGCGGGTCACGCGCGTGCCGTCATCCGCAAGAATACTACGCGCTGGCACAAGCAGCGCGGCCCGGCCCGAGCGGGCGTTCCGAACCGGTCGCTGCCGCTGCCCGGTTAGGCCGTGGAGCTCCTCGAGCCGCTTCAAGGTGAGCGGCTTCAAAGCTCTGGCGATTTCCAGTTCGAGCAGATGGGTGGTCGCGCCCGAGGCCGGATCGGTGCGCAGCAGCATGTCAGACAAGACCGTGAAGTCCTCGACTGCGATCGTCTCGAGGCCAAGATCGAGTGTGCCTGCCTGCCGGGCGGCATCGATGCGCGCTTCGACCAGCCCCATGAACTCATCGAAGATCGCGTTCTGCAGGGCGATAGGCAGCGCGAGGATACGATTGAGCCACCGCTGGATCGAGGGCAGGTCATCGACCATTGAACCATCGGGTGCTTCGATCCTTAGGCCCGTCAGCTCCTGAAAGCGCCCAAGGCTGACCGCCTCGAGCTTGCCGATGAACAAGAGGCCGTACCAGCGATGGAGCGCTTCCTTTGCGTAAATGCTTTCGAGATTATCGGCCGGATCGAACAGGTTCTGTCCGCCAGTCTGGCGCTGCCCACGCGTCAAGGCACCGAGGCTGTCGAGCCGCCGCGCGATCGTCGAGATGAACCGGCGTTCGCCGCGCACATCGGTGGTCACCGGTCTGAACAGCGGCGCCGACGCCTGATTGGTGCGATTGGTTCGCCCGAGCCCCTGGATTGCGGCGTCAGCCCGCCAGCCCGGCTCAAGCAGGAAGTGGACGCGGCGGGCCTGGTTCTTCGCGGCTAGATCGGCGTGATAGCTACGCCCGGTTCCACCGGCATCGGAGAACACCAGAATGCGCTTGGTGCCGTCCATGAAGGCCAGGGTTTCAGCTATATTGGCGCGTGGCGAACGGGATTGCAGCTTCTGGCGACCATCCCGGCCGACGATAAGCCGACGCGTGCGACCAGTCACCTCTGCAACCTGGTCAACGCCGAAGCGCTCAATGATGGCATCGAGCGCGGTAGCAATCGGCGGCAAAGCGCAGAGCTGCTCGATCATCCGGTCGCGCGCGGCGAGTGCCGATCGGCACAGTACTGGCGCGCCGAGCTCGTCGCTCATCGGCTCGGAGCGAGGATTGCCGTTTTCATCGGTGAACACCGCCATCAGCCGGACAGGAAAGCTCTTGGTGAGATAGTCGATCACATATTCCCGCGGGGAGAGGTCGATCTCGAGAGCTTCGCGCTCCTCGTCAGACAGATCGGCAAGCCGGCGGTTGAGCATGGCTTCTGCCGTCGAGACCAGCTGGACGACCACAGCGTGACCATCGGCAATAGCCGTATCGATCGCGGGCAGCAGGCTTGGGAGCTTCATCGACAAGAGGAGCTGCGCGAAGAAGCGCTGCTTGGTTCCCTCGAAGATCGACAGCGCTGCAGACTTGGCACCCGAGTTGAGCGTCCCACCGGTCTCGCCGTCGACGATCCGCGTGGCCTCCAGCGCTTCGCGGAGGTTGGCGTGGATGATCGCCCAAGCCTCAGCATAGGCATCGTAGACCGTGATCTGGTCCTCAGTCAGGCAATGCTCGAGGATTTCATACTCAACACCGGCGAACGAAAGGGCCCGGGCGGTGTAGAGGCCGAGCGACTTGAGATCTCGCGCGACCAGTTCCATCGCGGCGATGCCGCCGTCACGAATGTCGCCAACGAAAGCCTCGCGATTGGCGAAGGCAGTCTCCGGCCCCCAGAGCCCGAGGCGCGTCGCATAGGCGAGGTTGTTGACGTCGGACGCACCAGTTGCCGAAGCGTAGAGCACCCTTGCCCGGGGGAGGAGGTTTTGCAGGCGCACCCCGGCAATGCCTTGCTCCGATCCTTTGACCTTGCCGCGAGAGCCTTCGCCACCAGCAGCGTTGGCCATGGCGTGTGCTTCGTCGAACACGATCACGCCTTCGAAATCTTCGCCGGCCCAGGCGAGTATCTGGTCAAGGCGCGTTGCGTCGTTTCGACCCGAACGCAGGGTCGGATAGGTGACGAAAAGGATCCCGTCGCGCATGGCGATGGCGGTGCCCAGCTTCCAGGATGCCAGCGGCTGGATGTCGATCGATAGGCCGCCAAGGGCGGCCCAGTCGCGGCGGGCGTCTTCCAGCAGCGCCTCGTTCTTCGATATCCAGATATGGCGGCGTTCCCCGCGCACCCATCGATCAAGAATGACGCTCGCAACCTGACGGCCCTTCCCGGCACCTGTTCCGTCTCCAAGAAAATAGCCCAGTCGGTAGGTCTGGCCTTCCGCGGATGCCTTGAGTGAACAGCCCTTGTCGTCTGGCTCGAACCGGCCGGGTAAATCGCGCGCATGGGCGCTTGCAGCATAGATCAGGGTCTCTGCTTGGGCGGCCGACAGCAGTCTCTTGGCGATAAGCCCGTCAGGCAGCTGCGGTACAGCATCGGGAATTGGTGCAGCGATAGACCCCATGGCGACGGACTCAACGAGCGGCGTCGGATGCCCGGCCGCGCCATCGATCACGATCCTGCTCGGGCGATAGGGCAGATAGTGGCCGACCTGAGGGGCGAGCGGCGCAGGGGTTTCAAGCGACTGGTAGGTGAGCGACCCGATGGCGGAGGCTGAAGGAGTGATCCTGGCTGGTGTAGGCAACGGCCTGCGCGGCGCTGTCACGAGGCGAAACGGCGCACGGGCCGGAAGGCGCGATTGCTCGGGCGCAGCCTCAAGGCTGGCGCGAGCCGGCAAGGCATCGACGAGATCGGCCAGCTGGCGGAACGCGTTCGTGCGAATAACGACGGGCTCGTTGGCGCCCTCCACCCTGTCGAGTACCAGCAACCGCGTGGTGATCCCGGTACCATTCTTGATAAAGGCGCGCTCGACCGCGGCATTGAGCCGCATCGAGACTGGCCCTTTCACCCCGGCCAGGAACCGCGCGCAATCGAACCATTCGGGCACGATCGCGACAAGCCGCCCGCCGGGCGCAAGCCGGTTCCAGGCCGATCGCAGATGCCTCGCCCCGGTGCGACCATCGTGGCCCCGCTCGATCCCGTGAGAATAGGGCGGGTTCATGAGCACGGCGCTTGGGACGACGGCCGGGTCGAGCAATTCGTCGATCAGCTCGGCATCATGTCCGGTTACGCGGGCAGCCGGGAACGCCACAGTCAGGCAGTCGCGGCGCAGCGGCGAAATTTCGTTCAGGACTAGGCGGGCGCCGGCTTTAGCGGCCCAGACCGCAAGCATCCCCGTTCCGGCCGAGGGTTCGAGCACGAGCTCGTTGGGCATCAGTCCACAGGCCCGTGCGGCAAGCCAAGCAAGCCGCGGCGGCGTTGCATACTGCTGCCATTCGATCTGCTCGTCACTGCGATTGGTTTGGGTCGGAACTTGGGCATTGAGGCCGCAGAAGAACTGATTCGCCTCGCCGATCGGGCTCGTGAGCTGGATCTGATCTGATGCTTGCAGGTGTTGAACCTGCGCCAACTCTAGCGCAGCGTGAGCATCACGGACTGACCATGCCCCGAGTGCATCGGTTCCGCCGAAGTGGTCCGTCATGATGCGGTTGATGTCGCTGCGCGAAATCGGGCGGCCTGCTGCAAACTGCGACGCCATTGCTTTGGCGACTGTCACGACAAGCGGCGGAGATGGTGGATCGAATGCGAAAGCGAGGGAAGAGTTGGACATGGGAAACCTCCTGACGAGGTCCTGCGTCTCGCAGGCCTCAATCAGCCGAAGGCCCCCTTCCCTCTGGCTGGCTGATCATGTTTCCCGAGCGAGCCTCGCCTTGAGTTCATCGTTCCAGTCGAAACCGGCGGACGCCGACGCTCGCGGCTGAATGACACGGCCCGGCGCAGAATATGCCTTTAGGGCGCGCCTCTCAGCGAGCTCGCCTCCTGCATCATTGTCGATGAACAAGTGGAGCTCGCGCACACTCTCTGGAATCGCGACGAGACCGAACCGCTCGTTACCGAGCGTTGCCCAACAAGGGACGCCAAACAGCTGCATGGCTGACAGGGCGCTTTCGATACCTTCGGCAAGGCCCAACCGGCCCGCAGCTGCCGGCGCCAGTCTGACAGCACCACAGCCGAGGCTTCCCAATGCACGCTTGGGACGCTCGAAACCTGCCAACTTGCCGCTCACAGTATCGAGAAACGTCCTGTGCACCGCGATTATGCCGATGTCAGTTGTGACTGCCGCCAACATGGCCGGGAGGAATTGGACTGCACCGCGTGGCCCGAGCGGCGTTCGCTGGAGATAGCGAAGCTGATCAGAGGCACGCAGAATCCCGCGCTGCGCGAGGTATACTTCGGCAGGGGTGCCGGGGATCGCCGTCGCAGAGTGCCACAACCGTCGTGCGTTGGAATTGAAGGCTCTTTTTTCCAGTCGATCAGCGGCCACAGCGCCAGCGCCATCGAACAGGTCACGGCTTCGAACACCCTGGCGGTCCAGTGCCGCAATGACCTCCTCGTTCGAGCATCCTGCGAAGCAATGAAACAGGATCGCTTTCCGACCCAGTGTCACGCTCAGCGAGGGAGTTCGGTCGTCATGCGCTGGGCAGCAGCACATGCCCTTGTTCTGGCGCCATGTTCCGTTGAGGCTTTCAACAATCGTGCGAGCGCGGCGATCTAGCTGAAGAGCATCCATTTGTTGGGGCATCGACCCACTCCGTTTCATGTGCCCCTCCCGCGCAGCCTCCGCTCTGCATGCGCGCCAACTGATTTCCCTCCACGCTATGTTCTATATATGTTCCTAGATGAGTCGGCCATCGAGGATCGAGCAATGACCCCAAAAATCCTGTTCTTCGCCAGCGCCTGCATCACAACTGCGCTCGCCTTCCCGGTTAGCGCGCAAGAAGAAGAGCGATCATCTGATCAGGAAGTATCCGGACATTCCGTTAGCGGCGTCCGCATCGCGGAGGCTTCCAACGGGTTCCAGCTGGTCGAGCATGGACTATGGCGCACTCATAATGAGGCTACGCCCGCCAATTTCGATATCGGCGCTGCACCGCGCGACGACCTCTCGCGCCGCTATCAGCATGCCGCCGGAACGAGCAAATCGAGCTTTCGGAGAGCGAGTTTTTTGCCTCACGTCTATGCTGCCGAGGCAAAGTACGCCCTTCCCCCGGGCTTGCTCGACGCGCTCGTCTGGACAGAGTCCAGATACAATCCGTTGGCCGTCAGCCGTGTCGGAGCAGCGGGCCTCGGACAACTGATGCCGGCCACCGCCAGAGAGCTCGGCGTGGCCAATCGCTTCGATCCTGTTGCTAATATCGACGGTGCCGCCCGCTATCTTCGGCAGATGCTAGATCGTTTCGGAGTGGTGCACCTCGCCTTGGCAGCCTACAACGCCGGGCCCGGAGCCGTTAGGAAGGCTGGCGGCATTCCGCGGAATGGCGAAACGCCGGCCTATGTGCGGAATGTGCTTCGCCGGTGGAAGCTATAACAGGGGATGATCTGGAGTGAGTAGCCAGCGGAAACGCTTATCAGGTCGATTGACGAAGGGGGCTCGAAGCCTCCTTCTCACGACCTCTGACGAGCATATCTGGATCGTAGAGACGCTGGATGTTGACCAGTCACTCGTCGGCAAAAACGTCATTGTTGATGGCATTCCGACGGCCGCCGACCGCATTCAAGCTGACTGGATCGGCCAGGTCTAGCCACCGCGAATTCGATCAATCTTTGATGGCACGGTTCAGGGCACACCCCCCCAGAACCACCTCCAACAGCGCAGAAAGCAGGAAATTAGGCGGCACTCTTCCCTCTTTTTTTGAGCTGGACCACCTTGTTGCCATCGAGGAAGTCGGCCCAATCCTGCATCATGCGTCGCCGAGGGACGAGATACTCGGCAGCGTTGTAAGCACCTCGGACGTCGTTCTTTTCGGAATGGGCAAGCTGCATCTCGACCCAATCCTCATGGTACTTCCGGATCCAAATCACAGGTTTGCCAAACTCTACCAGTTGCTCGTTCGCCCAGGTGCTGGCGAGCCCCCGGAACCCATGGACCGTCTGCCGACTATGATAACCAAGCCGGTATAGGGCGTAGATCATAGTGTTTTCGGACAGCGGCTTGTCTGCGCTCACCCCAGGGAACAAGAATTCGCCTGTCGCGCGCGATATCATCGTCCTAGCTATCTGGGCAGCCTGAGCGGAAAGAGGGACAAGGTGCTCTCGCCCCATCTTCATCCGCGCAGCCGGGATGCGCCACAGCGGATTTTTGCCGTGGAGGTCCTCGAACTCTGATTTGACAGCGAGGCGAAGCTCCTTGGTCCGGACCCAGGTCAGCAAGGCGAACATAACCGCGTCCCTCGTGATTGCCGAGCGCCGGTCACCTTCTTCCTGGTAGTCTCGGACCTTCTCAATAAACGCGGGCAACTCAACAAGTGGCAAGCGGCTCATGTGCTTTACCCTCGGCCGTGGCTTCAGGGCGCCGCGAAGATTTGCTGTCGGATCACTGGAGGCCAACCCGCAAGCAATGGCAAACTGAAAGACCTGACCCACCCCCTGCTTAGCACGCCGGCTGATATCGAGCGCGCCGCGTGACTCTATCCGGCGTATCATCTCCAGAACCTCTGGCGCGGTGATCTCCTGAATCGGTCTTTGGCCAATGTAGGGGAACACATCCCGCTCCATCCGGGACCAGACACGATCGGCATGCGCCGGATCCAGTGCAGTCTTTCGGTTCTCATGCCAGCGGTTCGCGACGGCGAAGAAGGTGTCCCCTCCCTCCGATGTTACTTGGCCCTTGGCCAGCATCGGGTCCCTGCCTTCCGCGAGGACGGCTTTAGCCGCCCGACGCCTTTCTCTGGCAGCTGCGATCCCCAATGCCGGGTAGGCTCCGAAGGAGAGCAGCTTCTCCTTGCCTGCAAAGCGGTACTTCATCCGCCAGAGCTTCGCGCCATTCGGCTGGACGAGCAGAAACAGGCCTTCGCTGTCGGCTAGCTTGTAAGCGCGCACCAGCGGCTTGGCGTTCTTCGCTTGGTTCTCTGTGAGAGGCATGGGGGTATCGCTCCTTTCCGATACTCCGCGAAAATACCCCCAAAATACCCCCACACCAAATTTGGCTGCATGTGGAAGGCCATGGACGCATGCGGACGCGAATCACCCGCAACCCTCTGCTTTATGTTAGATTTTTGGAAAAATGCGGAA
>Ga0209812_10001089_pt1 | contig 20528 bp, 18 predicted proteins | sample JI71714BDNA_FD_187502 | JGI IMG/M metagenome (GOLD analysis project Ga0209812, IMG submission 187502) | Wastewater effluent complex algal communities from Wisconsin, to seasonally profile nutrient transformation and Carbon sequestration -... | ecosystem: Engineered > WWTP > Effluent > Algae...
ATTTGGCCCGCCGGTGCCCTGGCCGGTCAGCTTCCGCGTGATGGGCAAAGATCCGCTGGAGCTGCGCCGCATCGCTTATCAGGTTCAGGCCGTGATGGCCGCCAATCCGCATACAGTCGGCGCCCATTTAGAATGGGAAGAGCGGATGCCGGTGCTGCGGCTGAAACTGCAGCCGGACCAACTGCTGGCGTATGGCCTGACCGCCGCCGATGTTGCGCAGCAACTGCAATTCCAGTTCAGTGGCGCGACAGTGTCGCAGCTGCGGGAAGATATCCGCAGTGTTGACGTGGTCGCACGGCTGGCTCGGCCCCAGGCGCTGCAACCGGATTCGATTGAGCTGAAAACGCCACAGGGCAAAGCGGTGTCCATCCGCCAACTCGGTGAACTGGTGGTTGATTATGAAGAGCCACTGCTCAAACGCTATAACCGTCAGACTTATCTGGCGGTGGTCGCTGACGTGAAGGGCGCGCAACCTAATGATGTGTCGAATAAAATCTGGGCACAACTGGCAGATATTCAGGCGAAACTGCCAGCGGGTTACCGCATCACGCAAGCGGGTTCGGTTGAAGAATCCGGTAAGGCCAATGCGTCTATCCAGAAGCTGATGCCACTGATGGTGGCGCTGATGCTGATTTTTATCATGCTGCAAATGCGCTCATTCACCGGCATGTGGATGGTGCTGGCAACTGCACCACTCGGCTTGATTGGGGCTACGCTCGGTTTGATGCTATTCCGTCAGCCGTTTGGTTTTGTCGCCCTGCTCGGCCTGATTGGCCTCGCCGGTATTCTGATGCGCAACACGCTGATCTTGACCCAGCAGGTCACCGACAACCTCAATGACGGCTGGGCACCGCGTGATGCGGTCGTCGAAGCGACCATTCACCGCGCCCGTCCGGTGCTGCTGACCGCACTCGCCGCAATGCTGGCCTTTATTCCGCTGACACTGGATACCTTCTGGGGCCCGCTGGCCTTTGTGCTGATTGGTGGTGTTGGGGTTGGTACTGTGCTGACGCTGCTGTTTGTGCCGGCGCTGTACATGGTGTTTTTCCGCAAGCGGTTGGCGAAAATACCGGCGGTATAACTTTGCTGACGGCTGGCAAGTTGACAAAAAGCGCTAAAGCAAACACGATGGTTTTTTTCAAACAAAGGAAGTCCCGGATGAAAAAAACCATCGCTTTAGCCCTGGCTCTGGTATTCAGCCCGCTGGCAAGCGCCAGCCAGAGTTTTGGTCCGGCTTTTGACACTGCAGGCAGTGTGACCGTCGCGCAGGTACTGACCAAACCGGCCGCTTATTTGCAGCAACCTTTTACCGTGCAAGGCAAAATTGACGCGGTCTGCCAGAAAAAAGGCTGCTGGATGCAATTCATGACCGCCGCGAATGAACCGACCTTTCGCATCAAAGTGAAAGATGGCGACATGGTGTTCCCGGTCAGCGCCAAAGGCAAAACCGCCTACGCCCATGGCTCGCTCAAAGCCAAACCGATGACGCTGGAACAAACCAAAACCTACTTAAAACACCGCGCCGAAGAACAAGGCGAAGCCTTTGATGCGGCCGAGGTGCAAACGGCAATCACGCTTTATCAGTTTGTCCCTGTCTCAGTGTTGATCGAATAAGCTGCTAGGTTTCGCAGGGCGCTTACTCCGCAGCTGCCGCTGCTGGCTTTGTTTGAGTTTGGGGAATTGCAGCTTTGAGCGAGGTGCAGATATTTATCCTGCGGATGGTTCGTTGGGCAATATCTTTTTTTACTCTGCGGTTGCACCGCCTAGCAAAGATTTCACCTGACGGTGAGTTCCTTTCTTTTGTCTTGCCAAAAGAAAGGAACCAAAGAAAATGCGCCCCCGGTTCCGCTCGAAAGCCCGATGAAAATCAACAATTTGAGGCGCTGGAGCAACTCGCGCGGCGCTAGCGTCGCCGCACTCAAACACTCCCGGCCGGTCGTCGCACGATTAAAACCTCAAATCGCTGATTGTCATCGGCTCGCTCCAACGGGTGTCTGGTTTCTTAGTTACTTCGGTTTTTGACCCGGGTGATTGAAAAACAAATCTCGCTATTGCAGCAGGCTGCCCGTTGGAGCGAGCCGGCTGAAAATCGTTGGCCAAGGTTTTAAGAAAATGGGTGTCTGAGCACGGCGACGCTAGCGCCGTGCGAGTTACATTTTCGCCTTGGACGGCGACTTTTCAGGCGGGCTTTCGAGCGGAACCGGGCAAGCGCTTTTTGGTTACTTTTTATCGCGATAAAAAGTAACTCGCCCATCTGGCGAAAGAGCCGCCTGCAGGGCAAAGAACTCGCGTTAGCGAAAGAGCCCTCCGCAGGATAAATGACCGCAACTGGCGCAAAACCGCCATCCAACACCCACTAAGCAAGATGCTGATGGCAAAGTCTCAGCATTTATTCTGACTGCCAAAACAAATCCAGCTGAACTTATGTAAAAAAAATGTATCATAACAGCGCATTTAAACTGATGTTTTACAGGGAATTCTTATGAAAAAACAGCTGAAACTCTGCGGTCTGTCGTTGTTCGTGTTGAGCCAAACCGGCTGTATTGTGTTACCCCAGAAAGACCCCGACGCGCGGCCGCGCTGCGAATTGTCCACGGACCAGAAAACACTGCGGATTGTTGATATTGCTGCCGAGACCGATACTTATTATTCGGTGACCGGGATTTTACTATCGCCGATCCTGATCCCGGCGACCGCACTGCTGTCGGGCACCTATGTCGCGGTCAATAACACTTATCATCTGGGAGAAAAGCAATTGGTTTGCGCCGTACCGCAAGACACGGCGCAGGATTCAAAGCCGCTTCGTTGATTCCCGCACCACCAGGGTCGGAGCGACTTTCGCCGCCACATGACCTGCAGCGTGGCGGTTATCTTCGATATCCATAATGATTTTGGTGGCCGCAAGCTGGGCCATTTGCCGCACCGGACGGCGGATGGTGGTTAAGGCCGGAATGATCCGGCTGGCGAGTAAGTTGTCATCGAAGCCGGCCACCGACAGCTGCTCCGGTACTTTCAGACCCAGCTCGTGCGCCGCTTTTAATACACCGGCGGCCATTTGGTCGTTGTTGGCGAAAATCGCTGTTGGTTTGTCGGCACCGCTCAGCAATTGCTGTGCACATTCAATCCCGGTTTCAAAACTGTTGTTGCCTTCAACAATCCAGTCCGGCCGCAGCTTAATGCCATAGGCCGACAGCCCTAACTGAAAGCCTTCCATCCGCTCGGTGGACGATTTATAGCGCTGTGGCCCGCTGATGAAAGCGATATTTTGATGGCCCAGCTGGGCAAAATAGCGCGCCATTTCGGCGGCGGCAGCCCGGTCGTCCGACACCACCGAATGATAAGTTTCATCCAGCAACACCGAGGTTAACCGCACATAAGGACACTCGGCTTCTTTCAGCGCCGCGGCCAGATGATCCAGCTCCGACACCGGCGGCAGTAAAATCACGCCGTCCAGTTTCGAGCGGTTGATAAAAGCAAAACAGTCCTGCACCAGCGTTTCACTGCGATAGCGGCACGGATGCACCACTAATTCATAACCGAGCTGACTGCAGACTTCCAGCACGCCGCGCTGCACATCATCGAGATAGAGCGCATCCGGGTTGTCGTAAATCAGCCCGAGCAGGTAAGAACGGCTCGATGCCAGGCCACGCGCCTGCGGACTCGGCGAATAATTCAGCTCAGCAATCACTTTTTCCACTTTGACCCGCGTCGATTCACCAACCGCCTGCGAACCATTGATCACCCGCGAGACCGTGCGTTTGGACACGCCAGCTAAGCGGGCCACGTCGTTAATAGTGGATGATTTGAGCATGTAAATGATAATTCTCCCGAGGCGGTCTAAGCGGCTACGCTGCTGGTCTTGAAAGGCAAGAGCAGCAGCGCCATTCTAATGAACAAGTGCTGGAAGTGCTACACCAACCAGCTGTGTCTGCCAGAGCAGCCTGTTATAAACCTACAGACGCCGGCAACCATTCACTGATCGCCGGCACATAAGTCACCAGCATCAGCACGACAACCATCGCGGCGTACATCGGCATTAATGGTTTGATCATCTGTTCCAGCTTCACTTTAGCCACGGCACAGGCGACAAACAGCACGCTACCGACCGGCGGCGACACCAGGCCAATTGACAGGTTCAGGATCATCATGATGCCAAAATGCAGTGGTGACACGCCAAGCTCCATCGCCACCGGCAGGAAAATCGGCGTGAAGATCAGCACCGCTGGCGTCATATCCATAAAAGCGCCGACCACTAACAGAATCAAGTTAATAATCAGCAGGATAATGATCGGGTTTTCACTCAGCGCCAACAAACCGGCACTGATACTTTGCGGAATATTCTCATACGACAAAATCCACGACATCGCCGCTGAAGTCGCAATCAGCGCCAGCACAATGGCGGTGGTTTCAGTTGATTTCAGCAGGATTTTACCCAAATCAGCCCAAGCTACTTCTTTGTACACCAGCACCGCCAGCACGAAGGAATAGACCACGGCGATAGCACCGGCTTCGGTCGCCGTGAAGACACCTTTGATAATGCCGCCAATCACCACCACAATCATCAGCAAGCTCGGGATGGCAGCGGCAATTTTACTGAAGACCAGTTTCAGCGGTAAGCGCGCACCGACCGGGTAGCCTTTTATCTTGGCATAGCCGGCACAGACAATCATCAGCGCCACACCCAGTAAAATCCCCGGTAAATAGCCGGCGACAAACAGCGCAGCAATCGACACACCACCGCTAGCGATGGCATAGACAATCATGATGTTTGATGGCGGGATCAGCATACCGGTGGTGGCTGCTGCTGCAGTCACCGCCGCGCTATATGAATCGTCGTAGCCCTGCTTTTTCATCTCTGGCAGCATAAAACTACCGATGGCCGAAGTCGCTGCCACGGCGGAGCCGGAGATCGCGCCGAACAACATACAGGACAACACATTCACTAAGGCAAGACCGCCCGGCAACGCACCGACTAACGCCATTGCACATTCAATCAGCCGTTTGGCAATACCGCCCCGCCCCATCAACAGGCCCGATAACACAAAAAACGGAATGGCGAGCAGCGCAAAACTATTCAGGCCGCCAGCCATCCGCTGCGCCAGAGTCGTCAACGCCGGCAGTAAATCCATGCTCAGTAACATGGTCGCGAGCGTGGCCAGACCAATACAAAACGAAATCGGTACGTTTAAAAACAGCAGAACAAAAAAGATGCCGAGTAGCACCAATGCAGACATTTCCATTATTCGCAGCCTCCGGTTGGCGCCAGCGTATCGCCCCGCCATAAACAAATCAGTTGGCAGATGCCGTAAAACGCAATCAGGAACCCGGCCAACGGGATCGCCAGATAAATCCAGGCCACGCGAATACCGAGCGCCGCTGACATCTGGTTCAGCTCATAGGTCAGCTGCACCAGCGCGCCGCCACCACCGACCATCACCGCCAGCGCAAACAACACGACCAGCGCAGTCAACAGAATCGACACTCGACGCTGCCCCTGCGGGCTCAGTTTGGACGTGACAATATCCAGACCCAGATGCTGGCCGGTACGATAGGCCAGCGCCGCGCCAAGCATGCCGATCCACAGCAATAAGGTGCGGGAAATTTCTTCGGTCATCGAACTCGGTTCGCCGAGCAGAAACCGCGATACCACCTGCCAGCACACCACCAATACGATGGCCGCCATCAGGCCAATCAGCAGGCGTTTTAAGGCTTCGTCCAGCCAGAATACGGTTTTATTCATGTGACGGCTCCTGTGCAGTCGGGGCAGCGCCAGCCGGTGCGGTCACCGGTGTGACTGACAGCGGCGGCATCGCGGCAATTTTTGCCATCAGAGCGCCAACCGGCCGGTCTTTTAACGACTGATGCAGCGGCTGTACTGCATCGATAAAAGGCTGTTTATCGGGATAAATGACTTCAACATCGGCAGCTTTGACTTGGGCCAGCGCATCGCGGGTTTGTGCCTGCCAGGCTTCGCGTTGCCAGACCACAGAATCAGCGGTGGCCTGCTTTAACCAGCCTTGTTGCTCGGTATTCAGCGTATTCCAGATGTGTTTGCTCATCAGGATCACGTCTGGTACCGAGGTGTGTTCATCCAGCACATAGTATTTGGATAATTCGTAATGGCGCGACAGGTAGAAGCTCGGGGGATTATTTTCCGCCCCATCGACCACGCCTTGTTGCAGCGCGGTGTACAGCTCACCCCAATCGACCGGCGTTGCGGCGCCCCCCAGCGTTTGCACCATCTGTACTGCGGTTTGGCTGTTAGGGACGCGGAATTTCAGCCCCGCCAAATCAGCGGGTGTGGTGACTTTTTTATTGGTGGTGTAAAAACTGCGGCTGCCAGCATCATAGTAACCTAGGCCTTTTAAGCGCACCGGTGTCAGCTCTGCCAACAATTGCTGCCCAATCTCACCCTCCAGCACCTGCCACAAATGCGCTTCGTCGCGAAACACATAAGGCACACTGAACAGCTGCATATTGGGTGCAAAACCTTCCAGCGGTGCCGCCGACACTTTGGTCAGCGCCAGCGCGCCTATTTGCAGCAATTCGATCAGTTCGCGCTCCGAGCCGAGCTGACCGCCGCTATAAATGCGGATCTTCATCGTGCCGTTGGAATAATGATCGAGGCGCTCGGCCATCTTCACCATCGCTTTGTGGACGACATGCTCCTGGTCCAGCGTATGGGCCATCCGCAAAGTCAGCACTTGCTCTTCGGGTTTGCTGCAGCTGCTGAGCAGGACACTGAATATCAAACTCAGCGCCAGCACACCGCTGCGGCGAAACAAGCTTTTCATGTTTTCTCCCCTGTCGAAAAAGCGCTGGCTGTAGTTATTTATCGTGCCTGCGCCGGTTTTATCTCGCTCCATCCACCTTGCGTTGATTAACGCAAAGCGCTGGCCGGAAACTTATCCATATCGTTGTAATCGTGGTTTTCGCCCGCCATGCCCCAGATGAAGGTGTAACTGCCGGTGCCGCAACCGCTATGGATGGACCAAGGCGGTGACACCACTGCCTGGTCGTTGCCGACAAAAATATGCCGGGTTTGCTGCGGCTCGCCCATAAAATGGCAAACCTGCTGGCCTTCACTGAGGCCGAAGTAGAAATATGCTTCCATCCGCCGGTCATGCTGGTGCGCCGGCATGGTGTTCCAGACACTGCCCGGATGCAGCACGGTCAGGCCCATTTGCAGCTGGCAAGTGTCGACCACGCCTTTAATCATCAGCTGGTAAATGTCGCGTTTATTGCTGGTTTCCAGCGCGCCCATATTCAGCACATTACAGTCGGCCATGGTGATATGCCGGGTTGGATACTGGTGATGTGCCGGCGTCGAGTTCAGATAAAACTTGGCCGGATTGGCCGCATCCGTTGACACAAAACGCACGTCGCGCGCGCCTTTGCCAACATACAGCGCTTCGCGGAAATTCAGCGCATAAGGCGTGCCGTCCACTTCGACCACACCGGCACCGCCGATATTGATCACGCCAAGCTCACGCCGCTCGAGGAAATACTCCGCTTTGAGCGCATCAACGGTTTCAAGCATGACAGCGCCTTTGACCGGCACAGCGCTGCCAACAATCAGCCGCTCATAGTGGGTGTAATTCAGCACCAGCACATCGGGCTGCATCAGGTTGTCGACCAGAAAATGCTGGCGTAGTTTGTCGGTGTCGTAATGCTTCACGTCATCCGGGTGGGTGGCGTAGCGGTTGGTAAAAACAATGCTCATAAAAACTCCGGAAAATTGGTAAAAATGAATCGGGTTTAGCGCGCCAGCCAGCCGCCATCGACCGCCAGCACATGGCCGTGCACGTAGTCGCTGGCACTGGAAGCAAGGAAAATGGCGGCACCGGCCAGATCTGCCGGTTCACCCCAACGCCCTGCCGGCAAACGGCTGAGAATTTGTTGATTACGGTCTGCATTGGCCTGCAAAGCTGCCGTGTTGTCGGTTTTAAAATAGCCAGGCGCAATCGCATTCACATTGACGCCAAACCCGGCCCATTCATTGGCGAGTGCCCGCGTCAGGCCGACCACCGCATGTTTACTGGCAGTATAAGCCGGCACGGTAATGCCACCGCTGTACGACAGCATTGAGGCGATATTAATAATTTTGCCGCTTCTGCGTTCAATCATCGCCGCGCCTAAGCGCTGGCTCAGCAGGAAAGTGGCATCAAGGTTCACGGCTAAGTTTTGTTGCCAGTCGCTGAAGGCAAAATCCACCGCCGGCGTGCGGCTGATGGTGCCGCCGCAGTTGACCAGAATGTCGACGTGACCGGCGTAATCCAGCGCTTTTTCGGCCAGCTGGACCACCGCCTGGCTGTCGGCTAAATCGGCTGAAAACGCCTGCGCCAGCCCACCGCGTTGGCGGATAGCCGCCACAGTCTCATCACTGCCGCCCGCTGCCGAACTGGCACATAACACTTCGGCACCGGCATCGGCCAGCGCCATCGCAATGGCCTGACCCAATCCACGGCTGGCTCCGGTCACTAAGGCTTTTTTGCCATTCAAACCAAACAGTTGTTGCAGTCGCATACATGTCTCCCTGGCTGAACCCGTCGCTTGCCGTGATCAGCGTAAAAAATTTTTTCCGAAGAAAGCTAAATATCTTATTGAAAATAAACAATTAAAATTTTATCGCCCTACCATCTTTACCCTTTTACCCCTGCCTTTCTACATTTTTTTTGCAGTTTTTTTGTACTGGGTTTGACAGTGATTATGGCTTGGTGTTAGCTTTTTGCCATCGGTGGCAAAAAAACGCAAGCGAATTTTGCCACCGATAGACAAAAACAAAAATGAATCAACAGGGCTTGCCTTGGGGGTTGTTGACGACAACAGCTCCGAGAGGCGGGTCAGATAAAAAAGCGCTGAGGGGCTTCGCCCTTATGGCACCATAAGAACAAACCCGACGAGGAAGACATCATGGCAGCTCAAAAACAGGCATGGCGCCTGCAACCGCTGACTCTGGCAATGGCCATCGCACTGACCGGCAGCTACAGTGCCGCTGCACTGGCCGCGCAAGACGCCGCACAGCAAGCCGCACAGGCCACGCCACAAACCGCCGCAGACAAAGCCAAAGCCGCTGAAGATATCGAAGTCATTGAAGTGACCGGCAGCTTTCGCGACAGTCTGTCTAACGCACTGAACGTGAAACGTCAGTCTGACAGCGCCATCGACGCCATCATGGCGGAAGACATCGCCGATTTCCCGGATTTAAACCTGGCCGAATCGCTGCAGCGTATTCCGGGCGTCGCCATCAGCCGTGCCGCCGGTGAAGGCCGCCAAATCACAGTACGGGGTTTAGGCCCTGATTTTACTCGTGTGCGCATCAACGGCATGGAAGCGATCTCTACCTCAGGCGGTACTGACCAAATCGGCGGCGCGAACCGTGGCCGCGGTTTTGATTTCAACACCTTCTCTTCTGATTTATTCAGCTCGCTGACCGTGCGCAAAACCGCCAGCGCTGACGTCGAGGAAGGTTCATTAGGCTCCAGCGTCGACCTGCGCGCGGCACGGCCTTTTGACTATGACGGTTTCACCTTCTCCGCCTCTGGTCAGCTGGGTTATAACGATTTATCAGAAAAGAATGACCCGAAAGCGTCGTTCCTGATCAGCGACCATTTCGCTGATGGCAAATTCGGTGCGTTAATCTCCGGCTCTTTCTCCGAGCGCAGCTTAAAAGATCAGGGCGCCAGTACGGTGCGCTGGGCCAACGTCAACGACTTCGGCCGCTACAGAGGCTCAGCCACAGCACCAGAGCTGAATACCATTAACAACGCCTTCCGCCCGCGTTTACCACGTTACGATTCGTACACGCATGAAATGGAACGCGTGGGTGCCAGTGCGGCCTTCCAATACCGGCCAACCGACGACACCAAAGTCGATTTGGATCTGCTGTACGCCAGCACAGACGCGACCCGCAACGAGATCTTCCTGCAGGGTATTTTAAACGCCGGTGCCAACCGCCCCACTACGGCGACAGCCGCCAGCGGCAATACCGGTGCGATGAATGTGCTCGATTATTTTATCGACGGCAGCAACACCATGACCTACGGCAGTTTTGAAAATGCCACAGTCCGGGCGGAGAACCGCTTTGACGAGCTAGGCACCGACTTCCATCAGGTCAACCTGAACTTCGCTCACCACATCAATGACAGCCTGAAATTTGATGCGATGGTCGGTACTGCCGTCTCAAAATTCGATAACCCGGTGCAAACCACGCTGGTCATGGAAAAAACCGGTGCCGCTTTTAGCTATGACTACCGCGACGGCGCCCGCCAAAGCCCTATTCTGACTTTCGGCGACAGTATTTTCCAACCAACCGGCTGGACTTCAAACTCAGTACGGCTGCGTCCGCTCGGTGCGGAAAACCAGTTCGACAGCGCGGAACTGAATCTGACCTGGACAGTGAATGACGTCTGGGTGATCAAAGGCGGTCTGCACAAAAAAGATTTCAGCTTCGAAAGTTATGAAGCGCGCCGCCAGACTGAAAATGGCGCTGGCATTGTTTACACCCCGGATTTAATCAAAACGCATAACTCTGGGCTTGGGCCAAATCCAAATTGGCTGGTGCCGGATTTTGCCGCCATCGACGCCAAATATGGCATCTATAGCAATACTGGCGTCTTCACGGTCAGCCGCGATTTCCGCCGCGACGACAACTACTCGGCCGAAGAAAACACCACTGGCATCTGGTTGATGTCTTCTTTCAACACTTACCTGAACGACGCGCCGTTCTGGGGTAACGCCGGCGTGCGCCGTGTCGAGACCGAGCAAAGCTCCACCGCTTGGGCCACCGTTGGCGTGACGCCGACCCAGGTCACCGTCGATCACAAATATGACGAGCTGCTGCCATCGCTGAACCTGAACTATGAACCATGGGAAGATGTGGTGGTGCGCTTTGGTTACGCCGAAGTAATGGCGCGCGCTGGTTTAGGTGCCATCCGGCCAAACGTGTCGGTCTCAGTATCCGGCAGTGCCCGCACTGTGGCCGGTGGTAACCCGTACTTAGAGCCAACCCGCGCCAAAACCTATGATTTAGGCGTGGAAATGTATTTCAGCGACGAGTCGATGTTAGGCGTCGCGCTGTTCCAGAAAGACATCGACAGCCATGTGCAAACACTGCGGGAAACCAAAACCTTTACTGAAACAGGTTTACCAGTCTCTGCCGCTGTTGCCGCCTGTACTGCAGGCCCGGGTTATGGCACCACCACCGGCTGTAACGAAAACGTCGACTGGTCGGTCACCACACCATTAAACGGCCCAGGCGGTGACTTAAAAGGTTATGAAATCAGCTATCAGCTGCCGTTCACTTTCCTGCCAGATTTCTGGAACCGGTTTGGTTTTATCGGCAACTACACTCATGTGTCAGCCCAGATGGACTACATCAACACCAGCGGTGTGGTGCAGGCGACTCGCGACCTGACCGGTTTGTCGCGTTCAACCGTGGCGGCGACGCTGTATTACGAGCATGAAAAACTCAATGCGCGGATCAGCCTGGCACAACGTGACAAGTATCTGACCAACGCCATTGGCCGGGAGAACAACGACATGGAAGGCACCAACGCCACCACCAACGTCGATGCCTCGATGAGTTATGCCTTCACAGAGCAATGGAAAATCAGCTTCGAAGCACTGAATCTGACCGATGAAGTCGATGACCAGTGGGTCGACAGCGCCGGTGACCGCCTGACTTATTACCATGAGACCGGCCGCCAGTATTACCTCGGTGTGCAATACAAATATTGATGCTGTAACTGAAGTGCTGTAAGCGCAGCCGGTGCAAACCGGCTGCAAAGTTCTCCCGGCAAGGGGCTGATCTGTGCTTGTCCTATTAAGATCAGACTCCCTGGATGTTTGCAGCGGGTGCGCCTTGCCCGCTGCCTTTTTCTGCAGGTATATGCTGTGTCTAATCGCCCAATATTGACCTTATCAAGCACCCGTTCCAATCCGCACACCAGTGCAACGAATTTCTTCACCGCGCGGCCTTTCGCCGTGCTGATTGCCGCTGCCCTGCTTGGCGGCTGCAGTAAACCCGCTACGCCGCCGTCAGCCGACGCCACGCCAGCCCCTGCGGCGCCTGCTCAGCTGGCAGAACTGACTGTGACGAATCCGTCGGCATTCGCCAGAGCGGACGCTGCGGTCACCGTGGCGCTGACCGATCTTGGCCTGAACACGCCCCCCACGGCGCTTTCCGTCTGGGCAGGTCAGACCGAAATCGCCAGTCAGCTGATTGACAGCGACGGCAACGGCAGCACTGACAGCCTGCTGGCCATGGCAGATTTTGCCGCCGGTGAGCAGCAACAATGGCAAGTCAAAGCCAGCGCCGCCACAGCGGTTAACAAACGCAGCGCCGCCGAGATTTCGCAAAAAACCGGCGGACAGTGGGAAGGCAAAAAATACATCGGCGGCACTTTTGAAAACGTGCAAAGCCTGACGCCGCCGCCGCAATACACCGACCATTCCGAGTTTATCCGCTATGAAGGCCCGGGCATCGAATCCGACCGGGTGGCCTATCGGATCTATCTGGACTGGCGCAACGGCTTTGATATTTTTGGCAACATCACCGGCGCGCCGGTATTGCATCAGATTGGTCAGGACGGCTACAGCTCTTACCATCAAATGCAGCCTTGGGGCGTGGATTTACTCAAAGTCGGCAAATCTTTAGGCGCCGGTGGTTTTGGTTACTGGGACGGCAGTGCTGCGCAAGGTGTGGGGGTGCTGCAAGGCCACAGCGCGACCATTCATCAGTCCGGCCCGCTGTTTTCGTCACTCAGTATTGATTACCGCCAATGGCAAATTGCCAATCGCACGCTCGATGTGCGCGCACACCTGAGTATGCAGGCGGGTAGCCGTTTGCTGCGCAATCAGCTGGAACTCAAAGCGCCAGCGGCCAATGCTGCACCGCTGGATAACCTCGCTATTGGTCTGGTTAAACACCCGGACACTGAACTGCTGCAGGGCACGCTGGAAGTCTCCGGTCATCAGTACACTTATCTCGCGACTTACGGCAAACAAAGCCTGAACAACGATTTGCTCGGCATGGCGGTGTTGTTTAAGCGCGGCAAACTGCAACAAGTGACGGCAGATGCCACCAGCCATGTGGCCGTGATGGAGCTGACCGGGCTGGCACCGGCCAAAGTCGGTGAGATGAACCCGGCGCGCAAACTGGATTATTACCTGCTGGCCGCTTGGCAAGGTGAGAAAAACGGCATTACCAATCAGGCTGACTTTGTGACCTATTTACAGCAACAGCTGGAAATTCTCGACCGGCCTATCCGGGTAAAAATCAGCAATCCGGCCACTCAGGCCGCCGTCAGTAAACCATTAACAGCGACACAGGCGCTGTATTGGAGCCAGCAACTGGCGGATGCCGGTTTAAAGCTGCAGGCACCGCATTATGTCTGGGGCGGTTGGGATTTTGAACGCGAGCGGCCCACCACTTTTGAATACACCACGGGCCTGTTGCTGCAAGCCTTTGACGACGTGCATCAGCTGGCGCCGAACCCGGCCTATAACCAGTCGATGCTGCAGATGGCCGACTCTTTTGTCGCTGAAGACGGCACTATTCACAGTTATCAGCGCGACAAGTTTAATATCGACAGCATCAATAGCGGCAACGTGCTGCTGCGGGCTTATCAGCAAACCGGCGCCAAGAAGTATCAGTTAGCCGCCGCCCGTTTGCATGAGCAGCTGAAACTGCATCCAAAAACCAGCAATGGCGCCTTTTGGCACAAGCAGATTTATCCGCATCAGGTCTGGCTGGATGGCGTTTATATGGGGATGCCGTTTCTGGCCCATTACAATCAGTTGTTTAACAACGGTCAGGGTTTAGAAGAAGTGGTGCATGAATTTGTCGCGGTGCGCGATAAACTGCGCGATCCGGTCACTGGCCTGTATTTCCATGGTTGGGATGAACAAAAACAGCAGATCTGGGCTGATAAAACCACCGGCTTGTCGCCAGAATTCTGGAGCCGTGGCATTGGCTGGTTAGCGATGGCCGTGGTCGATACGCTGGATTATATCCCGCGTGAGCGTAAGGATCTGCGCCAACCGCTAGAGCAAATGGCGGTTGAACTGGCTGTTGCATTGAAGGCGCATGCCGATCCAGAGTCGCATGTCTGGTATCAAATTCCGAATAAACCCGGCACCGCCGGTAATTATCGGGAATCCAGCGCCAGCAGCATGTTTGTTTATTTCTATGCCAAGGCACTGAATCAGGGGCTGATCGACAACAGCTACCGCGACTTCACACTGCAGGCCTATCAGGGGTTGCTGAACCAGTTTGTGCTGGTCGACGCCAACGGCACTGCGCATCTGACCCAGATGGTGCAAGTCGCCGGCCTCGGTTTTGGTCGTGACGGCAGTTATGACTACTACCAGAACGAACCGGTGATCCGCAACGATGCCAAAGGCGTCGGGCCTTTTATCATGGCCGGGGTTCAGGTTGCGCGTCTGCTGCAATAAACCAGTGGCCTGGTGGTGCGCGCTGACGCTGCTCTTTGCCAGTGCTACCGCGCCCGCAGCAGCCATTGATAGCGGGCAACCTGCAACAGCACCGCTGTGGCGGCAGGTTGCCCCGACCGCCACACCCGATAGCTTCAATAGCATTCAGGCTGCAGTCGACAGCCTGCCCACCACAGGCCCGGACGCCAACCGCTGGGCCATTATCCGCCTTGCGCCGGGGCTGTACCGGGAAAAACTGTTTCTTAAGCGCGACAAAGTGGTGCTGGCCGGTAGTGGCTTGAGCCGGACTATTATCCAGTACCCGATACTGCGGCAGCACTTTCTGGCCGCACGCCAGACTGCGGCGCTCCCTGTTGGGGCTGATCTGGAAAAAGACTGGGGCGCGGCGGTGGTCAATATCGCCGCCAGCGATATTCAGCTACTGGATTTGGCCGTGCACAACAGTTACGCCTTAGAAAACCCGCAAGACCCGGCCCGGTTTGAACACCAGTTTGCCGTGCGCGGTTTTGCCAAAGCGACCCGCATCATCACCGACCAAAGCCAGTTTGCCAGCAATGGCGCTGATACGATGAGCCTGTGGAATAAACAAAACGGCATGTATGTGCACCGCCAAAGCTTTTTCAGTGGCCGGGTTGATATGCTGTGCCCACGCGGCACCGCCCTCGTTATCGACAGCGATTTTGTCAATCACCATCAGGCCGCGACGCTCTGGCACGACGGCGAACTGTCGCCAAAGCAACAGCTAGTCGTGCTGAATTCGCGTTTCCATGGCGTGACGGATTTTCAGCTGGGTCGACGCCATTATGATGGCCAGTTTGTGCTGCGCGGCAATCAATTCAGCAGCGCACTCGCCGACCAGCCGATTTTCCGCCGCACTTACCCGCTGGAGCCACATCGCGACCAGCCGAACCGTTATGGCGACCGCAATTTTTATGCGCAGAACCAACATCACCAGCGGGGCCCGGCTTACCCATGGCTCGCCGATAATTTCAACGCGCAGCAAAGCGCCGCTTATGCCAGCGCCCAAAGCGCCAGCGACACGCTATTCGGCTCGCACTGGCAGCCCTGGGCGGAACTAGCACGCAGCCGGCAATGGCTGGGGCAATAGCAGGTGCTAAAGATGGATAAATTCGTTAGGCTGGCGGTTTTTCTGCTGGGAACTTTTGGTATGTCCGTTTCAACTCAGGCCACAGGTATTCCGGCCGGCAGCAGCACCTCGATGCCCGCCCCGCGCCTACATCTGGTCGGCGATTCCACCATGGCCGACAAAACCAATCTGCACTACCCCGAACGCGGCTGGGGCCAGCTGTTGCGTGCCTTTATGCTGCCGGAATTATCGATTATCAACCACGCTGCCAATGGCCGCAGCACGCTGCGGTTTCTGAACGAAGGCCGCTGGCAATTGTTGGTTAGTGATTTAGCTGAAGGCGATTATGTGCTGATCCAGTTTGGTCATAACGACCAGAAACAGGACGACCCGGCGCGTTACGCCGCCGTCGATTCGACCTACCCACAGCTGCTGCGCCGGTTTATCAGCGAAGTGCGCAGCAAAGGCGGGATCCCTATGCTGGCGTCTTCGATTTGCCGGCGCAGTTTTAGCGATAAAGGCGAACTGGAAAACAAGCTAGCGGACTATGCGGACGCCGCGCGTCAAGTGGCGGCCAGTGAAAAAGTGGCATTCTTTGATCTCAATGCACAAAGCTGTGACGCTTTAAGCCGCTTTGGCCCCGCCGCTAGCCAAGCCTATTTTATTCAGGTCCCGCCGGGCCTTTACCAACAATACCCGGACGGCAAAATCGATAACACCCACCTCTCAGTGCAAGGTGCCAGCTGGATTGCTCAGCTGTTTGTGCGGGATTTAACAGCCCGCCAGCACCCGCTGGCGCAATATGTTTGGCGCGAGCTGCTGTAACTGAGGCCACAGTGCGCCCTCGCGGCGGCTCGGGCAACACAGGGGCCTGTTGTGCTGGCGCTGGAGCGCTGTCGGCCTTGTTAAGCAATCGCCTCTTGCGCTCGCATTTTCCTGATCAAAGCACTATCGAAAGATAGCTTCTTCACGACACTGGCCTTTTCATCAATCAGGCGCCAAAAGGGCGTAACGTGTTCAGACTGACCCTGATTGATTTGTTCAAAGGCGGCTTCAGCGACAATGCGCAGAAATATGCCGGTGGTGAGTGGGCATGTGCAATCAGCCTGATGCTTCATGGCCAGGTCATGCCGCATCTGGTGCACAGTGGCACTTTGACCGTAAGGGATAGCCTTGATGTACTCATCAATTTCTTGTGGCGTTGATATGTACATCAAAGCCCCAGCGGGCATACCCGCTACAGATTTTTCTAATCTCTTCTTCTGCGGCTCTTTTGCCATGTGCAGCTTTTCTGTCCAGGTTTTCATCACTTAGCTCCTCTTGGATCACGCCCGCCACAGCGCTGGGCAATGTGCTACAAGGCCGACAGCGCAATACTCGTTGATTTAAACTGTTTCATCGCGCCGCATTCGCTTCAGTATTGAGATGCCGCGCTCACATCAGCAACAGGTATAACAACCCCATAATCACGGCCGGAAATAAACCCGGCGCTAAACCAATTGCAGCAATCGATTGCACCTGATTCAAATTTTTATACTGGCTGAGCACACGGATAAAGAGCCCACTGCAGGCGCCGGCCGCAATCATGCCCCAACCCGCGATAGTATTCAGTTGATACCATACACTTTCATCAGCCAAGGTCTGCGCAGTCCTGAAACCATAGGCCGAATTCGGCTCGACCATCCCTAACACTAAAGGAACGCCCAAGACGAAGATGAGGGCACTGACGAAGTAACCCAGCATGGTCACTGCCGACATGACCATGGCTAATTCTTTTTCCTTATTTGCTTCCATATTGCCTCCCTAGTATGGATTGAAATAAAAATATATAGCGAAATCAAAGGCAAAGTACAGAGGGCTGCGAGGGGGGCTGCCAGCGCTGCTGGCTGGCGAGGCAGTTGAATGATGTTGTGCCCTTAGTTGCGATCTGCCGGATGGTTTACCCCATCGTTGGTCGGTACATTGGGGATTTTCAATGGGTTAATTCCCTCAAGGCAAGCAACATTAAAACCATACTGCGTTGGGTTTGACCGGCGTTGATGGTGGGTATAAATCCCGCACTGACTACAAAAATAGTGCTTGGCTGTCTTGGTATTAAACTGGTAAAGCTTTAAAAACTGCTCACCTTTGATAATTTTTATCCCCGACAGCGGAATAGAAGCCGCTATAGCGCCACGCCTGCGGCAAAGTGAACAATCACAGCGCCGTAATTCCAGCAAGCCATCGGGTAAATCAAGCTCAAACTCAACAGCGCCACAATGGCAGGTCGCTTTGTGTTTAGCTTGGATGGGGACACCATCAACTTCTCTTAAATTCAAAGACATAGCTATTTCCTCGCGAAAACTATCTGTAACAAGTAGCGAGACACCACACTTCTACTCTTTTTTACGGGCGATAGTTACAAGTTCCTCAAGGCTTTTTGCAATACGCTCGTTTGACTCAACGAGCCGTTCATTCGCTCTTTTCGCATGGCCAAAGATTAGGCGTATCGCAAGCCACAGAATTAAAATGAGCAGGAGCACTGGCGCCCATGAACCAATGACGCTTGCAGCAAGTGACTCCGAACCGGTTGCGTATACTGACGCAGGAAAGGCAGTAACGAACACGATAGTCTTTTTCATTGAATCTATTCCTTGTACACAACTAACTACCGCCACACAATCAAGCAACTTGTTGCGAGGCCAGCGGCCAAAAGACCGCTACAAGTTCCGATCGCTGGGACGTGACACAAGATTATATCCACTATTTTTGTAGCGGGCAAGCCAGTCTGTTTAGATTAGAAAGTCTTTATAAAACAAAACCGGGGTGCGCCTGTGATCCACCGCGAGCAAACGCCGCACCAAAGCAGGATGCCGCGGCGAAAGCTAAAAACTGTCGCAGTTGTTCCTCCGCCAATCATTTGCTTACAAAGCCCTGCTTGCGCCAATGTGCTCCCTGTTTTACAACAAATTGCGCAAACTACAACGCGGTTTCAGCTGATCAGCACAAGGCATGGTTATGAATAGGTCATTTACCGCTTCACCACAGTTTTATGTCCGGCTTGCCGGTTTGTTTTATCTAGCGATTATTATTTTAGGTTTGTTTGGCGAAAGCTATGTGCGTGGCACGCTGGTCGTTGCCGGAGATGCGGCCGCCACCGCGCAAAATATTCAGGCTTCCGCGTCGTTATGGCGCTTGGGGATTTTCTCGGACCTGATGATGCAAGTGCTGGATATCCCTATTATCGTGCTGATGTACTTGCTGTTTCAGCGTGTCAGCCCAGGCCTGAATCTGACGGCAACGTTGTTTAATCTGATCCAAACGGCCGTGCTGGTGGCGAATAAACTGGTGTTATTACTGCCACTGATCTTGCTCGGTGGTGCGACTTATTTCAGTGCATTTTCTACCGAACAGCTGGCAGCTTGGTCTTACCTGGCGGTGCGAATTTATAACTATGGTTTTGCTGCCGGCCTGATTTTCTTTGGCATCGCCTGTGTGATCCGTAGTTATCTAATTATAAAGTCTGAACTTTTTCCTAAGTTAATCGGCTGGCTGTTATTGCTCGCCGGCCTTTGTTACCTGGTCAACAGTGCTGCCTTGCTGGTGCTACCGAACTTTGCCCCCCTGTTATTTCCGTGGGTGTTCCTGCCGGTGTTAGTGGGTGAACTGACGCTCAGTCTGTGGATGATGCTCAAAGGCATGAACATGACAAAATGGCAGGCGCTACAAGGTTAAATTCCCTATCGCGCCTGCGCTGTTAACAAGGACTAAGCCGGATCCAGCTATCCGGCGCGATGCCAATCCGGGTGGCTTCGGCATAAAACGCCTGACACTGGGTTTTATCCGGATTGGGGCTGCGCGCCAGGATCCAGGCGTAAGTTAAATCCGGCCCGACAATCAGCGCAATGCTGTAATCCGGCGCTAACTTCACGATGTTATAGGCGCCATAAAATGGCCCGAAAAACGACACTTTTAACCGGCCCTGGTCCGCAGGACCATTCATTTTCGCTACGCCTTCCGCCTCTTCCCACTCGCCATCTTCGGCGGAATAACCACGGTTTACCACGGTGACGCTGCCATCCGGGTTCAGGCTGTAATTGGCGGTCACTTGCGTCAGGCCGCGCTCAAACGAATGGTCGAGCCGGGCAACTTCGTGCCATTCGCCCAAATAGCGATTCAGTTCAAAAGGTTGTACCGGTGAGAGGCCCTCGGGGATGCCGGTACAGCTGGTCAGCAGCAATGTTGTCGCCAGTAAGCTGGCTTTGAGCAGGTTACGCATGATCGGTTGTTCCATCTGTTTTGAGTGATGCGAGTATTACGCCGCTGCAGCAGTTTTGTCTCAGTGCTGGCGCACATTGTGTGGTGTGCCGGGCATGGCGTCGGTCGCAGCGGTTTATTCCGACCAATACCAACTGGTCACGTTATAGCGATATTGCTGTTGCTGCGCCGCCGTCACTGTTGGGTCCAGCGCGTTCACCCAATGCTCAGCACCGGGCGACGCAGGGTCAAACAACACACAGCGATTAAATAGCGGCGCTATCGCCACCGGGCTGCTGCCATCGGCGGCGAACATCAGCTCACCACCGGCGTCGCTCGGCCAGTGTTCATTTAAATACAACAACAGGCAAACTTCCCGCCCGGGCGAGTCATCGGCGTGCAGATTGACAAAATCAGCCGCGCTTAAGCGAAAGTAATTGGTATTCACGGTTGGCTTTGCCACATGAATATCGGTCAGTTGGACGCGAAACAGCCGCGACAACAGCGCCAGAAAGGTCTCGCTGCGCAAAAACTGCAGGAACGCCAGCGCCAATTGGTCAGCCTCATCCCCCTGCGCCGCAGTGCTGCGCTGCCACAGATCGCGCTGCACAAAACGCTCAGATTGTGGGGTTTGTTGCCACTGCGCCGCGTTGACATACAGCGCGGCATAACTGTGTTGCTGCGTTTGCCAATGCGCACTGCGCTGCAACGCCCGGCTCACCGCCTGCAATTGCTGCGGCTCAAACAG
>Ga0209812_10001091_pt1 | contig 20501 bp, 8 predicted proteins | sample JI71714BDNA_FD_187502 | JGI IMG/M metagenome (GOLD analysis project Ga0209812, IMG submission 187502) | Wastewater effluent complex algal communities from Wisconsin, to seasonally profile nutrient transformation and Carbon sequestration -... | ecosystem: Engineered > WWTP > Effluent > Algae...
AGTTTACCAGACTCTATTTCCGCGACTTTTTCAATTTTAAAAGACTCACTGAAGGTGCGAACTCTTCGCTGAGCAATGCTCATCTTAAATTGCTGACGATTTGCCATCTTAATTAAATTAACGGTTTAAAAATTAATTCTTAATCCGGTCAATCTATTTCAGGCAATATCAAATTATGAATCAATGTCGTTTAGTTAAACCCACCAACCGATAAATCACTTGTGTGATGGGGTCCAAAATTGTTTGGTATTTATACCCCGATGGGGTAATATGTTTATAGAAAACAGATCCCCCGCCACCCCAAGATGCGTCCGCTCGGTAGAGACGTAGCAATGCTACGTCTCTACCGAGCGGACGCTGACGCACTATGGTTTCCTCGCTTCGCTCGGAATGGCGGTACAGGCTATCAAAAAGAGCGAGGGTCGGTAGTCATTCCGACTGAAAGGAGGAATCTTTTTCTAATCGGGCCGGAGTTTCCTCGCTTCGCTCGGAATGACCCGCGTACTGGTCATCCTGTGTTCAGATACTCTATGGCAGTATTAATTCTCTAACTAAACGACATTGAATGATGAATTATGAATTATGCGGGGACCTCATTTCTTTAGAGATGAGTGATGAGTGGGTTAAGGTAAATTGATTTATAAATAATTTATATTATAATAATTTAGATATATATTTTAATTAAAATAATTCATAATTCATAATTCATAATTCATAATTCAATGTCGTTTAGCTAAGTCCGAAAAATGATCTGGCTACAAACGGTAGGCTCCGTAGGAGCCAGTCGAAATACGGATCTATTGGATTCTAGCGATTTTTAGCCAAAAGATCCGGTACGAATGAACGGAAATAGGCCGAGAAGTGATGGTTTGACGATCCTCATCCTCGGGCTGTGTCCTCACAGCCCGAAATGCTTGTGTGCTGTGAGGACACAGCCCACGGGTTTGGTGATTTTTAGCGAAGAGGTATGGTATGAATGAACGGAAATAGGCCGAGAAGTGATGGTTTGACGACAAACGGCTCCATCGGAGCCCACCGTTTGTAGCTCATGCGGGACGGGCTCTAGACCGGATAAGCTCCGTAGGTGCGACCTGTTCAGACCATGTGTGTTGGCGATTTCCGCTTACTTAGCTGTACATGTGCTCCATTTGGGTTTATTTGGCTCGGAGAGGTTGGTTGAAAAATTCTCAGGCTCTGTCTGTATCTTTGGAACGCACCACGTATGAATGGGTTGATTGAAAGGAGAATTGAGAAACATCCATCCCATTTCTTCAACCTGGCTAACATCCCAATTTCCTAAAGGTTGATTGAACGGAGAATTTGAAAACATTGCACTCATGTCAATTACGTTGCTGACATTCCATTTATCAATAGGCTGATTGAATTTTGAAGACATAAACATCCCCGAGGAATGTTTCAAACTACGTACATTCCAATTTTCGATCGGTTGATTAAACTCAGAACCAGCAAACATTAAAAACATATCTTCGACTGAACTAACGTTCCAATTATGAATGGGTTGATTGAAAACCGAATTTAAAAACATCTCTTTCATTCTCTTTACTCGACTCACATTCCAATCATCAATCGGCTGATTAAAGACTGAACTTTGAAACATTTCTCCCATATCTTCTACTTTACTGACATTCCATTGGCCGATGGGTTGGTTGAACTTTGAGCCTACAAACATCGCGAACATTTCAGTCACATTTCCTACATCCCATTTTTCTAATGAATGATTGTATTCGGAATCGAAAAACATCCTGGTCATGATTTGTACTTTTCCCACATCCCAGTCTCCAATGGGTTGATTAAATTTCGAGTTTCCAAACATGTACCACATATTCTCGACATTACTCACATCCCACCGACCAATAGGCTGATTAAACTTCGACCAAGTAAACATAAACGACATATCGGTCACATGACTCACGTCCCAATTTTCAATGGATTCATTAAATGATGTCGAATAAAATAATCTTGACATATCAGTCACCAAAGTCGTGCATAATCGATCCAATTGAGCCCCTTCCTTCACACGCTGTCTCAATAGGTCATTGTCGACTATTTCATATTCAATGCCTTTTATAGTAAGCTTTTCTCCCGCCACACAATTCACACATTGGATAGTCACTTTATTTGGGGCCAACACCAACTTGGATTTTTGAGGGAAAATATCCTCTATTTTTTGGCAAGAAGACAAAAAATAAAGGAGCGTCATTGCATAAGTTATAATTCGGATCATAGGAATATTTAAATTGATTTTACAAAAAATGGATGGCTAATTCCCCTTGTCCCTACTCCACCGGGCACCCAACAATTTGGGCTGAAAACACGGCTCCGGGCTCAATTAAGATCGGTTTTGTAGCGCTCGGTACGAGGGTAATCGATTGAGTTGCTTTTTCAACCTTTCGCACAGAAGGCTCGATTACCAACCTACCGGGAATCACTTGTTGCTGAGGAATTACTTCAATCGGCAGAGTTCGTGGCTCACTACGTCCGCACGCCCCCACCGCTCGTACTTGCCAAGAGCCAGAAGTGGCCGAAGCCCCATAACTGACCCGGATCGAGGTCCCGCCGCTTGAAAAACTAGTCCCTGTACCCGAATAACTCCAATCATAGGAAACAGCCCCGTTGACAGGCGAAACAGCGTAGGATCGAGTGGAATTTGGACAAACGACCGATTGAGAGGCTTGGATGGTACCGGGCACCTCGGGGAGGGCGCCTTTTCGAATTTCCAAGCTTCGTTTTGGACTATCTCCAAACGCATTTCGCGCCAAGACGGTCAATGTAGCTTGGGAAAATCCAGCTTCGAAGAAAACAGTCGCGGAGGTTGCGGTCGTGGACGTGATCCTGGCTTGAGGATTTGTTTCAAGAAAACCCCATTCATACGTGGCACCCGCCTCTGCACTGGGAAGCGTGTACGTAAAAGAAGTATTGGGGCAGATGACGGGATGACTTGACAGAAAATCTCCAGGTTGATTAGGAACCGTTAAAATTTCTCCATTTTGGATTGTAAATTTCTGGGGATTCGAGAATATACTTCCGATAAATGAGGCATCGATGGCTTGCACAGACCAATAATATTCACCGTCTGGTAACATCTGGAGATTCCAAGCTGTGCTCGTCGAAACATTTCCAATGGAGGGTATTTTTAATACGCTATTCGAATTAGCATGGGCTGAAAGTATACGATCGTTGGTGGGCGTTGTGCCAACACGGAGCGAGTAGGTCAAACCCTGACTTGGTGTGTGATCATCTGTGGCGGGATTCCATTCGAATCGGAGTAGTTTGGTGGCATTATCCTCAACTGAAGTTAAAGATTTAGGCAGAGGCGCCTGTGGGGGACTATTGATCAGATAACGGGAGCCCGATATGTTCGTTGCCTCTCGTGAGTTTTGCAAAGAACTTTGGACCACATTGGGTTGATTTTCTTGGGCTCCCAAGGCTTCAACCAAGGCAGATTCATTGCGGACGTTGAGATAAAATCGAACACCCAATGGCCCATTATACTTAATGGCATAGCCAATCACCATCGCATCCAAGTCTCCATCCACATCAAGATCACCAAAACTCACTTTAACATCCGTAAGGTTTTCGAATACAAAATCACTATTCTCAAATACTTTTAAACTAGGATTATAGTAAGCTAACATTGATGTATCGCGTTCTACACCGACTACTGTCCCTCCGTAAAAAATATCGGTATATCCATCATTATTAAAATCACCAAAACGTAATCGGGCATTACCCAAAGGCTCCAAGTTTGTCGGTTTGGAGACAAAACCTGCTCCATGATTTATTTCGTTGGAATATAGTTGAAACAAATTACCCGTCTTACTTTTTCCTGTAAAGATTAAATCTTCGTCGCCATCACTATCATAGTCAATAAAGTTCACTGTACCATTTGTAATTCCCGGAAAATCAAATAGAGTGAGTTTAAGATTCAATGACTCCCCTGGGACTGTTTGATTTTGGTAAAGTAAGGTCTGAGGTCCAAGATCTCCTATTCCTGAAAGAATAATGTCTACTTTACCGTCTCGATTAAAATCACCGAAATCGAATAAAGCATTTTTCATAGATGCAATTTTGGTGGATTCATCATTTATTAAAAACGAACTTGATTCTTGATTCCATTCAAAAGAATAAAGTTTTGACAATGTATCCCCAAAAACAGTGGTCATACCTGCCAATATGATTTCTTTCCGACCGTTATTGTTCATGTCCACGATCTTAATTGTTGTATTTTCAAGTCCTCTAGGAATCAAAAGATCGTGTCTTGAAAAATCTGAACCTGTATTCAAATACACACTAAAAAAACTATTGTAGTGATTGATCACGATATCACTTAATCCATCATTATTAAAATCTCCACTTTCCATATTCTCCATACCACCTAAAGCAAACATGTAATCCTTTTCAATAAATTTCATTTCTTCGTTTAGGTATATTTTCACTGAATTGCGAGATCCGTACACCAGATCTAGATCTTGATCATTATCCAAGTCCAATAAAAGTGACTGAGCATTATAATCTTGCGATATTGATCGCCTCACGATGTCATCATAATTAATCAAATTCCAATCGCTAACTACATCCAAAACACCTTCTAGTGCAAACTCAGATGCTCTATATCCTTGGTCGATTGCTTGGACAGACCAATAATACCTGCCGGGACTTAATTGCGTTGTGTAGGACTCTTTATAAATAGACGGAACAGTATTGATCAGTGGAGATCCCGTGGCCAAATTACTTAAAGTATAGGTGAGTTCTGTTCCACCTGGCGTTGTTCCGATGCGGATATTATACCCTAAAAAAGTAGAATGATCATCTTTAGGTTTATCCCATTTAAAATCAACAGTGCCATCATAATTACTGGTTGCACTTAAATTAGTTGGTGGTAATGGAGGAATATTTTGTTTATTCCATCCAATATTTTTATAAAAGTAGATTTGTTGAATGTTGTTTTCATCAAGACCAGTCATTACCAAATCCAAATCTCCGTCTACATCATAATCAACCCAATCAGCAGTTGAATTATAAAGGCCAGAAATATTTTGATTCCTGTCAATTTGAAAAAACACTCGATCATATCGCATCTTTCTTTTAGTTTGCCTATAAACTATTGTTCTTGGAATATTATTTTCATCTCTACCAGTAAAGAAAATATCATGAAGACCATCATTATTATAGTCGCCAATAGCGATACTCCCATCTTTAAGTTCAGGATAATCACCTTCAAATGTAATTTTAAAGTTGTTTGACTTAACAATTGGTTTTTTATTTTCTTCACCAATTCCAATAATTTGTAAGGATTGTTCATTGTTTAAAATTTTAGCTACCCCATATCGTAATCCTAAAAAATTTAATCCATAATAAAATTCACCGCTGGGATTTAATTTGTTATTGACATAACCATTGTCATTATAGTTAAAAATACTAGATCTACCCTTGTGTAAAATGTCGTTATCTCCGTCTAAATCAAAATCAGCAATCTTGATATCCCAGTCATTTGATGGGCCACTTAAGTCTTTATATAATCCTTTAACTCTAGAAAAAATAGTCCCTTCACCTTCATTTTTATAGACATTAAAGTTAAAATATCCAAATTCGTTTCCATAAATAGCCAAGTCGGCATCCCCATCATTATCTAGATCACCAAGAGCAAATTTAGAAGAAGTTAAACGATCCACCCCCAAATTTGGTGCCACCTCAAAGGATTTGCCCCCTTGGCTAATATATAAAATGGTTTTGGGTTCTGAACGTTTATCATCAACGGCGGAAATTCCACTTATCAATAAATCAAGAAATCCATCCTTATTGATATCTGTCCATTTAATATCACCGGAAATAAACTTAACAAAAGGAAGGTGGGTGTCGACAAAATTTCCTTTGTCATTGCGGTAAACTCGTGTAATTGCCCCCTTTGTTTTGCTGTAACCTAATATAGCTAAATCTTGATCACCGTCCTGATCGAAATCACCCCATGAAAGAGCCGTATTTTCGAGTGGTGGAATCACGCTTTTTTCTTGCTTCACCAAATTAAAAGAATGGTCAACCAGAGTAACTTGAACAGATGACCGACTAGGATTCATCAAGCCATTTTCAATTTTTGAAACCTTAAGGACGATGTGCTCGTCTTGTTCTACTACATGGTCTTCTATTCCTTGAATTTCGAGTGTACCTTTTAGTTGTCCCGCAGGAATTACAATTTGAGGTGAAATAAAAAACTTTTGAACTCGAAAGTTATTTGCATCAAGTACAAAAATATCGCCCTCATTGTCTAAGTAAATACTTTGGGGATAATCTAACTGATTCATACCAGAACCTCTTCCATTCCCACCTGCAACTTTTACACTTTCTATTGCTCCCTTAGGCAATTTTTGTATTCTCAAATTGCCGGCATCTGCTATATAAAGGTTTTCCTTTTTGTCAATGAAAATACTTGAAATACCCCCAAACTGACTGGCTTCTATTACATTACCACTTCCATCCACGAACACCTGGAAGGAATTAGTTTGCTTTGACCATTTATAAATTTTATTGGAAATCTCCTCTGCAATATAAAGGTCATCAAATTGATCAACGAAGATATCTGATATGAAATACGAAGAGTTAAAAATAGTGGTTCCTTTATTTAATCTAATATCCCATTTAATAACATTTTTCTCCTCAACAATAAATAGATTTCCTTTTTTGTCTACAGAAATAGAACTCGGCCAAAAAAGTGTTGCAGAGTTACTTGTCCAAGGATAGGAACCAGCTACCAAAACTCGTTCTTTGGCACCCGGGAACCATTTAGTAACAACACCATAGAGAGCCTCGCTTACATATAGGACACCTAAAGAATCAAGAAAAATACTGTGGGGCATTTGACCTTTTTTGTAAATTTCCCCAGCTTGAGCGTTTTTTTTCCATTTCAAAATTGCTCCAGTCCAATAATCGGTTATCAGCACACTGCCCAAACTGTCAACTATTATATCCATGGGCGAATACAGTTGATTCAATCGTGTCCCTTCTCCATTTCCACCAGCTACCGTTTGTGCCAATCCTTTTCTACCAAAGTTCAATTTGTAATCACTATCATAAACAGCACTTCCCGATTCATCTAAATAAATTACTACGTCCCTACTATGTGGAGAAGATAGCGTTGCGGTTAAAATGGCTTCCTTTTTATCTACTTCTGATATAACTAGCCTATCAATTGATAGGCTAACGGTGGGTTGGTCATCAGAAGATAATTGAATGGAAAATTTCGGAAATGGTGCTGCAATATTTGTCCCACTTAAAACTTCTACTGTAACAAACTTAAGGCCTTCTACTACCTGATTATTTATCGGTATAATTTTTACTTTCTTTACAGAATCCCCAGGGAAAAACAAAACCTCTTGATTATCAACTATATAATCGGTCCCTAGTGTTGCACTTCCTGAGAAAGCTAAATTCACTTGGGTATTTTTTTCGGCAGTTGCAGATAACCCTACGATGAGATCAATGGAAGGACCTTCTTCATTTAACGTAGAATCTGATGAACTTAACCAAACTTGGGGAGGGGAATCATTATCTGTAATCAAGAATCTTCCTGCTGTTTGATTTACATTTAAAATTGCATTTTCTACCCTGCTTATTTCCCATGTAACGGACTCTGTATCCTCAAAATTTTGATCATCTATGATTAAGAAGTCAATCTTACCTGTGGTCTTACCTGCGGGAATTACAATTTGAGGGTGAGGATTAATTTTTGTTATTCTAGGATAACCATCTTCCACAATAAATAGATCTCCAGCGGAATCTACGAATATCCAAGATGGATTTGCTAATTGCTTGGGACCAATTCCAAACCCATATCCACCTGCAACTGTTATTCCCGACTTAGCACCAGGTGTCCACATCTGAATTCTATTATTATCTTTATCTGCAATAAACAAATTATCATGTGGGTCAATAAAGATTCCATATGGATTAGAGAGCTCTTCTAGACGAGAACCTTGGATGGAGCCACCTGCAACCAAGATTCCTTCTTTCGATCCTCGCTCCCACTTTCTAACTTCATGTCTGGACGAAACATATAGATTTCCATTCCGATCCAAAGCCAGACCAATCGGGGAAAATGTTGGATTAGACTCAGGCCCGAAGCTATTTTCATCAACTATAGTTACCCCCTCTTTGGCACCCGGAGCCCATTTTTGAACACGGTGATTTTTTGTGTCCGAAATAAAAATATTTCCTTCCTGATCCACAACCACATCATTTGGCCAAGAAAGTTGATTCGCAGCATTACCCATGCCATTTCCACCCGCAACAGTAACTCCAGATTTAGCCCCAGACTCCCATTTTACAACCCTGAGATTATTTTGATCAACTATATATAAATCTCCATTTAAATCCACAAATATTCCTATCGGCCTATTTAATTGATTAGGTTCCTCACCAATACTATTTTCTCCTGCAGCGATTTCCCATTCCGGTATTCCCGATTTTATTTTGAGTACTTGATCATCATATGTATCGGATATAAATAGATTATTCAAACTATCAATCCATAGTTTTTGCGGGTGTTGAATAGAGTTAAATTTTGAATCCAACTGGTTAGCTTCAATGAACGTTTCTAAATTACTTTTTCCTAAAAAATCACAGGTATAGTCTTTTTGATTGGTAGCCATTCCTCCTGATTTTAAACTTAGAATGACATCTCTAGAATGTACATGAGCTAAGGTAGCCTCCATTGTCACTTTTCCACCAGCTTCTGAAACAGTCAGCTTATCAATTGATAGGTTTGTTATTGCAGGACGATCATCAGAAGAAAGCCATAACGTATCCGATGAATTAGTAAAAATAACATTAGTTGCGCTTTTCACCGAAAAAATAATTGATTCCATTCCCTCAACCAAATCGTCATTTAAGGGAGTAATCAAAATCGTTTTTAATGAATCTCCAGGATTAAATTTAATCTTATGATTATCAATAATATAGTCAATGCCATTTATGGCGGTTCCGGAAAAATCTACCTCTACCTCAATTGGTTTACTTGTTATATTTGTGACTCGAACCGGATAATTTATACTTCCTTTCTCTTCATAAACTAAAGTATCTAATCCTCCAAAAAGGATAGAAGGAGGAGAACTATTTTCCTGAATGAGATCGGTTCCTTGACCTGTTCCTCCATCAACAGTCACACCAAAATTTGAGCCTTTGGCCCACTTTAGGATGCGGTGATTGTAAGTATCTTCAATAAATAGATTCCCCTCCTTATCTACAATCACACAACTTGGATAATTAAGCTGATTCAAACCTAATCCAATCCCATTCCCACCCGCTTCGGGTATCTCCAGTTTGTCTAGCGATAATTGAACTGTAGGTTGCTGAGCAATTACCACGTGACTCCAAAAGGAAAAAATGACTAAAAATCTCCAAATGGAAGTAAGGGCGGGTACGAAAACAGATGGCATGAAATTATTGAAATTGATACTAAATTTGTAGGGGCAAATGTCCGTGTAAGGATTTCGAAGCAAGGAATATGGTTCGTTTACCTATTCACAATTTTAAGTTCCATGCACACAAAAACATCCTTGGAATGAAACCGATTTATTCTCTCATTTGAACTACTTTTCAAAAGTAGCCACAAAAAAAACCTATACCAAAAAAAAATCCTGCTATTTATTCAACGGTCTCGGTACCATTTGAATGTATTAATACCAAACATCAAAATGACCTTTTCTATGACGCGATATATTGATCCAACCATGAAAACCATCAGATCCAAGGTTCAAAAAATCACCTATGAAAAAGGGGAATACTCCCACGAAAAACACCGTTCTTGGAACGAAACTTGGGACCTGATCCAGCAATTCCCATGGCAAGACCAACGGGTAGGACTAAACGTAGGCTTTACATGCCCCTCCATTACGTTAGAAGAAAATCAAGATATCTTTTTGAAAGTAGGTCTGTATTTTTCTGGGAAATTTGTTCTTTATTTTTTATACCGAGGAAAAGTTTATGAAAAACCAATACCGACGCTAGAAGAATTGACGCCTTACCTCCAACTCTTTTTCGATCAAAACTGGGAGGAGCTAAAAAAAGCAGGAACAAAAATGTCCTTTATCTTCAATCCCTTGACCTCTTTCCAGACCCATGCCTTTTGGTACACGGTTCGATGGCAAGGACTTTCTCGCCTCTCCAAAATGTCCGGTATATTTCCGTTGGTATTTTTACTTATTTTATCGATTCCGTTGGCCTTGGTCTATCCATATACCATTTATTTATACATTTTGATGGGTTGGATCCTGTTGAATTTGGGAAATTTGATTTTATTGGCCAATTATTACCGGGCGGATCTTGGCAAGGTCTTGATTTTATCCAAAGGCCAAGACGCGTTTTGGTTTGGTCGTGAAGATCATCTGAATGCCTATTCGAAGTCGGACATTCTGTATATCAAAGCGTATCAAAACACCGAAACTCGCATGTGGAGTGACTACGCAATTTATGAAATTGCATGTGTCAATGGCGACATTTTACATTTCTCAACGCTACTCATATCGCAATACGATGTTCAAAATAAATTCGAGGGCTGGGAAATTGAGATTGTTCATCGTTTTTTTCCTTGGTATGCAGCTCCGACACTGTAACTCGCAACCAAAGTAAACCGTCATGACACACCTTGGGTGTACTCACACATGCATTCGAAATGGAGCCCCTTGCCTCCTAAGGTGCATTAGATTCCGGCAGCGATGAGACAGGCCGCCCACTCACCGCTCTACACCCACCGCTCCGCACTCATCGCTCTTCACTCATCATTTTAAATATGTTAAAAAGCGGAAGCTCCACTAAGCCCCATACAAGGTATCATCAATCATTAGAACTCCCCTTTATAAACGTCCATGTTCCACTAAAATCTCCTAGATTCTCTCGAGGGTTCTCCTGTAATCAATTGGATCGTTGACAGGTCTAGCCCGTTGGCATGGGCGTTCAAGACCACGTTGATTCGTTCACGAAAGATGCCTTGTTCAATGCCTTGCTCTTTATACAGATGGAGGCTGTTTACGATCTGGGCGACATGTTCTCGAAGTCGATTAGGATGAGCATAATCCCGCTGAATTAGCATGGCCGATTTCACCAGACCATGTTGTTACTGTTCGATTTGAGTGACCGGAATCTTCTGTAAATCAGTAAAGATCAAATCGTAGGCTGGAATAAAGCGTTGCCATTCGGGTGGGATGCCAAGCATCTGAAAAACCACACGTGGATCTTGGTAGGATTTGTGTTCCAGCAGCAAACACCAACGTGGCCCCTTGAGGGAAAAAATCCTCTATTTTTTGGCAAGAAGACAAAAAACATCAGTTATCCTCCGTTAAATGAATATGCTTGATGATCCGATTCTCCCGAGTCTCAATTAGTAAATAATAGTTCCCTGGCTTGACTCGACGCGACTCCATCTGGATTGGAACTCCTTTTCCATTGACTTCTTCAAAATGCGTGGAAAATACCTGTTTGTTGGTGGCCGATTCGAAAAGTCGGATCGTAACATCCGCGTATCGACTACCCTCCGTTTTGAGGTAAAATAATTCAGTGGATGGATTGGGGTACACCACCCAGTCACTGTCAGAGGATTTAAATGGATTTTCTCCGGGAATTCTTGATTCGCCGATTTCAATCCGAACTTCTTTAGGTAACGAGGATCCCCTTACTCCGTTCTCAAGGTAGGATACCTCAAATTGAGCTAGCTTATTTCCTTCAAAAGGTATATCCGATAGAGCAGTAAGTTGGAGCGACCCTTCCAGTTGACCAGCTGGAATGACAATTTGTGGAGCCATTTGCACCTTCCAAACTTGAGGATTCAGACTGTTTTCAAGAACAAAAATGTTTCCATCTGCATCGAAATCCAATCCTCTATATTCGATATAGGGATGTCTCCGTCGATCTAAATGAACGTCAGCAATTACCTGAGGTAGAGTTTCAGAATTTGAACTTATTTTTTTGATCAAGCCTGAAGGTGACTCCACATAGATAATTTCGCCCGCCCCATTCACAAAAAAATTAGTGATATTGCTGATTAACCCTCTAGCCAAATCCTCATGATTAAACTCATAACTGAGCTTTGTCACTCCTTGACGCGCGCCGGGAGCCCACATGGAAATTCGTTTCTTGTACGATTCGCCGTCGAGACCTTCGTCTAAGATGAACACATTACCCTGCAGGTCCACCCAAATTTTATTCATGAAGGCTACCTGATTGGCTGCCAACCCATACCCGTTACCTCCAGCTACCGTAACGCCTTCTTTGGCTCCTGGGGCCCATTTTTGAATTCGGACATTGCCTGCATCCGCCACATACACCGCGCCATTCCGATCCACAAACACAGAGGTAGGATTAGCCAATTGGTTTGATGCCGCACCTTTACCGTTTCCACCTGCTACAATGACAGTCTCACCGTCAATTCCGACCACTTTATAAACACTATGTTGACAAGGATATGGGAAATACAACTGATTTTGATGATCTAAAGAAATACTGTTGGTATCGCATGGATAATCCCCAGGATATTCAAACCATTCCTGATTGGGAAACTTGAATGCGGTCACACTCTGATTATTTCCGGGCTCCCATCGGGAAATTTGGAGATTTCCTATATCCAAAACGTATATGATACCTAGAGAGTCCACCTGTAAATCAGTTGGGTTAGAAAGTTGATGGGTGGCATTGCCCTTACCTCGGCCTCCCACGACAGACCTTACACTTTCTTTTCCACCAAAATTCGCCACAAAATCACGTTCGTATTTGGCGGAACCCACCGATTTTAGCGCTACGTAAACATCTCGGCTATGAGGGACAGACAACCGAGCCGTGAGGGTTGCTTGGCCATTGGCCTCTGAAATAGAGGATCGATCCCAAGCCAATCCAGAGACCGTTGGCTTATCGTCTGATGAAACCCAAAGTGTATCCGCAGGCCATTGGGAGGAAATATTTACCCCACCCACCACGGTGATCAGGAGGGATTTTAAGACCTCTATGTCGGTATCATTAAGTGGGGTAATGGAAAGAAATTCCACTGAATCCTCCGGACTAAATTCCAACACCTGTTTGTTTATTCGGTAGTCTACATCTTGGATGGCAGTACCGGAAAATTCAAGTTGCACTTTTACAGGTTTGGAGGTCCGATTGGATAACCGAATCGGATACTCTATTGTACCAATTTCCTCCAATAAAGTCTGAACTGAATCTCCTAGGAGAACCTTCGGAGGTAAATCATTATCTTGGATTGTCAAACGTGCGGATGGGAAGGGGCCGGATAAAGAGGCTCTTTCTATTTTTTTTACGTCAAACTGCACGACCTCATCCTCCTCCATTTTTTGGTCGTCCCGTGCCGTGATCGTTAACGAGCTGCTCAATTGTCCGGCTGGGATGATCAATTTAGGTTCGAATGGCATTTTAAAGACCGTGTGTTTGTAATTATCCAAAACAAAAAGATTGCCTTTGGAATCCATGGATAGACTGAGTGGAAATCCTAGGCTATCCACCATGGGAACAGTAAATCCTTCTTTAGCTCCTTGCGTCCATTTTTGTATTCGTCTGTTTCTTCCATCAGCGATCAGCAGATCTCCATTTTCAAGCACCCAGCAATCGGCAGGATGGTTGAATTGGTTGGGTCTATTTCCTCCCCCATTTCCACCAGCTACCGTGATACCTTCTTTTGCTCCGGGGCTCCAACGTTGTATCCGGTGATTTCCGCTGTCCGTGATATATAGATTCCCTTGCTGATCTACTTTTATTTTATCAGGATATTTCAATTGGTTTGGCCTATCACCAGCACCATTTCCACCCGCCACGGTGATTCCGACTTGGCTTCCCGGTAAAAATTTTTGTACTCGGTGGTTGAACTCATCCGAAACCCAAAGGTTCCCTTGTTGATCTAAAAAAATTCCACTTGGATAAAACAATTGATTTGGAGCATCGCCACGGCCATTGCCACCTGCTACGGTAATAGCATCTTTGGAACCCCTACTAAATTTTTGAACACGATCATTATACGAATCGGCTACATAAATATTGCCGAGGGAGTCTACTACCACTCCAGTAGGCCGTTCTAACTGCCAAAGCAAATTTAAGGATACTCCACTGAAATGACCGTTTCCACCAGCCACCGTACTTCCTTTTTCAGCCCCAGATACCCATTTTTGAATCCGACCTACCCAACTACCATCTGCGACATATATGGTTTGATCAGGAGTTACAAAAAAGTCTTTCGGATAGTGTAATTGATCATCGGCTGTTCCATAACCATTTCCACCCGCCACAATTTCCACGTTATTTTTTAAGTCAAAATCAATGCTGTAATCATCTAAATACTGGGCATCACCACCTCGGTTGAATGAAATGATTATGTCTTTGTGATGAATTTGAGACAACGTGGCGGTTAAGGTGGTTTGACCGTTGGCTTCTGAAATTTTTTCTTTGTCGAATGCCAAACTGGCCACCGTTGTTTTTTCATCCGAAGCGATCCATAGCGTATCCGTCGGATAAGGAGTCGCTATATTCTCTCCACCCAGCACCTGAATAACAATGGTCTCTACTGGATCGACTACCTGATCTTTTACATGCGAAAACACCACCGTCTGAAGGGTATCCCCCGGATCAAAGGTAACCACCTTTTTATCCACTTGGTAATCCACCCCCACTTCGGCTGTTCCTGAAAAATTCAATTGAACGGTTACTTTGCGAGAGGATTTGTGGGATAAGCGAATCGGATAGGAAAAAGTAGGATCATCCTCCGAAAGGAACGTTTTTTTGGATCCAAATAAAACTACTGGGGCGGTGTCCTGGTCTTTTATTTCTACTTTGGGAAGAGGAATGGATGTTGAAAGCGTGGCGTTGAAGATGGTATCAATTTCCCATTCGATCCATTCATCCCCTTCAAAAGTTCGATCTTGTTTGGAGGTAATCGTCAATGAGCCACTTTTTTGACCAGCAGGAATGACAATTTGGGGTTGATAAATGACCTTGAGCACCCTATGATTGGACTGATCTACAATATACACATTACCAAAGGAGTCAACCGAAATATCACCCAACCTAGTGAATTGATCGACTACCACATCGCTCAAATCTTCAACCCGAAGGACCGTTTCCCCCGTATTTGCTCCCACAGCCCATTTTTGTGTTCGATTATTTCCCAAGTCATTGATGAATACATCTCCCAATTCATTGACGAAAATCGAGGTTGGGAAGATCAATTGATTTGGTCCTCTTCCGGGAAAAACGCCTCCAGCAACTCGAACTCCGTCGATTGCTCCTGGCGCCCATTTTTTAACTACATGGTTTGTCAATTCCGCCACATACAAATTTCCTTTGAAGTCCAAAGATAGCCCGCTGGGTTCTTTTATATTTACCACGGTTTTACCTTCCTTGGCATTTTTTTCCCATTTTTGAATGCGGTTGTTATCATGATCTGAAATGTACAAACTTCCCATTGGGTCTATGACTATATCCCATGGATAGGAAAGTTGGTTGGCATTAGATCCATATCCATTTCCACCGGCTACTACAGTGAAATTTGAATTCTTGATATTCCCTTTGGCAACTTGGTGATTTATTGGATCTGCTAAAAAAATATACTCTTCATCATCCACCCAAATTGCCTGGGGTGTCCCAAAAACACCTAAGACCTGTATGCCCTGAGATGCCCTTGGAGTCCATTTTTGAGTGGAACCTGAACCTCCATTTACAACGTATAAATTATCTTTCTTATCGATGTGTATTGACCTCGGATAATTTAGATGTTTCGGGGTGTAGCCTAAACCCAAACCACCCGCGGCCACGTGGTACTTCTTTTTGCCGAGGAAATCCGTGTCATAATCGGAAAAATGCGTAGCTGACCCTTTAGGTTTTAATATGACGGTTACATCCCGATCAAAAAGCTCGGAAAGTGTGGCGGTTAGAACCCCTTTCCCATTGGATTCCGGGATGGTGGTTTGATCTATTTCAAATGCCACCACCTTGGGAAGTTCATCTGATTCAATCCAGATCGTATCGGAAGGGAATGGCTTGGAAATATTTTCACCCCCCACAACAGAAATGATGATCGATTCTTTTAACTCGATGATCGCATCATTCAAGGGTGTAATGGTGAGCCATTCCACCGAATCTTCTGGGGCAAATACTAGCTGTTGTTTATCAACAAGGTAGTCTGTGCCGAGCTGGGCTGTTCCTGAGAACCCTAACTCAATTGGAATGGATTTTCCCGACTTATTGGATAATCGAACAGGATACTGATATTCCCCTTTTTCCTCAGGAATCAAGGTCTTTTTATTTTCAAGCAAGACCATAGGGGGCTGATCATTATCTACTAGGGTTATTTTATTTTCCAAGGGGCCCTTGGGGAGAATCGCATTTTCGATCGATTCGATGATCCACTCAAAGGATTCAGTTCCCTCGAACTTGACATCATCCAACGCGGTAAACGTTAAACTACCAGAGGTTTGACCAGCTGGAATGACAATCTGAGGTTGAAAAAGGACTTTTAGAATACGGTGCCCATCCTGTTGAGACATGTATAGATTTTTCTGGGAATCTTCTGTCAAGCCGTAGATTAAACCCAACGAATCTTTTGCATGACTTGGAATTCCACTTCCTGCCACTGTATTTGCCTGTAGTGCGCCCGGAAACCACTTTTGAATTCTCTTGTTGCCATGATCTATAATAAACAAGACACCTTGGTCATCTACAAAAATTCTACTTGGGGAGTTCAAGCGATTCAACTCAGCCCCTGGCCTTCCTATTTCACCTGCCACAATTTTACCTATACCTGACCGAAGGTCCCATTTCCCCACAACATGTTCTTCCTGGAAAACCACATACAAGTTATCTAGTTGATCAATAGAAAATCCTGATATTGTACTTTTTGAAAAGTCCTTATTTGCAATGGGGTTTAGCCGAATTGGTTGGCCAACGGAGGCATTGGGCGCCCATTTTTCAATTTGATTTTTTATCAAAACGTAAAGATTCTCTTGCTTGTCCACAGACATCATGTCTAGCCTTGAGGATTGATTTCCATCCGAACTTTGTTTCCCTCTAGGTAGCAAAACAGTATATTCTGTTTCGTTTTTTAACCACTTTTTAACCGAATTTGAAAATGAATCCCTCACAAAAAGGGAACCTTTTTTGTCGACAAAAATATCACTGGGAGACAATTTATTCTTTTCACTAGCGTTCTCGGCAGCATGAAACACGCTATTATTGGAAATACTCATCCAATAAAATGTTTTGTACCAAAAGTCTTTAGGAATGCCCAATTCTTTTCCACCTTCCACCCTAATTTCTCCCTCCAGAGCCCCTTTTTTCCATTTTTGAATTCTATAATTATCGGAATCCGAAATGTATAAATTATCCTCACTATCCACTGTCACATCGAGGGGCGTAAAAAGCTGATCCAAGCCATTTCCTCGGCCTAACACACCGACTGCCGTCCTTAGGTTTCCTTTCGATAGGAAATCGGCCTCAAAATCATGTTGATAATTCGCAGAACCTTCAAGTCTAAGGGTGATGACAACATCTCGGCTGTGGGGTTTGGATAAGGTAGCTCGTAGAGTTACTTTTCCTGCAGATTCCGACAGGATTGTTTGATCGGATAATAGTTGACTAATCGTGGGTTGATCATCGGATAAAAGCCATAGGGTATCCGAAGGATAGGGAGAGTCAATATGATTACCCCCAATCACTGAAATGAGGATCGATTTCTTTTCTTCGATGAGTGAATTATTGATAGGAGTAATTAAAATAGATTCTGTTGAATCTTCGGGAGCAAAGCTAACTTCTTGCTTATTAACCTGGTAATCAACCCCTAAAATAGCCGTTCCAGAAAAACGAACTTGTACTTGAGCTTTTTTTCCTTGTTTTTTGCTCAAGCGCACGGGATAAGCCAAGGGGCCATTTTCTTCTAAAATTATTTTGTTTGGCGAACCCAAAAGTACAGAGGAAGGCACCTCATCATCTTCAAGAAGGGTGATGTTCACTTGGTTGGATGAGGAAGCTACCTCAGCATGCTCCACCCGCTCTATGACGAGTTCAATCACCTCATTATCCTCTAATTTCGCGTCATTTAGTGAAAAAATGGTCAAGGTTCCTGTCAATTGACCAGCAGGAATGATGATTTTAGGTTGAAATAAAACTTGAACGACTCGGTGGTTGTAATGGTCTGCGATGTACACATTGAGAGCTCGATCACAAAAGACCCCTTTGGGACCAATTAAATTTTCGGCCCCAACACCATTACCTGCAATGATAATCCCATTTTTTGCTCCAGGCAACCACTTTTGAACTATATTGGAATTGCCATCTGAAATGTAAAAGCTCCCATTTTGGTCGAGATGAAAATCATCTGCCAATGTCAAAGTTAGGTTTTCAAAAAAACGACCCGCGACGGGTATACCCAATGGATTGCCAGGAAACCATTTTTTTACAACTCCTGCGTACAAGTTTGATACGAGGATATTTCCATCGGGATCTAGCATCACGTTGGTAGGTTCCGCTATTTGACTTTCACCATTGCCCAGACCTCGTCCACCGGCAACCGTTGTTCCTGTATTCTCCCCAAGAATCCATTTTTGTATGCGATGATTGAACTCGTCTGCGATATACATGATACCTGATGTATCTACATAGATACCTACAGGCGACCTAAATTGATTCGCCCCGGTACCGAACCCATTTCCTCCCGCCACAGTTTCCCCTTTTTTGGCTCCTAAAGGCCATTTTTGAATGCGTCCATTGGTTTTATCCGCTATATACAGATTATTCTTGGAGTCGATCCATATTCCAGCGGTTACGCCTAATTGATCGTCGGCTTGTCCATTTCCATTTCCGCCCGCTACGGTAGTTCCTTCCGTAGCACCTAGTTCCCATTTTTGAACTCTAAAATTTTGGGAATCCGAAATATAGAGCGCATTCAAACTGTCAATAAACAGACTGGTTGGATTAAAAAGCTGATTTCGACCATAGCCAGCCCCATTGCCACCTGCTACCGTGGTTATACTTCCTTTTCCAGAAAAATCAATGTCATAATCCAGTTGGTACCTAGCCAATCCTTGAGTTTTGAACACAATTTTGACATCGCGATCCGACACTTGGGACAACCGCGCCGTGACCACCGCTTTCCCACCCGCTTCCGAAATCTCTGTATTATCCAAGGACAAACTCACACTAGGCAACTGTGCCTGTAGTGGGGCACGGTAAAGTATGCACATGAGACAGAGGCCTATGCTCAGCCATGTGTACCTCAATTTTTTCGTTATCATAAAAATCGTTTCAAATTCCAATTTTTTGTTTGCAAAAACCCTCCTCATGCAAACCCAATCAGAAAAACCCTACAGCAATTCCTAATCCATCTTCGTACTCAAGATGCGCAAGCATGTAGCTATCTATGGTTACTTTATGTAAAAAGCATAAGAATGTGACAAATTGAGCGTTTTCTGCAGACAAGATAGGCAAAAATATCCTACCTAGAAAAAGAAAACAGTCAATTAAATGTATATTATGTAGGTATTATATCTATATGAGGCGCCACTAAGCGAACTATACTACTCAAAAACCGCATTTATGGACTATAGATAAATTTCATCTGTTGATTCAAAAGAAAATAGTTTGGCATTATCGAGTCCCCAACATTTGGTTCGTCTGGCATATTCGTAGAAAATACCAAAAAAGCGTCAGGCAAAGTATGAAACTTCACCTGACGCCTGATCATCTACTGACCTAGCTTTTAAAAGTGCAATTCGGTCGCGTGCTCGATATCTTATAGGTATTTTTCAGCACAATTTGCGCTTTTTTGTCACTTGGCACATCCACCTCGTCCATCATGATGTTTTGAACATCGTCCAGCATGAATGCAGGTCGGTAGTCTGCATCATCGAGTTTTAGCTTCATATTCTTCATCGTCAACCCTCTTACGTGACGAACATAAAAACCCCACGAGGGCAGTTCGTCAAACATCGTGTATTCCGGATAATCTTTAATTTTTCGGGCACACGTTCCAGCTGCCAAAGCGGAATATAGGCCATTCCTTTTGAAGCCCGACCGGGATAGACCATTTCAATATTTTCGAGGGAAACATTCTCAATAGAATGCCCCAGAATGGCGGGAATGGGCGAGGGAAACTGATTGTGGAATTAAGGTAAAGCCGGTCCGCGCATGTCATACGCCTCATCAGGACGACCAAATCCGAAAATTTTGATTTCAGGTCTTGGGTTACGTAGGATGTCGTTACGGATTGCAGGGTGGTAAGTTGAAGGTGTTTGGTGATCTGATCGGGTAAAAATTCCTCAAAAAAAGCCCGCGCTATTTCGGTATCCGACAGCCACTCCTTGATGAAGTTATCGTGAATGTGATGTTTTTTCATGGTCATACGAATCGTACACACCAAAGATAAACACGCCTTTCACTAAAAATCGAAGAATAAACGACTATAATCGATTAAAAATTAGAAGGTTAGGCGTACACTGATGATAAATTTT
>Ga0209812_10001093_pt1 | contig 20487 bp, 16 predicted proteins | sample JI71714BDNA_FD_187502 | JGI IMG/M metagenome (GOLD analysis project Ga0209812, IMG submission 187502) | Wastewater effluent complex algal communities from Wisconsin, to seasonally profile nutrient transformation and Carbon sequestration -... | ecosystem: Engineered > WWTP > Effluent > Algae...
CGGCCATTTTAGTCAGTTTTTAATTCGTGTCAAGCGTCTTTTTATCGACTATTTTTCACTTTTCAAACTCACCCGAAGTTTCGCGTTTCGCTTCACCCCGTCGGCATGGCGCGCATTATAGGTCGCATTGAAACTTACGCAAGCGCTTCATGCAGAAAAAACAGGGCAAAACGAACCGTTCGCTTGTTTTTCAAACGATCCGTTTATTCTTCATACGAGCGGGCTCTATTTATTGGCAATAAAACCGCTTATATCGGCACAATTAACCGATTATCGACCTTATCACCCTGACCGATCATTTCGTCATAGGCAGATTCATGCACTAAAAACGCCTCTTTGATCGTCGCAGCCGACAAATGCTGTTTGACCTGACTCACGCTGTAGAAAGGTCTTGGTTTGTTGTTCTCGCCAATGATGTAGCCATTGCGGCCATCAAAATCGACTTCCGCCAGATAAACGCCCATCTCAAATGAGTGAACTGTCAACTTATCAATCACTACGTCTTGAAAATTTAAGTGTTCTAACCGATGTGCCATACAGACCTCCTGTTAATCACAGAGATCTGTACGGCGACACTGTAGACCTAGATCTGTTGTTGTTGACCGGAGGATTAGAAATCGTATTTTGCTGAGAACTGGATACGGTTCAAGTCGCCGTCTAAATCCGATTCAAGCACCCTGGTCGCATGACGCACTTCAACACCGACCGATACCTTGCTTGCCAGTTGATAAATCAGGTTAGCACTATAACTGGATGTACTTTCTGTTTGTGCCAGGCCTGTCAGATCAACCGGGTTATCAATCTTCTGCGCTGAATAAAAGAAGCTTGAGCGCAGCTTGTCATTCCATGAATGCTTATAGGCCAGTGTATACCCGATACTACTAATTGCTTCTAAAGCCCCCGCTTTGGTCAGCACTGCATCGTTGCCGGTGTTAAGACTGAGGTAACGGCCAAGACCTTCGCCGTAGGTCACAGCAAAACGGATATCATCGGTCTTTGATACATTAATTTTGCCGCTAAAAGACAAACCATATCCCTGTAAAGAGTCGTCGACCAACCCTTGCTGCATAGACAGCTGACGACTTAGTGCAGAAACGGTCAATCCACCCCACTCAGCCGTGTGGTTGTAGCGCACGACTAGATCCGGCATCGAATTATCGTCGGTGACGACACGGGTCCCACCGCCATTCGGTGTCACTGTCGTTTCAGGGTTTTCAACAGCAAACTGCCACCCCCCCATGGTGTAGCGGACTTGCGCCTGACGAACAAACACGGTGCCATCTGTTGTCCCAACGAAGTCGATGCTATCAGGTAATGCGTTGGTATCCATAAAGGTGGTCCACGTCTGACCAAACAACCAACCGTCGTAACTGAGAAATGCATGCCGGATCTCTGGGGCATAGCCATTACTGACTCGCTGATCACCGGTCCCTGTTGTTGTCATCATGTCAAACTCAAAGCGGCCGGTCACTTTCTTGCCATTTTCCAGCATCGTGTCACTGCTGATAAAAAAACGAGACTGCCGGGCATGCATGTCCCAGGTCGCTGATTCTCCGGAGCCTCCGACCGGTGTTAAGCTCGGCACATAAAACTCGCGACCAATCCCGGTCGCTATCTGGCCATCGGATGTATCAGTGAGCATCGCATCCAGTTTGACATAGCCACCGATATTGATTTCTGTGGTATCGCCGACTTTGAAGCCTGCGACGGCACTTTGACTGTAAGCCGCCATGCATATTGCGACAGCCAGTGCTGTGCGGGTGATATTGATCCGGCTGGTGTGACCTTGTGTTGGCAGATTTTGTTGCATAGTTGTACTCCGCTACCTTGTCTGTTGATCTGTTTTGGTTTTAATGCCTTTGCAAATCTGGTGGACTGACGGAATTTGCTCAATTAGCCATTAGTCGTATTCGAGGGTACTTCTAGACTAATGTCTAATTTGCCCTGACAGGCGCTTTCGGTAGAACTGCATCATCAAAGAACATCAGGCGTTAAACGCCATACGGGGAAGACGAACCATGACACATCAATCTGTATATCCGGTCCCGCCATCAGCTCAGCAGCGGACCTGGGCAGACAACGACACTTATCTGCAAATGTATCGGGCCTCGCTGGATAACCCAACCGCATTTTGGGCTGAACACGGCAAACGCATTGATTGGTTCAAACCTTTCACGCAGGTAAAGGACACCAGTTTTGTGCTGGGTGAAGTGCATGTGAACTGGTTCAGTGACGGTACCCTGAATGCCAGCTACAACTGTCTGGACCGTCATCTGCCGGAAAAAGCCAACCAGGTCGCCTATTTCTGGGAAGGTGATGAGCCCGGTGTCCAAAAGGCAGTGACTTATCAGGAACTTTATGAAGAGGTTTGCCAGCTGGCGAACGGTATGCGCGCACTGGGCGTGGGTAAAGGTGACCGGGTGACCGTCTATCTGCCGATGATCCCACAGGCCGCAGTTGCTTTGTTAGCTTGTGCCCGGATTGGTGCTATCCATTCCGTAGTCTTTGCAGGGTTCTCACCGGATGCATTGGGCAGCCGGATTGTTGATTGTGATTCGAAACTGGTCATAACTGCAGATCAGGCATTACGTGGCGCGCGCATGACGTCGCTGAAAGATAATACTGACCAGGCCATCGCGCACTTAGGCAAAGCCAATCCGGTTAAACATGTCATCGTTGTGAAACACGTCGGCCAAAACATTGACGAACATCCGGGCCGCGATGTGTGGTACCACGAATTACTGGCTGCGCAGCCAAAGCACTGCGAGCCGGAAGTGATGAGCGCAGAAGATCCGCTGTTTATCCTTTATACGTCTGGCTCGACCGGCAAACCAAAAGGTGTGTTACATACGACCGGCGGCTACATGGTCTGGGCTTCGATGACCCACCAATATGTGTTTGATTACCATCCGGGTGATATCTACTGGTGTGCAGCAGACGTCGGCTGGGTCACGGGCCACACTTATATAGTGTATGGCCCGTTGGCAAACGGTGCTACCAGTGTGATGTTTGAAGGGGTGCCGACCTATCCGAGCGTCAAACGGATCGCCCAAATTGTCGATAAATATCAGGTCAATATCCTGTATACAGCCCCGACAGCAATTCGCGCGCTGATGGCACATGGCACTGCGCCAGTAGACGGCAGCAGCCTTACTTCACTGCAAATCCTCGGAAGCGTTGGCGAACCCATCAATCCGGAAGCCTGGCATTGGTACCACGACAACGTTGGTAAGGGTCGCTGCCCTATCGTCGACACTTGGTGGCAAACCGAAACCGGCGGTGTATTAATCACACCTTTACCTGGTGCAACCGCATTAAAACCTGGCTCTGCGACACGGCCATTTTTTGGTGTGCAACCGGCCATCGTCGATAACGAAGGCAATCTGCTTGAAGGTACCTGTGAGGGCAACCTGGTGCTGCTGGACAGCTGGCCGGGCCAAATGCGCTCTGTTTATGGCGACCATGAACGTTTCGAACAGACATATTTCTCAACTTACAAAGGCATGTATTTCACCGGTGACGGTGCAAAACGGGACGACGATGGCTACTACTGGTTAACGGGCCGCGTCGATGACGTCCTGAACGTCTCTGGCCATCGTTTAGGAACTGCTGAAATCGAAAGCTGCCTGGTTGCGCATGAAGCGATCGCTGAGGCCGCGGTTGTCGGTTACCCGCATGACCTCAAAGGTCAGGGTATCTATGTCTTTATTGCACCACGAGTCGGTGTTGAACCCAGCGAGGATTTGACCAAAGCGGTGCGGGATTGGGTACGCCGGGAAATCTCTCCGATTGCGTCACCGGACCTCATCCAGTGGGCGCCGGGTCTACCGAAGACTCGTTCGGGTAAAATCATGCGTCGGATCCTGCGGAAAATCGCTGCAAATGAGCATGATTCTTTAGGTGATATCTCCACACTGGCAGATCCATCGGTCGTTGAGCATTTAATCAACAACCGCCTCAACAAGTAACTGAATAAAAGACCATAAGCTGATCAAGGGCTTATGGTCTTTTTACATGGACAGACAGGATCCAACTGATTAAGCTGTATCCAATGTGTTTTGTTACTGTGCAGGAGTTATCCAATGGCTAAATTAATAGTTGCTGACGATCATCCGTTGTTTCGCAACGCTTTGATCAACGCCATCAGCAATACTTTTGTGACCAAAGCAACTGTTGAAACCGACTGTTTTGACGCGACGGTTCAGGCATTGGAACAACATCCAGACGCTGACTTACTACTGTTAGACCTGCATATGCCGGGTAACTGTGGTTTTCTCGGTTTGATCCAGCTACGAAAATCTTTCCCTACGATGCCCATTGTGGTGATTTCGGCAAGTGACGATCAGGACGTTATCCGGCGTGTGATGAATTTTGGCGCCTCTGCATATGTGCCGAAATCGGCGCATCCGGTTGAAATTGGCAAAGCCCTGAATGCTGTAATAGCTGGCGACATCTGGTTACCGGAAAAATATCAGCATCTGCTAAACGCCAATCCACAACAACATGAAGACCTGGACCTCGCGGCACGCATCGCTCAACTGACTGCGCAGCAATACAAAGTCCTTTACTATCTGACCGAAGGTTGGCTTAATAAGCAAATCGCCTACGATCTGCATATCTCAGAGGCTACCGTTAAAGCCCACATGACCGCTATTTTCCGTAAGCTTGGTGTTACCAACCGAACACAAGTCGTGATCCAAGCACAGCGCCTGCAATTGGAAGCGCCGGTAGACCGCGACTTGTCCCGTCAATCGACTTAATGCAGGCCAGGAATGGCGCTGTGGTCGACTTCGTCGATTTGGTCTTCGGACAGGAATTGCTCGGCAAATTGCAGGTAGACTTTTTTCTCCACAAAAATCCGGAACAAATCTGCATCAATATGCTGTTCTTTCGCCATAAAGCCTAAGATGCGCAGCGACTCCGATAAAGTTTTCGCCTTTTTGTAAGGTCGATCTGAAGCGGTCAGGGCTTCAAAAATGTCGGCAATCGCCATTATCCTTGCCTGAACAGACATCTGTTCTTTTTTCAGACCACGCGGATAGCCGGTCCCATCCATTTTTTCATGATGTCCACCGGCGTATTCCGGCACGTTGCGAAGATGCTTCGGAAACGGCAAAGACTCCAGCATTTCAATGGTGATATCGATATGTCGATTGATCACCCGGCGCTCTTCTGGATTCAGCGTTCCGCGCTCTATACATAAGTTGCTGACTTCCGCCGGCGTCAGTACCGACTGCTCCACACCGGCAATGAAGATATGATAACGAGCCGCAATATCGCGTACCCGCTTTTGCAGTTCCCAGGACATAAACTCACCACCGATATTGGTATGCTGCAAAAACTTCAGGTCGATGCGAAGCTGATCCAGCATGTCCTCACGGCTGGTCTGATCCAGACTTTGATCAAGCAGAATATCACGGCGGGCAATTTCAAACCGGGCTTCCACCAGCGCAATATTATCGTGTAAACCATGCAGTTTTGTCGCTTTGTCCATGATGTATTCCGGCGTCGCAATTTTGCCGCAATCATGCAGCCACGCGGCAACCGATAACTCATGCACATCCGCCTCGGTCAGGGTGAAATCAGCCAGCGGGCCTTCTGTGGTCTCTGCACAGGCATGCGCCAACAACATCGTGATCGCCGGAACTCTTTTGCAATGGCCACCGGTGTATGGTGACTTTTCATCAATCGCTTTTGCCAACAACCGGCTGAACGCACCAAACAACTCTTCTAAATCATGCACAAGCTGCTTGTTGGATAGCACCATTGCCGCCATCGATGACAACGCGATCACCAGACGTTGGGTCGTTGCCGGAAAGGGCTGCACCTGACCCTGCGAGTTTTGACAGTTGACTAATTGTAATACTCCGGTCACATCCCCCTGATGGTCGAGCAAAGGCACCGTCAGCATTGACTGCGTACGATAACCAAACTGTTGATCAAACTGGCGGGCTCTTTCCAGGTTAACCAACTCACTGTCAAAAACATCATCGATCACGATGGGTTGCTTCTGCACCGCGGCTAATGCAACCACTGCACTGGTATTAGGCTGGCCATCTTTATACAGCGGGATCGGTGCCTGGACAGGGCTTTGACCTGAAGTCCCGCCCTGATGCAAACCTAAACTGATATTGAATAATGTGGCAAATTCGAGGGTATTGTCACCGGTCAGCCGGTAGATAGTGCCACCATCGGCATGACTGATCTGCTGAGCACTTTGCAGAATCTGTTCAAGCAGTGCCGTTCGCTCAGTTTGCCGGGCCAAGGCCAGACCAATATTTACAAAATGTTCTAATTGGTCGAGATTTTCCACTGATTTGGTCCTTGCGCAATATCGTCAGACGGGCTTGGCTGAGTATAGTCAGATAATTTTTCCTGTTCGCCCCCATCCGCAGACAATTTTTTATAACACCGTTGAAGGCGTTAGAAAATGAGGCTTTTCAGGTCTTTACTATTTGTGTTCGGACGAATGATGATTAAACTCAACCATAAAAATTTGCCAGAACACCATAAACAGAGCTGCGACGAGCGGCCCTAACACAAAGCCGTTGATGCCAAACAAACTGATCCCGCCCAAGGTCGAAAACAGCACGACATAATCGGGTAACTTTGTATCACGACCAACCAGCAAAGGTCGCAAAATGTTATCAGCCAGGCCGATCACCAGAGCACCATAAGCCACCAAGATTGTCGCGGGTACCCACTGACCGGTGGCATACAAGTAAATGGATACCGGTAGCCAAACTAACGCAGCACCAACAGCAGGCAGTAAGCTCAGGAATGTCATCACCACACCCCAGAGAATTGGCGCAGGAATATCCAGAACATAAAAGATGATTCCGCCTAATGTTCCCTGCACCACGGCCACGACCAAATTGCCTTTCACTGTCGCGCGGGTCACCTCGGCAAATTTAGCGAGCATCAGATGCTCCCGTTCGTCACCCAGTGGCAAGGCTTCAACTAGTAACTGCACTAATTTCGGGCCATCTCTGAACAGAAAAAATGCCAGATACAACATTAAGGCGATATTCAAAAACAAACTGGCAGCATTTTGACCAATCGCCAGCATCTCACCTGCAAGCACTTTGCTGGTTCCCATTGCGAACTCGGTTAACTTCACCCGTAAATTGTCGGTGTCGATACCAATACTATCCAAAGAAGAAACTGCGGCCGGAAATGCCGATTTAATCGCATCAATCATCCGTGCAGGGTCAACTTCACCGCTTTGCAGCCGGCCATAGAAATTTATCCCCTCCTGCACAAATGAGGCGCCAATGGCCAGCATCGGTAATACGACAACAAGGACAGAACAGCACAAAGTTAACAATGCCATTCGCCCGCGCTTGGGCGACAGGTTCTGCAGAAACCACTGCTGCAGCGGATAAAAGATCACACTCAAAACACTCGCCCAAAACACGGCGCCCCAAAAAGGTTCCAACACCCAGGCAAACAATAAACTGACAACAATTAACATCGCCAGAAAAAATCGGCGTTCCAGTTCAGCCCGCATGTAGTACTCCTTGTTCGTTCAGTGAAAATCAGCTTCCACGAACCTGCAGTTTCAGTGAATTCAGTGCTGCCCGCAAGGCCGCTGCTTTAATTGGTTTGGCCAAAAACAACATTCCGGCCGCTTTTGCCCGTTCAGGTAAGGTTGGATCAGGTGCAGCCGATACCAAAATGCCACGTAACGCTGGCCAACGTTGTTTCAAGCCAATAAACAACTCTAAGCCATCAGGCGGTTGGCCTAACTGATAATCAGCAATGACAATATCAGCAGGCTGCGTCAGAAGTAGAACTTGCTCAGCGTCATCCAGACATTCGATAGTACCGAGCTGCCACTGAGTCAGTAACACCTTCAACGCCTGCAAATTGGTGTTGTCATCGTCTATACATAGAATGCGTAGCCCAGCTTCCACAGCCTGCTCGGGCGACTCGGGCTTTTCAGCTGCTGTCGCCGGTTGTCCTTGTCGCTTTATATCGACTATGGGGACAGATAAGCGAAAACAACTGCCTTTACCGGGCTTAGAATGGACTTCCAGCGGATGTCCAAGGCTACGGGCCATTCGCTGCACAACGCCTAACCCTAGCCCCACCCCTTGCTGGCCACGTGCGGTCGCTTGAACCCGGAAAAAGTCAGTAAATATATGCTGCTGGTCCATCTCTGACAGACCGGGGCCTGTATCCCAGATCTCAATCCAAACGACATTGCCACGCCGGCGGCAGCCCATTAATACCTTGCCGGATTGCGTGTATTTGATCGCATTACTCAGAATATTCTGGATGATTCGTCGCAAGTAAGTCGGATGACTGCTGACCTGAAAGTGGCCGGGTCTTACATGTAACTGCAACTGCTTCTGGGCCACAACCAACTGACTTTCATCGGCCAGTTGCAACAACATCGCGGCAAGATCTACCGAACTGACCGGAAATTCCAATTTACCTTCATCAAGCCGGGCGATATCAAGCAGTGTTGCCATCAGCTCTTCAGTGGCCTTTAATGAATTATCCAGCTGCGCCAGCATCTCACGGCCTTTGCTGTTCAAACTCTGATCATCCAGCGCTGCCGCGAATAGCCTGGCCGCATTTAACGGCTGCAAAATATCGTGGCTTGCCAGTGCCAAGAAGCGTGTTTTCGATGCGTTGGCCGATTCCGCTTCCGCTTTGGCCTGTAATAGCTGCTGTTCAGTGGTGCGACGCAATTCTATTTCGGTCAAAAGATCACTATTGATCTGACTGATTTGCGCCGTGCGCTCCGACACCCGCTGTTCCAGGTGTTCTTTAGCTGCCGCCAGTGCCTGTACCGCTTTTACGTGATCCGTAATATCGGTGAAACTGGTGACAAAGCCCCCGCCCGGGATCGGATTGCCGCGAATTTCAATGACCGAGCCACCTGGCCGAACTCGCTGGAAAACATGAGCGGTGCCTTTTTGCATATGGCTAATCCGCTTGGCGACATGCTCATCGGCCGAACCAACACCGCATAAACCCCGTTCAGCATTAAAACGCACAATATCGGCGACAGCTCGGCCAACCCGAATCATGCCAACAGGATAGTCAAACATTTCCAGGTATTTTTTGTTCCAGGCGACCAGCTGCAAATCGCGGTCGACCACACTGACGCCCTGACTGAGATTTTCCAGCGTGGAAAACAGGATTTTCCGGGAAAACTGGATGGCTTCACGCGTGTCATCAAACAAAGTGACAACATCTTCAAAAGCAAACGAGCGGCCTTCCAACACAGCGTTGACCATAGCCGCAGCACTTGATGAACCGATCACGCCAGCCAGTTCCCGTTCAATGTGTCGCAGCAAGGTCGGATGTGGGACATCATCAGCAACGGGCCGGAAGCCGTTGCGCTGTTCAAACTCATCAAGCGATTCGCGCACCCGTCCCGGACCGACAAAACGCTCCATCAATGTCAGTACATCAGCACAACTTGCCGTCGACTTCCGGAACATTTTGTAATCATCCGGCAATGGCAAGTTGGGTTTTACAAAGGCGACAGCCTGCAGCCGGTCGTTTAAATCCGCTTTATGCAGTAAAGAACCGGCAATATAAGCCAGAATATTGAGTCCCAGTGACCAGAACACGCCATGAGATAATGGGTCCAAGCTCAAGCCAAACAAAGCGGTCGGCCGCAGCCATTGCAAATCAAACAAGCCATTGCGAAGAATATCGGGGTTAACCAGACCGACACTTGCTAACTGCGGAAGCATCAAGCAGAAAAACCAACTGACAAAGCCAACGCCAACGCCAGCATAAACCCCGTAGGCGTGGCCACGCTTCCAATAGAGCCCGCCCAGAACTGCCGGAGCCAGCTGAATAATCAGCGCAAAGGCCAAAAGTCCGGTTTCGGCCAGCTCGTAGTTTTGCGCAAACCAGCGGTAATAGACCCAAGACAGCGTCATCACCAAAATGATCATCAAGCGTCGCACCAACAGAATCAACCTGCTGTAATCAGCGGTCTGGCGATGGACCTCGCGATGGCGCAAGACCGCAGGCATGACTACGTCATTACTGATCATGGTACTGAGGGCAAGGGTGGCAATAATGATCATCGAAGTCGCTGCCGAAAACCCACCAATAAAGACCAAAGCACTGATGCTCTCCCATCCTTGGCTTGCTGGTAGCAGCAGGACAAAACTGTCGGCTCGGTTCAGCGCATCAGGAAACAGCTGCAGTCCAGCGAGCGCTATCGGCAACACCACTAAAGTCACCAGCAGTAGATAAGCGCTGAACCACTTACGGGCGTGCAACAGGTGCCCTGATTGAACATTCTCGACAAATGTGACATGGAATTGTCGCGGCAACAGAAAAATCGCCATCATCGCCAGTAAAGTCTTGGTAGCAAAGGCCAGCCAGTCCGTTGAAGGGTCGATGATTTTGCTTGCAGCGTACGCATTAAAATCGGAGAGGATCTGCCCGGGCTCCGCCAGCACAAACACAGAAACAGCGACCGCGAGGGTCACCAAGGCAAACAATTTGATCACGGACTCAAAAGCAATTGCCGCCATAATCCCGCGATTCTGTTCGGTTAAATGTACCTTGCGGGTCCCAAATAGAATGGCAAAAACGGCCATCGCCAAAGCGCTCAACAACGCAGTATCTTGCCAGAAGTGTGGTTCATCCCGCGCTTCCAGCTCCAGTAGTACATGATAGGATGCCGCAACCGCTTTCAGCTGCAAAGCGATGTAAGGCACCACAACAACCAAGCACAGCAACGCTGTCATTGCTGCAATGGAATGACGCTTGCCGTAGCGAGCACTAATAAAATCGGTAATGGTCGTAACGTTATTCTTTTTTGCGACATGCAAGAGTTTGCGCAGAACCCGGTGACCAAACAGATACAACAACAGAGGCCCAAGATAAATGGGCACATAGTCCCAACCGGAACTGATTGCTGAGCCCACAGCGCCGTAATACGTCCAAGAGGTGCAATAGACAGCCAGTGCCAGACTGTAAATCCAACCTCCATACTTTTGTATATAGCGTTCTGACGATTGACGCTCCGCCCAGTTCGCTATCAGGAAAAGTCCACCGACATATAACAGCGCTAAAAGCGCGACAAACCAAGCGGTCACTTCACTCTCCGGGGCATTAGAAAAATCTCAGCTCAACCCTAATGCTCAAAGCTAGACATTGCAAGCCAGCCAAAGCCCTCAATTCTATAGACTAAAGTCGGGATTACGAAAAAAACGCCTACTGCTAGATTGAAGTCGCTCGCTAAAAGAACAAAAGGAAACAAAGATGACGGTGCATAAAGATCAAGCTCAGGCGTATTGGCAAGCCAATCTTCGCCTGATTATCGGTTGCCTAATCGTCTGGGCGTTATCGTCCTACGGTTGTGGCATTTTATTTCGTCCGCTGCTGAGTGGGATCCATGTTGGTGGTACTGACCTGGGTTTCTGGTTCGCACAACAAGGTTCCATCTTGACGTTTATCGCGTTGATATTTTTCTACTCCTGGAAAATGAATCAACTAGATAAGCAATTTGGCGTCGACGAGGAGTAGACCCCATGAGCCAATTTACGATTAATATGATTTTTGTACTCGGCTCGTTCGCACTCTATATCGCTATCGCGATTTGGGCGCGCGCCGGCTCCACCAAAGAGTTTTACGTCGCTGGTGGCGGTGTTCACCCGGTGATGAATGGCATGGCGACAGCGGCCGACTGGATGTCGGCTGCTTCTTTCATTTCTATGGCGGGCCTGATATCGCTTGGTGGCTACGCGAACTCAACCTACCTGATGGGGTGGACCGGCGGTTACGTGCTACTCGCAATGTTGCTGGCCCCCTACTTACGCAAGTTCGGCAAGTTTACGGTTCCTGACTTTATCGGTGACCGCTTTTACAGCTCTGGTGCTCGCTTAGTTGCTGTGGCTTGTTTAATCATTGCCTCAGTAACTTACGTCATCGGCCAGATGACAGGTGCTGGCGTGGCGTTCTCGCGTTTTATGGAAGTGAGCAGTGATGCAGGTCTGATTATTGCCGCAGTGATTGTCTTTATGTATGCAGTGCTGGGTGGCATGAAAGGGATCACTTATACCCAAGTCGCACAATATATCGTTTTGATCATCGCCTACACAATCCCTGCAGTGTTCATTTCGCTGCAGCTGACAGGCAACCCATTACCACCTATTGGTCTGTTCTCAGAACATGAAGCATCTGGCTTACCTTTGTTACAAAAGCTCGATGAAGTGGTGCGGGAGCTTGGTTTTGTTGACTACACCGCCGACGTCGACAACAAACTGAACATGGTTCTATTTACTTTGTCGTTGATGATCGGTACAGCCGGCTTGCCACACGTCATTATCCGCTTCTTCACCGTTCCTAAAGTATCAGACGCCCGTTGGTCGGCTGGTTGGGCCCTGGTGTTTATTGCCATCCTTTACCTGACCGCCCCAGCGGTAGCTTCAATGGCGCGGTTAAACTTGCTGAATACCATCTATCCAGCAGGTCCGACAGCTGACGCCATCAGCTATGCAGAACGTCCAGACTGGATAAAAAACTGGGAAAAAACTGGCTTGATTAAGTTCGAGGATAAAAACAGTGATGGTCGGATCCAGTTTTATAATGAGGCACCCGCTTTTGCTGAAAAAGCCGAGGAGCGTGGTTGGAAGGGCAATGAGCTAACGGTCAATAACGACATCTTGGTACTGGCAAATCCTGAAATTGCTAACTTGCCAGGCTGGGTTATTGGTCTGATCGCTGCGGGTGGTCTGGCGGCAGCCCTCTCAACAGCGGCCGGCTTGCTACTCGCCATCTCGTCAGCAATCAGTCACGATTTAATCAAAGGATCTATTAACCCCAATATCTCGGAGAAACAAGAACTGATGTATGCCCGCATCTCGATGGCGGTAGCCATAGTGGTCGCAACCTATCTAGGCATGAATCCGCCCGGGTTTGCAGCGCAGACGGTGGCACTAGCATTTGGTATTGCCGCTGCGTCGATATTCCCGGCGCTGATGATGGGGATCTTCTCTAAACGGGTGAATAACTATGGTGCGATCGCAGGTATGCTCGCTGGTCTGGTCGCAACTTGTGTCTATATCTTCACTTATTTAGGCTGGTTCTTTATTCCTGGTACTGCGACACTGGAAAACGTGCCAGCCAACTGGTGGATGGGAATTTCTCCACTGTCGTTTGGTGCCATCGGTGCGCTGATTAATTTTGTGGTGGCATTTGCGGTGTCAGCCGTGACAGCACCACCACCACAAAATGTGCAGGATCTGGTCGAAAGTGTCCGCTTCCCACGTGGAGCTGGTGGCGCTGTCGATCACTAAGTGATAAAACGGACTGCCTGGCAGTCCGTTTTGCCGAGACATGGGCCTGACTTCAGGCCCTTTTTTACAGACTATCTTGGAAAGACAAAATGATTTGGGAACTGATTGCAACTGTATGTGCGGGTGTTGGTGCTGCTGGAATTGCGTTGCTGCTGATAAAACTGAGTCGACAGCGTCTGCCACGTTATCTAACGCCGATTTTTGCCGGTGTCGCAATGCTGGCTTTCCAGATATATAACGAATATCAGTGGTTTAATCATCAAAAAAGCTTATTACCTGAAGGCGTTGAAGTGGTAATGAGCGCCAGTGACCAGAAAGCTTGGCAACCCTGGACTTACCTGATACCGCAAACCAACCGTTTTATGGCCGCAGACTTTGCCAATACCAGTGTGAATCAACTAAACCCCGACATTGTAATGCTGGATCTCTATCTATTTGCGCAGCGGTCGCCCGCGATTCCGGTTAAACAACTTATTCACTGCAAAGCCGGAAAACGAGCTGACTTTTCAGTGGATATGGCGATCCCAGCGAAAGACGCCACACTGGATGACAGTTGGTTTGACATCCCTGCCGACACTGATTTATTACGGGCCTGTCAGCGTTGAATCAGTTCGTGTTTGTTTATCTCGACTAAAGTAGACTTCAGCCATCCGTCTGGCGCTGCTACAGTTCAGAGAACTGACAGGAGCGCTTATGGAAATCAGCGAAGTCACCAAATTTTTGGCGAAAACGACCCCGTTTAACCACCTGGCCGCGACCGAAATGGCACCGCTGGCCCGCGCCATCAGCATTTACTACTATCAGGCCAAAGAGACAGTACCCACTGACACTGCACGTCTGTTGATAGTACGCACCGGAGTATTCAGCCTTTACAGTGACCAGCAACAAATTCTGGCAAAACTGCAGGAAGGTGATTTTTATGGATACCAATTGCTACTAACAGATTTGGCTGATGCCGATCAGCTAGTCTGTGAAGAAGATGGTTTGGTGTATTGGCTAGACTGCGATACGTTTCATCAGCTGCGCCATCAGTATAAAAATATCGAGCTCTATTTCCAGCGTCTGTTTAGCCGACGTCTTCATCAGTATAAAGAGCAGAGCCAACAGTCCCGATTTACGCTTAAAGTTCTGGATATAGTCAGACCCCGAAAGATCAGTCTGACACCAGAACAGAGCGTCCAGCAAGCAGCCCAACTGATGACACAACATCGGGTCTCTTCTTTATTAATTGAACAGGATCAGCAACTGCTGGGGATCCTGACTGACCGGGATTTGCGCAGTCGGGTGTTGGCACATGCACTACCCGCCGTGACGCCCGTTGTAGGCGTGATGACGCGTCAACCCCATACCATTGATAAGCACGCTTACCTGTTTGAAGCGGTACAGTTGATGAGCAGGCATAATATCCACCATTTGCCGGTCACCGATGGCAATAGCCCCTACAGCATGATCACGGCTACAGACATCATCCGAGCGCAGCAAGACCATCCAGTCTATCTGATTGGTGAAATTCATCGCCAACAAACTGTCGAAGGTTTGGAGCAATGCAGCCTGCATGTCGCCGAACTCGCACAAACCATGCACAAACAACAAGTTCCAGCACACGAAGCAAGTCATATCATCACGACCATCACGGATGCGCTCACGCAACGAATGGTCCGTTTGGCACAGTTACAACTGGGTGAACCACCTTGTGTGTTCAGTTGGCTGGCGTTTGGCTCGCAGGGAAGGATGGATCAGAGTCTGAATGCTGATCAGGATAACGCGCTGTTACTGGAAAAAGAGCCTGAAGGCGCGATTGCGGAGTATTTTAGCCAGCTTGCCGATTTTGTTTGTGAGGGACTCGCACGATGCGGGATCCGCCTGTGCCCCGGTAACATCATGGCGAGCAATGTTGAATTACGCCTAAGTCTCAAAGGCTGGTCAGCCCGCTTTGCACGCTGGATCACGACACCAACGCCGCAAGCTCTGCTCAACGCCAGTATATTCTTTGATTTACGCGTGATTGAGGGAAGTCGTGGGCTTTTTAATGCGTTGCAGCAAGATATTCTGGCAAGAACCAAACAGAACGATCTGTTTTTGATGCAGATCGCCAGAACTTCGCTGGAGCGCACCGCCCCGCTTGGATTCCTGAAAAACTTTATCCTAGAGCAGGATGGAAAACAGAAAAAAGGGCTAGATTTGAAAAAACGTGGGATCAGCCTGATCACCGACCTGACGCGAGTTTACGCCTTGTCAGCAGGTATCAGTGAAGTGAATACCCGCCAGCGACTCCAGCAACTTGGCAAGCTACAAGTCATGGACAGCAAGGATGTGCAGAATCTACTCGACGCGTTCGATGTGCTGGCACAGTTACGCTGGGATAAACATGTACTTGAGCTGGTACAAAGCCACGATGTGACTAACTTGCTAGATCCAGTCTCTTTATCCAGTTTACAACGTCATCAGCTCAAAGATTGCTTTGCGGTCATTAATCAGGCACAAAGTTCTCTGCGCTACCGTTTCTGTCGGGACATGTAACATGTGGCAATGGCTAAAATGGCGTCAGCCGGTCGACGAAACCGTCCGGCAATATAATCAGGTACCACCACAGCCAGCAACAACACCACTGTCAAAGTGTCGTTTCTTGGTGCTAGATCTGGAAACTACTGGCCTGAATCCCAACAAAGATCATATTGTCAGCATCGGTTGGGTGCTCATCGAGCAGCAGCAAATCCGCTTGTCCGACAGTGGGTATCAGCTCGTCAAATTGCCAGTCAGTGTTGGTCAGAGCGCCATTTTTCATGGCTTACATGACCGAGATTTGAGTCAGGCCATGGAGCTGCCTGACGCCTTGCGACATTTACTGCAACTTGCTGCGGGTGCGGTGTTGGTCGCGCATCATGCGCAGTTGGAACAGCGTTTTTTAAGTCAGGCCTGTCGGCGCTGCTTTGGCAAAACGCCGCGTTTTCGTTTCCTTGATACGATGAAACTAGAATGGCAACGCAGTCAGCACCAAGGAAAAGTATTGACCAATGACGGACTGCGATTACCAAATTGTCTCGCCCGCCACCATTTACCGATGTCTCAACATCACCATGCGCAAGAAGACGCCTTTAGTGCTGCATTACTGTTACTTAGCCAAATGAAACAGACCCGCAGTACCGAGAGTACACTCGGCGATTTATGGCAGCTGGCGCCAAGTTGAAGACTATCGTTGCAGTTCGACCCATTGCGCTAACGGGCAACGCACCGTACTCAGCTTAAAAAAGCAAAACCCCGCGGACGCGGGGTTCATCTTTACAGCTAATGCCAATTACTTGGCGCGGCTGCGGTACTCGTCAGTACGGGTGTCGATTTCGATTTTGTCACCGATTTCAACGAAAGCAGGAACCTGAATTTCAAAACCAGTTTCCAGTTTTGCCAGCTTCATGACTTTACCTGAAGTGTCGCCACGGGCAGCAGGTTCAGTGTAAGTCACTTCACGAACTACGATAGTTGGCAGGTCAACAGAGATTGCACGTTCGCCGTAGAATACAACTGAACAGGCCATTTCTGGCATCAGATACTTCAGCGCATCTGTCATGTTGTCGGCTTCGATTTCGTATTGATTGTATTCAGCATCCATGAACACGTACATTGGATCAGCGAAGTAAGAATAAGTTACTTCTTTAGTTTCCAGCAGAACTTGTTCAAATTTGTCGTCGGCGCGGTATACAGTTTCTGTACCCTGACCTGACAGCAGACCTTTCAGTTTCATTTTCACAACAGCGGAGTTACGGCCTGATTTGTTGAATTCAGCTTTCTGAACAACCATCGGCTCGTTGTCGACCATAATGACCTGGCCGGCGCGTACTTCTTGAGCAGTCTTCATCATAATTGAAATGTCTTCTTGTTAGGAAAAATTGCGCGACATTATAAGTCGGTTTTGGACAAAACGCACGAGGTTGCTAGCAAGATCTTGCTGAGCAAGTAATTTCCGCTGCCAAAGCAGCGTAAGATTCTGTATTTCATCATAATTTTGAACAAAATCCGGCCACCATAAGGTGAAATCCTGTTCTTGCTCCCAGGCCAAGTGAAGCGCTGTAATCAGTGCTGCTAACTTTGGAGGCGCATCGGCCAACATTAAGCGTAAAAAGGCCTGCAGTTTTTCCAAATGCGCCTGTTCGGCCTGACGATAGATTTGCCAGACAAAAGGCTTACCGGCCCAATGCGCTCGGACCACCGAATCTTCTCCCCGCACAAAATTCACATCACAAAGCGCCAAAAGCAGGTCGTAATCCGGCTGTGGCACAAAAGGTAAAATTTGTAGCAGCAGGTTACCAAGCTGGACCTTGCCATCGGCAGCGAGCGCCGGAAATTGGCAGCGTAAGGACTGCGCTAATGCCCCTTCTGCGACCAGCAACCAGTTCGGTCTGAAATCATTGGCAAGCACGTCGAGCCAGTTGGAAATACCACTCTGGCTGTAGGCGAATAATGACATCACGCGGGTGCCCGTTGCGGGCGCTGCCAAACCGAGCTGATGCCAGGCCGCATGCCGGCGTTGCGGGCAAATTTGCAGTGCCTGGGCTTGTTCCAATACCAACTGCTCGCGAAGCAGACCACCAACATCTGCGGTAAAACCCGGAAAGAAAAAGTATTTTTTAAGCTTCACACCTTGTTGCGGCGACGGTAAGCCATGACAACCTGCGGCCCAGGCTTCTGCAGTCAGGTACTCCAGATTGAGCCAAATTGCCCGTGGATTCGCGCCTGCCAACGCGTTGACAAATTCTGGCGGGATATTGCACGCCAGCGCTTCGATACACAGTGCGGTCTGAGACAGCTCCGCATAGCTAAGCTGTTGCTGTGGCGCCAGGTCAGCCCGCCAGTGCAAAACATCGACACCGGCAACTTGCTGTTCAGCACAAAGAGGCCGCAGTTCCGGACAGATTTTGGCGAAGCTCTGTAAGTCATCAACAAACAGCTTAACCCGACTCTGATGCTCTGCGACCAATTGCCGTGCTAACCGCCAGCAGATACCGATATCGCCAAAATTGTCGACGACAGAACAAAAAATGACCACGGACAAACTGGCTTGCTCAGCGGTATCTTCAACGGAAAAATCAACCAACATTCGGCTCCGGCGCACTGAATTAAGCCAATAAGGCACGCAGTATAACACCTGACAATTTCAGGCTAAACGCAAGACAGATCAGGCATAACAACAAAAAAAGTAACAGCATCAGTTGATACCAGCCAAAACGGATCCAGTGGAGACAGCGCGCCAACAGACCCGCCGGCCTGCTGCTGTCAGGCGGATTGATAAACATCTGGCGGGCAAGTAGCAGCATCAGACACCATAACAGCAGCAGCAACGGCGCCAGTAGCCACTCGCTGCGCTGCGGCATAAAAAATAGTATTGCGGTACAGCTGAACAAGAACAGCGCACTGATCTTCAGCAATTTTGGCGAACAGCAGCGACTGCATCGCTGCAACCATAACTGATAGGCGCGCCAGAAACGCCGCATCAGCTTAAATCCGGCGGATAAACCGCGGCAATGCCGTGTTCACCACGATAATCGGCAACCAGCCAGATTTGCTCAAATGGCTGGCCTGCGGGTAAGACCATTTGCTGGCGAAACTGACAGAGTTGCTGTGCATGCCAAAGCGGATTGGTATTGCGAATGATTAGCCAGACCCGATCGCTGTCATAGCGTTTATGCGCTTTTTGTCGAATCAGCCGGTCCAACGCCGTCAACATCCGTTGCTGAACCGGAATGTCCTGCAATGCAAGCAACGCTTCACGAGTTTGCGGGCTCAGCTCACGTCCGAGTAACAACATCGCTTCCGCTTCACTGCCATATAGATGCGCGATTTCCAGATCCAGCCGTTGTTGCTCTAAATAGCAAGAAACATCAGGTTTTGCCGGTTCGTTATGCCAAATATGACGCATCGAGACCGCAAAACGACGTTGGTACAGCCGCATGAATAAACGGGCAGCCTCATGTTCCAAGCGGATTTTTTCGGCTAGTGCCTGCATGCCCCTACCCTGACATCGAAGAAACGGTTCTGATTCTACTGCAGTTTTCTGTACGGCATCTATATTAATCAACACTGCGTTTTTGATTATTGAAGGGGCCATTCTTGTCAGCACAGCCCACGCAATCTCGTTCGTTATCGCTGGTCAGTCGTTTAACCCGGCTCAATCTGCTCATTCTTGCCGGTACTATCTGCCTGACTGTTGCCATGCTGGCAGCAGCGACCTGGTATTCGGCCCGGGCCCGCCATTTGGATGTCGCGGTTGTCAATACCGAGCAACTGGCACTCAATCTGGCATCGAGCCTGGTATTTCTGGATAAAGATGCCGCTTCACGTGAGATCGATACCTATGCACAACGCGATGATGTGCTATCTGTCGCGGTCTATGATCCGCAGATGAAGATTTTTGCCCATCAGCCTGAGCAGGTTGCGCCTCTTTGGGCGCAAAGCCCTGCGTATCAACAACAACAATATCTGCACATGCAGGTCCGGCGGCCGATCCTGCTGAAAAACGAATTGGTTGGTTACGTCGTGATCACGGAAAGCCTGCAGGCCCTGCAGCAGGCTCTGCTATCCCTGTTGCTGTTATTTTTACTGATCGTCGTCCTTGTCTTGCTGGCAGCCAGCCGGCTGTTGCGCTGGGTACAGCAAAGGGCTCTGGCGCCAGTACTGGAGCTGTCCGAGCTGGCAGAATTCGCCGCCCAGCATCAGGACTATAGTATTCGCGGCACCGTGCGCCGCCGGGATGAGGTCGGTCGTCTGACGGAGCGTTTGAACGAGCTTTTCAAACGCATTGAGATTTGGCAACAGGACTTACAGCAGCAGTTACAGTCACAGAAAAAAGCCAGTCAGCAGTTGGACAAACTGGCCCATTCTGATCATCTGACCGGTCTTGCCAACCGTTTATACTTTGAGTCGCAATTTCCAATCGCTGTGTCGAGCGCAGTTGAACGGCAACACACCTTAGCCCTATTGTTTATTGATCTGGACAACTTCAAAACCGTCAACGACCAATGGGGGCATGATGCTGGTGATGAAGTGCTAAAAATTGTCGCCAAGCGGATGCAGGCCCAGTTAAGACAATCCGATTTGGTGTTCAGGCTGGGTGGCGATGAGTTCGCCATTTTGCTGCCAGATGTGGGGCAAGCCGTTATCGCCGAGCAATTAGCCTTGCGCATCATCCAGTCTATTCGCGAGCCGATGTGGG
>Ga0209812_10001101_pt1 | contig 20371 bp, 19 predicted proteins | sample JI71714BDNA_FD_187502 | JGI IMG/M metagenome (GOLD analysis project Ga0209812, IMG submission 187502) | Wastewater effluent complex algal communities from Wisconsin, to seasonally profile nutrient transformation and Carbon sequestration -... | ecosystem: Engineered > WWTP > Effluent > Algae...
GACGATACAACGCCAAAATATGTAATAAATTCAAATGCTGGCGCTTATATTCATGTAAACGCTTAATTTGAATATCAAACATAGCCGCGGGATCTACATCAATCCGCGTCAGTTTTTTGATCACAGTCGCTAAATCGGCTTTGTTTTGCTGTTTAATCGCCATAAAGCTGTCTTGCATTTGCGGATCTTTAGCATGTTCAGCCAGCTTTTGTAGCTTTTTCAGATCGGTTGGCCAATCCGTGCCCACTTTTTCATCCAAAAGCTTCGCTAAACGCGGATTACAGGCTTTCAACCAACGACGTGGAGTAACACCGTTAGTCACATTGGTAAACTTATCGGGCCACAATGCTACCATTTCTGGAAACAGATCTGACTTCACTAATTTTGAATGGATTTCTGCAACCCCATTCACTTTAAACGAACCCACTACCGACAGATGTCCCATCCGAACCATAGGCTCATGACCTTCTTCAATGATGGACAACTTGCGCTTTTTCTCATCATCACCCGGCCATAACACATCAACCTGCTCAATCAAGAAGCGACGGTTAATCTCATAAATAATTTCAATATGCCGTGGTAATACTTTTTCAAATAACCGTAACGGCCATTTCTCTAACGCTTCTGGCAGTAAAGTATGGTTAGTGTAGGCAAACACTTGCTGACAAATAGCCCAAGCGTCATCCCACGCCATTTCAGCCCGATCAACCAAAATACGCATTAATTCAGGAATGGCTACTGCTGGGTGTGTATCATTTAATTGAATCACGACTTGCTTAGCAAAATAGCTCCAATCATCAGCATGACGGCGCTTATAACGACGAATAATATCTTTTAATGAACACGAGCAAAAAAAGTATTGCTGAATTAACCGCAGCTCTTTACCGGCATCGGTTTCATCATTGGGATACAGGACTTTCGAAATATTTTCGGCTTCAACGTTTTCGCGTGCGGCGTCAATATAACCGCCCGAGTTGAACACATCCCAGTTGAAGAAGTCACTGGCACGGCTTTCCCATAAACGCAGGACGTTCACTGAGCTGCCGTCATATCCTACGATCGGAATATCCCATGGCACGCCTTTGATAATACGCCCTGGGTGCCATACTTTTTTCATCTGGCCTTGTAAGTCATACACGGTCTCAACATAGCCATAGACCGCGATTTCTTGTACTGACTCTGGTCGACAAATTTCCCACGGATTACCATATTCGCGCCAACTATCAGGGCGTTCGATCTGCCGACCATCTTGAAAACTTTGTTGAAATAAACCGTTTTCGTAATGGATACCATAACCGATGGCTGGGTAATTTAAGGTGGCCAGCGACTCAATAAAACACGCCGCTAATCGACCAAGACCGCCGTTACCCAGCGCCATGTCTTCTTCTTGATCTTCCAGATCAGCAATATCCATTCCCAGTTCAGCCAACGCCAACTTGGCTTGCTCGTATAAGCCCAAGTTATGCAAGTTGTTACTGAACATGCGGCCCATGAGGTACTCAAGGCTAAAATAGTGCAATGCCCGGGTATCTTGCTCATAATGGGTGCGTTGGGTCGTCCGCAAACCATCAAATACTTGCTCATTAACCGCAGCACAGGTGGCACGCCACCAAGCTTGATGATTGGCTTTGTTTAAATCAGTACCCAAAGTTGAATGGAGATGCTTAACGATGCGTTCTTTTAACTGCTCTGTCGCAGTCACGGCGGCTTGGGCCGTTTTAGCTGTTGAGGTCTTTTTCATTGCCAATCCTAAAGTTTTTTCCGCGCAGATAGCGACTTTAAAGCACATTTGTAGAAAAATTACGAAAACGATACCTCAAAATCGTTCTTTTGGCAAAGATTACCCGATAGTTGGTAATTTAATTACATAAGTACCGTTTTCGAGTCAATAATACGCCCAGGTGTTATACCTGAGCGTGTTTCACATTTCGCCTATGAGATCACGACGATTACAACTGACTAAATACGTCCGCAACAAAGGCTTTCGCGTCATGCTCAAGCTGTTCTAGATGCGCCTGATCTACAAAGCTCTCTAGATAAATTTTATAAGCATTTTCTGTGCCTGATGGTCTAGCCGCAAACCAACCTTGCTGTGTTACAACTTTCACTCCACCAATATTGGCATCATTACCAGGGGCTTTCGTTAACACGGCTAAAATCGGATCGCCAGCCAAGGTTTTTGTGCTGACACTGGCCACATTAAGATTTTTTAACGCTGCTTTTTGTGCCGCTGTTGCCGGCGCATCTAAACGACGATACAAAGGCGAGCCCAGTTCACGCGTTAAAGCCTGATACTGTTGATACGGATCGACTCCGGTTTTAGCCAGCATTTCCGCAGCCAGCAAGCCTAAAATAAAGCCATCTTTATCCGTTGACCACACAGTACCATTTAAACGTAAAAAACTGGCGCCAGCACTTTCTTCGCCACCAAAGGCAATGGAGCCCTCATGCAAGCCTTCAACAAACCATTTAAACCCTACCGGAACCTCTTTTAGAATACGCCCTCTGGCCGCGACAACGCGATCAATCAAGGCACTAGAGACCAAGGTTTTACCAATGGCGAGTTTTTCATCCCATCGTGGTCGATTAGCCAATAAATAATTAATGGCAACCGCTAAATAATGATTGGGGTTCATCAACCCCCCACTGCGCGTTACGATACCATGGCGATCAAAATCGGGATCATTTCCAATAGCCACATCGAATTGATCTTTTAAGGTAATCAGGTTTGCCATGGCATACGCTGATGAGCAATCCATGCGGATCTTGCCGTCTTTATCTAGCGACATAAAACCAAACGACGGATCTACTTTGTTATTGACCACGGTAATATTTAAGCCATAGCGTTCAGCTATTTTTGGCCAATAAGCAATACCAGAGCCGCCTAACGGATCTACACCAATACGAATGCCCGCTTTAGCAATGGCGGCCATATCAATAACATTTTCTAAATCATCAACGTAATGTTGAATATAATCAATATGCTGACAATAACCTGATTGCAACGCTAAGGTGTATGGCATCATCTTAACGCCGTCTAGATCCTTAGCGAGCAATTCATTAGCGCGTCGTTCAATCCAATCGGTGGCGTCGGTGTCGGCAGGGCCACCATGAGGTGGATTGTATTTAATACCGCCATCTTCTGGAGGATTATGGGAAGGCGTAATCACAATACCATCAGCTAATTGGCTGGTCGCCCCTTGATTTTGCGTCAAAATAGCATGCGAAATAACCGGCGTAGGTGTATATCCCAAGCCTTTCTGAATACAGACTTGAATATTGTTAGCAATGAGTACTTCTAAAGCGCTGGCAAATGCTGCCTCAGATAACGCATGCGTGTCTTTGCCCAGAAATAACGGGCCGGTGGTGCCCTGCTTTTTGCGATACTCAGCAATCGCTTGGCAAATCGCTAACACATGCGGCTCATTAAAGGAGCAGGTTAACGCACTACCACGATGCCCAGAGGTACCAAAACTCACTTTGTGCTCAGGATGTAAATGCACATCGGGTTCAAGCACATAATAGGCCGTCATCAACCGGCAGACATTTGGAATAAGTTCATTGGGAACAGGCTGACCTGCCAGCGGGTGTAATGACATAACCTTTCCTTAATTAAAGTAAATCGCGAATACGTTCAGCATCTTCAGCACTATAGCCCAGTTTTATGGCAGTTTCTGTGAGCATCATTTTTTTTCGGGTGGTATTGGAATTCGTAATCACCCAAAACGCCGTATTAGGGATTTGCTTTGGATTGGTACTAGTGCCAGTTTCGGAAAGCTCTGCCGCAGAATTACCGAAATACAACCGATTACGTCCTTTAATATCTAAGACTTTGTGAAACTGTTTTTTATGCACCCGGGCTAACACTGACAGTAAATACAAAAAACGCCCAACAATATTATGTTCAGCTTGTAAATCTGCGGGTGTTACTAAATCAAAAATATTACCCGCTTTGGCCGCGCTCACCATGCCAGGTTCTGCAGGTGTTTCAGCGTTAACTGTAACAGTGTTTTCCGCCAGCGAGGTAGCCGCGTTAGCCGAGTTTGCTGGGGGTGCGATGGGGGCAATCGGTAAGACCACCGACGGCGGCGAAAGCGCTTTTACAGGAGCACCGGGCAACAAACGACGCAGGATATCAGAAGCACTTTCCCCTATTTTCAGGGTCTGGCCTGCGATGTATTGGTATAAATCGTCGTCTATTTCAATGGTTTTCATAGGTTTAATCCGTAACGTCAAATTCAGAGCATTATATAAAGGGATTGCCACTGACGCCAGTAAGCAATTTTGTTAAAATAGCGCAAATTTTTACAAATGGAAAAACGATGATTTTACACTATCAATGTACTGGAACAGGCCCTGCCGTTGTGTTAATTCATGGCTTGTTTGGTAGTTTTGAAAATTTAGGCGTCATTGCCAGGGCGTTAAGCGATGCATTTCAGGTGATCAATATTGATTTACGCAATCATGGTCGCAGCGCACATCACGCTGAAATGAATTATCCATTGATGGCTGAAGATGTTGCCGAAACACTGACACATCTGAAACTGACTCCCTTTGCTTTTGTCGGGCATTCCATGGGAGGCAAAGTGGCCATGGAATATGCACTGCGCTACCCGAATTCAGTATCACGCTTAGTGTTAGCTGATATTGCGCCTGTTAGCTATGCTGCCCGACATACCCGCATTTTTGCTGGCCTTAATGCAGTTGCATTAGCAAACGTTAATAGCCGGGCTGAGGCAGATCAACACTTAGCTGAGTATGTGGAAGAAATTGGCGTCAGGCAGTTTTTATTAAAAAGCTTAGAAAAAACAGAAACGGGCTTTCGCTGGCGTTTTAATTTAACCGCGTTACAGCAGAATTATTCGGCTTTAATTAGCGCACCTCATGCTGCTGGGCAATTTAATGGGCCAACCTTATTTATCAAAGGCGCCGATTCTGACTACATATTACCCGAACATCGGCCACAAATTATGCAGCATTTTCCGCATGCTGAAGCCAAAATAATCCAAGGTACCGGACACTGGCTACATGCCGAAAAACCGACGGCGTTTAACAAACTGGTTAGGGATTTTTTATTGCGCTAGCACCGAAAATTTTTCTCGGTTTATGCTACAATGCGCGCACTTTTTTGGAATGAACTTAGCACATGAGCTTAGAGCAGTTTGAAACGATTGGATTATGGCTGGGCCTTGGCGCACTGTACTTTTTTATTGTGTTAGCCATTCGCGATGTGCTGAAAAAGAGCGGCGCGCCTAAAATGGGCCAGGTGTTTGTGTGGTTAGTGCTGTTTTTATCGCCGTTCGTGTTTATTGTTAAAACGATAGTGCAGTATTTTTTCGAATAAGAGGTTATGGATTAATGGCGAAGATTGCCACTGATCGCACCACTATTGATTTGTTTGCGCTCGAAAAACGTCCTGGTAGGCCCAAAACCAACCCCTTGCCTCGGGATGAGCAACTTAAACTAAATAAACGCAATCAAATTAAGCGCGATCGTGTAAAGGGGTTAAAGCGTATAGAGTGCAAAGTGCCAGAGCAGTTATGTGAAAAACTGGATCAGGCCGCCGCCACGGCGAATATGACACGTAGTAACTTTATTGAATATCTTTTAGAACAGGCTTTGGCCAGGTAAGAAGGCAGATAACATGGCAACAGTGGGTATTTTTTTTGGTAGCGATACTGGTAACACCGAACATATCGCCAAGATGATCCAGAAAGAACTGGGTAAGCAACTTATTGACGTGCGTGACATCGCCAAAAGCAGTAAAGAAGATATCGCAAACTTTGATCTCTTACTGCTGGGGATCCCTACTTGGTACTATGGCGAAGCACAATGCGATTGGGATGATTTCTTTCCCGAATTGGAAGGCATCGATTTTAATAACAAACTTGTGGCCATTTTTGGCTGTGGTGATCAAGAAGATTACGCCGAGTATTTTTTAGATGCGATGGGAACCTTACGCGATATTATCGAACCCAAAGGTGCCATTATTGTAGGCCACTGGCCTACGGCAGGCTATAACTTTGTCGCGTCTAAAGCCTTGGTTGATGACAACCATTTTGTTGGTTTAGGCGTTGACGAAGATCGCCAGCCAGAATTAACCGAACAACGCGTTAAAAAATGGTGTAAACAAGTTTACGAAGAAATGAGCTTGGCGGCATTTGCCGATCTGTAAAGCGCTGCACTGTTCTTCATACTCTTCTTTATGAACGCTTAGCTTTTCAGCCGAGGTGTTTTAGTCAATCTTTATAATAAAGGCCCTAATGGGCCTTTATTATTTGTAAACTGAATATATAAGCTAGCGAGTGTGAGAGGATGATGCGTTTATCCACTTTACTGGCCGCGGTATTTAGGCTTCTTACGTACATACACCGTGCGATTAACTTCACAGACTATAGTATTGTCAGCATCTTTAATGTGCACCAAAAACTGCGGGAAGTACTTTTCGCCTTGCTCGGTGTGCGCCTTGATCTCGTTAACTTTATCATCTGATAGCCAAAACTCTGCCGTCAGTTTGCTTAAACCCGGTTTAATAAAATCAATATCGGCTTGTTTATCCCAAACAATGTATTCCTTGCCCAACGCTCCCATTAACATTAAGGGATAAATGGGATCGGTCATAGCAAACATAGAGCCGCCAAATTGACTACGATTAATATTTTGCGTCCAAGGACGTGACTTTAACTCAACCTTACAATAACGATAATCGTCGCTCAATACCGCAACCTTGATACCGGTAAAGAAAAAAGGTGGCCAAAAATTTAAAAGATGACGCATAACTGCCGGTTTAAATGCCCAACGCATAGCTTTCTCTGGTAAGACCTGTTAAAGCTATTGTACCCAAGTGATTTTTTGGCACAAGCATATATTCATAAAGTCATTGAATATATGGTCAATGCCTTTATAATCCCTAACAAGTTCACGTTTAAATAAGAGTACTTATGAACGACCATAATACCGAGTTACGCAAAGCAGGCCTAAAAGTAACCTTACCCCGGGTTAAGATTTTAGAAATTTTACAAGATCCTAAACACCAACATATTAGCGCAGAAGACGTGTATAAAATTTTGTTGGAGCTTGGTGAAGATATTGGCTTAGCGACGGTTTATCGAGTACTTAACCAATTTGACGATGCCGGCATCCTAACCCGCCACCATTTTGAAGGTGGTAAATCGGTGTTTGAACTCACCGGTGCGAATCACCACGATCACCTTGTCTGTTTAAAATGTGGCAAGGTCGTTGAATTTGAAGATGATATTATTGAGCGTCGCCAGTTAGATATTGCAAAAACCAACGGCATTAAATTGACCCATCACAGCTTATATTTGTATGGTGAATGCGAAGATACCGTGCAATGTAAAAAGAATTCTCAACACAACTAAATAAAAAAACCTCCTTGATGGAGGTTTTTTTCTGTCGTTTTTTCTGTCTTTTTCCTGTTTAGAGCGGGCTTATCCTGGCCATCTGTAAGGCATTAATGTAATTGCCATACTGAAAAGCATAATCGGTAAGTTCAGCTTCTACCTCAAACCCAAAGCGTTCGTAAAGCGCTATAGCGGGTTCGTTGGATGCGTAAACCAATAACTCTACTCGACGTAAGGCCAGCCAATTATCGGCCAAATCCAAGGCTGCGCGCAGCAAGGCTGAACCGATCCCCTGCCCTTGATAAGGCTCGGATACGCCCATACCAATTTCGGCGACATGCCGCCGCCGCGGATTTTGCATCACTTGTAAACCAAGCTGCCCCACCACTTGTCCGTCAAGCTCAGCGACCAAATTATAAAAGCCCGGCTGTGGCTCAAACAAACTCTGCCACTTAGCTTGCGGTTGAAACGGTAACTGTAAGGTGTTGGCATACACCGAGGGCTGATCATAAATAGCTTTAACCGCTGCAATATCGCTTGGTTCAGCATGGCGGATCACAGGCAACATAGAACAAGCTCCTTTAACATGCACTGATTTACCGTGGCTAACTTACTCTACATAGCACAACGAGATACACGATAGTAAAATTGCTAACATAAAAAAGCCAGCAAATTTGCTGGCTTAGATAGCACCTTTAAATTAGCGCCGAGGAACAAAGGTTACAGTGCCGCCTCTAGTTCTGGCAACAAGGTGAATAAATCGCCCACCAAACCATAATCCGCCACTTGGAAGATTGGCGCTTCAGGGTCTTTATTGATAGCAACAATGACCTTTGAATCTTTCATACCGGCTAAGTGCTGAATAGCCCCCGAGATCCCTACCGCAATGTACAAATCTGGCGCTACGATTTTACCGGTTTGACCAACCTGCATATCATTAGGTACAAAGCCAGCATCCACCGCGGCACGCGAGGCACCAATAGCAGCATTCAGCTTATCAGCAATCCCATTTAACAGCGCAAAATTATCGCCATTTTGCATACCGCGCCCACCTGAAATAATCACTTTCGCAGCGGTAAGCTCTGGGCGCTCAGACTTAGTCAGCTCCTCACTGATAAAACGTGACACCCCCAAATCTTTGACAATGCTCAGTGACGCTATTGGTGCAGAATTACCCGTTGCTACGGCAGCAAAAGCCGCACTACGTACGGTCATAACTTTAATGGCATCCGCAGATTGCACCGTAGCAATAGCATTACCCGCGTAAATTGGTCGCACAAAGGTATCTGCGCTTTGAATAGCAATAACATCAGAAATTTGCGCCACATCTAGCAAGGCCGCTACACGCGGTAACATGTTTTTACCCGTTGTCGTGGCAGCTGCCAAAATATGGCTGTAATCTTTTCCTAATTCAGCCACTAAGGCGGCAACATTCTCTGCCAGTTGTTGACCATAGGCGGCATTATCAGCCACTAACACTTTGGTTACTCCGGCAAGCGCTGCCGCTTGCTCTGCAGCGGCTTGGCATGTGGCACCAGCGACTAGGATATGCACGTCGCTACCCAGTTCATTACTCAGTAACGTTGCAGCGTGCACGGTTTTCAACGTATCCGCTTTTAACGCCGTATTATTGTGCTCAGCAATTACTAAAATCGTCATTAGATCACCTTCGCTTCATCTTTTAACTTGCTTACCAGTTCTGCAACATTGGCCACAGTAACACCTGCTTTACGCGTTTCTGGCGCTTTAACGCTAAGCGTTTTTACTTTCGCATCCAAGGCTACGCCAAAACTGTCAGCTGGGCTGACATCTAACGGTTTCTTTTTCGCTTTCATAATATTGGGAAGCGACGCATAACGCGGCTCGTTCAAGCGTAAATCAGTTGACACCACAGCAGGTAAGCTTAATTCAACCGTTTGCAGACCGCCGTCAATTTCGCGAGTAACTTGCACTTTACCATCGGCCACAACCACTTTTGACGCAAAAGTGCCCTGCCCCATGCCAGTCAACGCCGCTAACATTTGTGCGGTTTGATTATTATCAGAATCTATTGCCTGCTTACCCATGATGATCAGCTGAGGCTGCTCGGCTTCAACCACTTTTGCCAGTAATTTTGCTACTTGCAAAGAATCCAGCGTAAGCTCAGTGTCTAATTGAATGGCCCGATCGGCGCCAAGCGCCAGCGCGGTGCGTAATTGTTCTTGCACCAACTTGTTACCAATAGAGACGGCGACAATTTCAGTAGCAATACCGGCTTCTTTTAAACGCACGGCTTCTTCCACAGCTATTTCACAAAACGGATTAAGTGCCATTTTAACGTTGGCTAAGTCCACACCACTGTTGTCGGGTTTTACCCGCACCTTCACGTTGTAATCAATAACCCGCTTTACCGGTACTAAGATTTTCATAATGGCCTCGTTGTTATGCGCCTGCTAAACCTGATAACGTTAACATTCTCGCCCTGCGCGTGTTAACCCATCTTTAAATGTCGCGCCTGCTTTACGTGCAGGTAAACTTCTAATTTTTACAGTGGCTGACAATCTACTTCCTGTTGACGTTAACGTCAACCTGCAATATTCTGATGCACTAAAATTAATGGCATTTTATGTAAAGATATACATCCATCGCATAAACAGTCGATAATTGGGCTCAAGGTTCACGTTATAGGCGTGGCGACTGGGTTTGTTAACACAACACGATAATAACGCGTCTGCACCATGAGTCTGGACACTAATACAATACGTAATTTACTGGGTCCTATACCACAGTTTAAGAGAGGGTAAAGATGGAAAGAGAAGCCATGGAGTACGACGTAGTCATCGTCGGTGCAGGTCCATCTGGATTATCAGCAGCGATCAGACTGATGCAACAAGCCAATGCTGCACAGCAAACAGTAACCGTATGTGTGGTTGAAAAAGGCTCTGAAGTTGGCGCGCATATTTTGTCAGGTGCTGTGTTTGAACCCCGCGCATTACAAGAACTGTTTCCTGATTGGCAAACATTAGGGGCGCCGCTGCACACCCCTGTGACCCATGATGATATCTACTTATTCAATAACGCCGAGCAAGCACGCAAATTACCGGCAACGATAGTCCCAAACACTATGCATAACAGTGGCAATTATATTGTTTCTGCCGCAAATTTATGCCGTTGGTTAGCAGAGCAAGCTGAGGGATTAGGTGTCGATATTTTTCCGGGCTTTGCAGCCAGCGACATTATTATTGAAGACAACGTTGTTAAAGGTATCATTATTGGCGATATGGGCCTTGATCGTGAAGGACAGCCCAAAGACAGTTTTACGCCCGGAATGGCGCTTCATGCCAAATATACCCTGTTTGCCGAAGGATGCCGTGGCCATCTTGGTAAACAATTGATCAATCACTTTAAGCTCGATGCCGATAAATCACCGCAACATTATGCCATTGGTTTTAAAGAAATTTGGGACGTTCCGGCTGAGCAACATCATGCTGGTCTGGTAGTACATTCTGCTGGCTGGCCACTGGATGATGCCAGTGGTGGCGGCTACTTGTATCATGCGGAAGGTCAGCAAGTGGTGGTAGGGCTAATTGTTGATCTTAACTACAGCAATCCGTACCTTAATCCGTTTGAAGAATTCCAACGCTATAAGCAACACCCGATCATTCGTCAATATTTAAAACAAGGCAAACGCGTTGCATATGGCGCACGCGCCATTGCTAAAGGTGGCCTAAACAGTCTACCGAAAATGACGTTTAATGGCGGTATGTTGTTAGGTTGTAATGCTGGCACCCTAAATTTTGCCAAAATAAAAGGCAATCATACGGCGATGAAATCAGGCATGTTGGCGGCAGAAACCGTTGCAAAGGCATTATTTGCTGGTGATACCGGCGGCAAGGATTTAACCGCGTTTGCCGAACACTTTCGCACTAGCTGGCTCTATGAGGAATTGTACCGCTCACGGAATTTTGGGGCCGCTATTCATAAATTTGGTACCTTCTGGGGTGGGGCTTATAACACCTTGGATCAAAACCTGTTTGGCGGTAAATTACCTTTTACCCTCAAAGATGAGCAGCCCGATTACGCCATGCTCAAACCAGCGAGCAGTGTGCAGCCAATTAGCTATCCTAAACCAGACAACACTCTTAGTTTCGATCGATTAAGTTCGGTTTATCTGTCGAATACCAATCATGAAGAAGAGCAACCTTGTCATTTGAAGCTTAAAGACAACAGTATCCCTATTCAGGTTAACTTAGCAAAATTTGCCGAGCCCGCTCAGCGCTATTGTCCGGCTGGCGTATACGAAATTGTTGAAGAGCAAGATAAGGGACCGCGCTTGCAAATTAATGCGCAAAACTGCATTCACTGTAAAACCTGCGATATAAAGGATCCGAGCCAAAACATCACTTGGGTTACCCCTGAGGGCGGTGGCGGCCCAAATTATCCCAATATGTAACCCATTCCGACATTGTAAAAGTTTATTAAAAACACATAGTAAAAATTAAACACTAAAAAGGGCTCAAAATTGAGCCCTTTCTTTTAGGGTAACGCTACACCACGCGCAGCAACATAAAGCTGATACCAATGTTCACGATTAAGTAAAATGTTCGGCGCTTGAGTACAGGCTTTAATCCGCGTCACATTAGTTGAACCGATCACCGGTTGGATCCCCGCTGGGTGGCGCATTAACCACGCCAGTAAGATCGCTTCGCTACTGCATTGATACTCGGCGGCTAACTGCTGTAATAATTGACTTACTGCCTGCTCAGTTGCAGTTTGCCCCGCATAGCCTGGGCTAAAACGCCCCTGAGCTAAACTGCCCCAACTCTGGATTTGTACCTTATGCAATTGGCAGTATTCCACCGTGCCATAACCAAAGTGTTTATTAGCCCCAGCGGGCATGCCAATCATTACGCCTTCATCTAACCAATGATGCGCCGATAAACTCATCTCAAGTTGATTCACTTTTAAAGGCTGTACCAAGGCACTTTGTAATAACTGCAATTGTGCCCAGCCCATATTCGATACACCGAAATGACGCACCTTGCCTTGCTGTGCTAATAGCTCAAATGCCGCTGCAACCTCGTCTATGTGCATTAACGGATCGGGCCGATGCAACAGTAAGATATCCAAATAGTCGGTTGCTAAGCGGGCTAGCGAGGCCTCTACCGAGGCAATAATAGCGGCTTTCGAGCAATCATATTGTCCCGTTTGCCCCGGCTTAGGCAGCTTTATCGCACATTTTGATTGCAAAATTAGCCGTTGTCGCTGCTCAGGAAAATGCTTTAAGTAACGGCCAAACACGGTCTCGGCTTTACCAAACGTATAAATATCGGCGTGATCAAAAAAGGTAATACCATTCTCTAACGCAGTTTCAATTACTGAAAACGCCAGCTTTTCATCTGCAGCGGAAATAGGGTGTTCATCCCAGCCACCGCCTAATCCCATGCACCCCATCACTAAACGGCTGGCATGTGGTAAGGTAGTTTGGATCGGATAAGTTGGCGAACCTGTTGCGCTCATGTTGCATCCTCTTTTCTACTTAAACTAATTTAACTGATCTTAATGAGACCAAGGCAGCAATGTTAATACTCTTTCTGTTCACACGTTATAAGATTGCAATTAACACAATTACGTTTAATAAAAAGGCGCAAGCATTTTATGCCATGGTGAACAAACCTTGCCCTTGTGCCACGCGCGCCTTAAACTATCGCCCTTTATTTCGTAAGTGAATTTACCAAGGCCATTATGACTGAACCCATGTTAACCCGTTTAAACAAATTTATCAGTGATACGGGTTTTTGCTCGCGCCGCGAAGCCGACGCGCTGATTGCTGCTGGCGAGGTTACCGTAAATGGGCAGCCTGCGGCAATGGGGGTAAAGGTCGGTGTGCAAGATACGGTGTTAGTAAAAGGACAAGCGCTGCGCAGCAAGCCTACCCGGGTGTACTTAGCTTACCATAAGCCCGTTGGTATCACGTGCACCACCGAGCGGCATATTCATGGCAATATTATTGATGCCGTAAAATACCCCGAGCGAATTTTCCCGATTGGTCGCCTAGATAAACCCTCAGAGGGCTTAATCTTTTTAACGAATGATGGGGATATCGTCAATAAAGTGCTGCGTGCGGGCAATGCGCACGAAAAAGAATATGTGGTAACTGTAAACAAACCCATTACCGACACCTTTATTCGAAAAATGAGCCAAGGCGTGCCCATTCTCAACACGGTTACACTGCCCTGTCAGGTTACCCAAGTCTCACGTAATACCTTCAAGATCATCTTAACGCAGGGATTAAACAGACAAATCCGGCGTATGGCTGAATACTGTGGCTATGAGGTAATGAAGCTAAAACGCACACGCATTATGCATATCCGCTTAGCCGAGCTAAAACCCGGCAAATGGCGCCTGTTAGATCCTATTGAAATTAAGATGCTAGAACAATTAGTTCAAGACTCGAGTAAAACGGTGCTTCCCCCTCAATCTAATGATGATTTTGAAGAATAACAGTATAACGGCGTAACCTAGTTACGCCGTTTTAGCACAATGCACTTATGCCCTGCTACACGACACATGCACTCACAGCGCCTAATCTCGACAGAGGCCCAATTCCCAATCTTTCCACACCGGCTGTAAACCGCGTTGCTGCATTGCCTCAGCCACGGCCGCAGCAGAGCGCTGATCATCGGTACTAAACTGCTCCAGATTATCGGTTGCCACCGAATAAGCACCGGGTGCAGTGCGTGAGCCGGCGCTAATACTGGTGATGGCTAAGGGCACCACATGATCACGAAAGTGCGCTGATTCCCGAGTGGATAAACTGAGTTCCAGCTCGGCATCAAATAAACGCCAAGCACAGATCAGTTGTACCAATTGTTTATCGCTGATTAGCGTATCGGATTCATGTTGCTGTAGCACCTGATCGGCCAAGCCACCCGCGCAGGGTCGCAGTCGCGGAAACGACATACTGTAACGGCTACGCCAATAATGCTGCTGTAAATAACGCAAATGTAATGCCAAATAAATGGAGTCTAGCCGCCAGTCGCCTAATCCCAGTAAGGCGCCAAGACCTATTTTATCCACACCCGCCTGACCTAGCCGCTCAGGGGTGGCCAGCCGCCAATCAAAGTCCATTTTTTTCCCTCGGCTATGATGCTGCGCATAACACACCCGATCATAGGTTTCCTGATACACCAGTACACCATCTAAACCATATTGCCGAAGCTCAGCATAATCTTGACTCGACAGCGGCTGCACTTCTAACAGCACATAACTAAAGTAACGTTTTACCAGCGGCAGCACCTGCTTAAAGTACGCCTGCCCCACTTTTTTCTCATGTTCGCCCGCCACCAGTAGCACCGTTGAAAAGCCCTGCGCTTTTAGTGCCTGACATTCCTGCTCCACTTCGGCGAGGCTTAAGGTACGGCGTTTTAGCGCATTACTCATAGAAAAGCCGCAGTAGCTGCAGTCATTGGCGCATAAATTAGATAAATACAGTGGAATATAAAACTGCAAGGCATGGCCAAAGCGCTGCCGAGTTAACTGCTGGGCCTGCGCGGCCATCTGCGCTAAAAAAGGCGTGGCCGCTGGTGAAATTAACGCCGCAAAATCAGCCAGATCACGGCGGCTTTTCGCTAATGCTCGCGTTACTGCAGCCGCATCGGCTTGCCTGATGTGTTGTTGCCAATACTGGCTATCTTGCTTGGCGAGTAACCCACTAAACCCAGCAGGCTCAAACTGTAAAGACTGCACCTGTCTAGTCATAGCCAAAGAGGCTGTCGAACAAGCAAAAGCGGGATGCGTCATAGGCTCTCCAAAAACGCGCTAAGTGGACTGCTAGCTACCGCCTGTTGTTGGCGTGTGGCTAAACCGGCTTGCCGCGCTAAAGCACCGGCTTCGCACGCCAATTTAAAGGCCTTGGCCATAGCAATGGGATCAACGGCACTGGCTATGGCGGTATTCACCAGCACGGCAGTCGCCCCCAACTCTAAGGCTTCACTGGCATGACTGGGCGCGCCAATACCGGCATCCACAATCACCGGTACGCGGCTTTGCTCAATAATAATGCGCAAAAAGTCACGAGTTTGCAGACCCTGATTCGAGCCAATAGGCGCCCCCAGCGGCATGACTGCTGCACAGCCGACTTCTTCTAAGCGTTTACACAGTACCGGATCAGCGCCGCAATAGGGCAACACCACAAAGCCTTTGGCTACTAACCGCTCTGCGGCCTTGAGCGTTTCTATCGGATCAGGCAATAAATAGCGTGGATCGGGATGAATTTCTAATTTCAGCCAGTGCGTTTGCAGTGCTTCACGCGCCAATTCTGCCACAAATACCGCTTCTTCGGCGGTACGTGCCCCCGAGGTATTAGGCAGCAGTTTTACGCCAAGTGCGCTTAGCACCGGTAAAATCTCATCTTGCCTTGAGATCAAATCCACTCGCCTAAGCGCCATGGTTACCAGCTCGGTACCACTGGCTAATAAGCTTTGCTGCATGACACTGGCACGTTGAAATTTACCGGTGCCAGTCAGTAAACGTGATTGAAAAGTCTGTCCTGCTATCTGATAAGACATCACTAACCTCCGGCAATTGCAGTAAATAACATAATATTATCGCCCTCTTGCAGCGACTGACTGTCCCAATGACTGCGCGGGATCACCTGTTGATTAATGGCCACGGCGATCCCGGCTCTTAGCTGTTGTTGACTGGCTAAAAACACCGCCAGCGTCGTCGGGCTGCTCAGCGTATAAGGCTGTTGATTAAATTGGATTTGCATCTTTTTATCTCATTCGTTAAGCGCACAAACTGGACAACTGGGATCTTGTTGCAGCTGTAACTGACCACTCTGGCCCTGTAGACCATCAAAGTAGCGTAAATGGCCAAACGGAATCACACCGATATGTAATAGATACTGCAGCGCTAGCAGCGCCTGCTGACAAGCCACCATGCCCACTAAAGGCCCCAAGATGCCACTTTGTAAACAGCTAGGGCTATCTTGCCAATCAGGGTATAAACACCGATAACAGCCCTGTCCAAGCCAAGGTTTAAGCGCCAATAATTGGCCTTGCCAACCTGTCGCTGCGCCGCTGATCAGCGGCACCTGCTGCGTGTAACAGGCCTGATTAATGGCTAAACGGCTACTGGCGTTATCGGTGCAGTCCAGCACCAGATCCACCTCAGGCAGCAGCACCTGCAGCTCCGCGAGCGTTAAACGCGTGGGCAAGGTACTAATAGCAATCTCCGGATTTTGGGCCGTTAAGCGTGCTTTGGCACAGTCAACTTTACGCAAGCCCAGCTCGGCGCTGCTATACAGTAATTGTCTGGGTAGATTGCTTAAACTGACCATGTCATCGTCCGCCAGCAGTAACTGCCCAACACCCGCCCCGGCTAAATAGGACGCGACCACGCTGCCTAAGCCGCCTAAACCGATAATCAACACCTTGCTAGCAAATAAGCGCTGCTGCTGCCGATCATCCATTTCAGGCAGCAGCAGTTGTGCGCTATAGCGCAACTGCTGAGCAGGCGTTAGTTCTGGCATGCTGCATTCACCTGATCATTTACATGGGCCGAACTTTTAGTCGATGTTAACGCTTGCGCTGGCCTCTGGGGCTGAGCTTGCATCATACTTTTAGTTTGCGTCATGTCTTTGGCTTGCGTTATTTCTTTAGCCTGCGCTATTTCTTTAGCCTGCGCTAAGTGCGCCATCAGCGCTTGGGTCGCTTGCTCAGGCTCAGCCGCTTCGGTAATGGCCGTCACCACGGCAATGCTGTTAACACCAGTAGCGGCCACGGCCGACAACCGCGCCGCATTAATACCGCCAATCGCTACCGTTGGAAAAGGTGCCGCTAACTGCACATACTGCGTTAACCGCGCTAAACCTTGCGGCTTAGAAGGCATTTGCTTGGTTTTGGTTGGGAATATATGACCAAGCGCAATATAAGATGGCTGCAGGGCTTTGGCTCGCAATAACTCGGCATAGCCATGGGTAGAAATGCCCAGCCGGATCCCCGCTTGCTGTAACGCATGCAGATCGGCAGTGGCTAAATCCTCTTGCCCCAAATGCACGCCATAGGCACCAAGCTGCAAGGCCAATTGCCAATGATCGTTAATAAACAGTTGTGCTTGATACTGCTCACCTAGCGCTATGGCTGCTGTGATCTCAGCAACCAGCTGTGCTGGATCTGCAGCAGCTTTAATCCTTAGCTGGATAGTTTTAATGCCCAGCGGTAATAAACGTTTTAACCAAGCGACTGAATCAACGACTGGATAAAGTCCCATGTCTGGGTTAGTTAGCGGCGCAAAGGCTGCGGCAGTCGGCTGCACATCCGTTAAGCTAGCGCCTTGATACAACTGCTGCACCTGTGTCGTCGTTAGCCATACGGGAAAGTGATCGGTGGCGACGGGCAAAGACCGATGTTCTAAGGTGCCAGGGCCTTTACCGGTAGCATAAGCCGCTTGCAAACTGCGATGTAAATACGCCTTAGCGAGCACGATGGCGTCCTCTAGGGGATAGCCCAGCGCCAGCGCACTGGCAATAGCGCTCGCTAAGCTGCACCCCGTACCATGGTTATGTGGTGTCGAGATACGCGGACTAGCCAGCCAAGCTTGCGCTGTCGCCGAGACCAGATAATCCAGTGCTAAGTGTTGGCAACCACTGGCGTGACCGCCTTTTACCAACACCGCAGCGACGCCCTGTGTTAACAGCGTTTGGGCGGCCGCGAGGATTTGCGCTGGCGATGCCACCGGTAAGCCGGTTAAAGCGGCTAACTCGGGTAAATTGGGCGTAAGCACATGCGCATAGCGGTACAGCTCGGGTAAGCGAGTGCTAGCTTGCTGTCCTTTTAGCAGCAAACTGTCACCACAGCTGGCAATAAGTACCGGATCAATAATGATCGGTAGCGTTTTGGGTAAGGTTGCGAACAACGCGGCCAATTGCTGCTGTTGCTCCTGACTCGCCACTAAGCCTACTTTAATGGCCACTGGCGGTAAATCAGCTAGCAAGGTCTGCCACTGCGCTGCCAGCATCGCTGCTGATACTTGCTCCACCCGCGCCACTTCCACCGAACTCTGGGCGGTGATGGCGGTGATCAGGGTGCAAGCATGTACGCCAAAAGCGCGCATGGTTAATATATCCGCCTGAATACCGGCGCCCCCGCCGGAGTCCGAGCCAGCAATTGACCACACGATGGGCTTGTGGGCAGCAGGCAGTGACGCTAACTCAGCTCCCTGAATCATTGCTGCTGATGCGATCAAGCGAGATGACTCAGAGTGTGGCTGCATAATCACGTACATCCTGAGTAATTTTCATTGAGCAGAACTTAGGGCCACACATAGAGCAAAAATGTGCGCTCTTGTTAGACGCTTGTGGCAAGGTTTCATCGTGGTATTTGCGCGCCGTGGCTGGATCTAATGCTAGATTAAACTGATCTTCCCAACGAAACTCAAAACGTGCCTTCGACATCGCATTATCGCGAATTTGCGCGCCTGGATGCCCTTTGGCCAGATCGGCAGCGTGCGCAGCAATTTTGTAAGCAATTAGCCCCTGTTTAACGTCGTCTTTATTGGGCAGGCCCAAGTGCTCTTTCGGTGTCACGTAGCAGAGCATGGCACAGCCAAACCAGCCAATAAAGGCTGCGCCAATGCCCGAGGTGAAATGATCATAGCCCGGTGCAATATCGGTCGTCAGTGGCCCCAGGGTATAAAAGGGCGCTTCATGGCAGTGTTTTAACTGCTCGTCCATATTGTGTTTAATTAAATGCATCGGCACATGGCCTGGGCCTTCAATCATTACCTGGACATCATACTCCCAAGCAATTTTGGTCAGCTCCCCCAAGGTCGCCAGCTCGGAGAACTGTGCTTCATCATTGGCGTCATAAATCGAGCCTGGACGCAGGCCATCTCCCAACGACAGCGACACATCGTAAGCGGCACAAATTTCGCAAATTTCCCGAAAATGCGCGTATAAGAAATTTTCGCGCTGATGCGTCAAACACCACTTCGCCATTATCGAGCCGCCGCGCGAAACAATCCCCGTTAAGCGTTTGGCGGTCATCGGCACATACGCCAGTAACACCCCGGCATGAATCGTAAAATAATCAACGCCCTGCTCGGCTTGCTCTAACAAGGTATCGCGAAAAATCGGCCAGGTCAGATCTTCGGCCACACCTTTGACTTTTTCTAGCGCCTGATAAATCGGTACTGTGCCAATCGGCACGGGGCTATTGCGGATAATCCAGCTGCGGGTTTGATGAATATCACGCCCCGTCGACAGATCCATCACCGTATCAGCGCCCCAACGGGTAGCCCACACCAGCTTTTCCACTTCTTCTTCAATGCTGGAGGTGACGGCCGAGTTACCGATATTGGCATTAACTTTAACCAAAAAATTGCGGCCGATAATCATCGGCTCGGCTTCAGGATGGTTAATATTGGCCGGAATAATGGCCCGGCCAGCCGCGACTTCGGCACGCACAAACTCGGGGGTAATATGCTCGGGTAAGGCGGCAGCATAAGGCTGCCCCGGATGTTGTTGCTTTAACAAGGCGCTTTTTACCTGATCGCGCCCCATATTCTCGCGAATGGCAATATATTCCATCTCAGGGGTGATGATGCCAGCACGGGCATAGTGCAATTGCGTCACAATTTTACCGGCCTGCGCTTTGAGGGGTTGGCGGTTTAAGCGATGTGGAACGGGCGCTTCTAGCTGTTGTTGCTGGCTAAAACGCGAGCTTAATCCTGACAACTGCTCAGTATCCTGCCGCGCTAAAATCCACGGTAAACGGACCGGTGCTAAGCCATCTTCAACACTGATGCGGGCTTGCGGATCACCATAAGGCCCAGAGGTATCATATACCGGCACCGCTTCATTCGGCTCAGTGAGCGGGGCTTCCGGCGTGCCGCCCAGTACGGTATCAGCCAGTAGAATTTGCCGCATAGCCACCTGAATATCCGCTCGTGTTCCTTGCAAGTAAAGGCGGCGGGAATTGGGATAAGCTTCACCTTGCAGCTCAGCAATAAAATCGCGGGCAGCC
>Ga0209812_10001107_pt1 | contig 20326 bp, 24 predicted proteins | sample JI71714BDNA_FD_187502 | JGI IMG/M metagenome (GOLD analysis project Ga0209812, IMG submission 187502) | Wastewater effluent complex algal communities from Wisconsin, to seasonally profile nutrient transformation and Carbon sequestration -... | ecosystem: Engineered > WWTP > Effluent > Algae...
ATAACCAAGGGTTTATAAGTTGGCAAATGTGCTTAAGCCATCCTGCGATTGGCAAAGGCGTGGAAATTATTGTGCACGGCTGTTCTGCGTTGCGCTGGGAAGATAATCAGATTATTTATCATCGTGATTACTATGACCTTACCGAGATGGTTTATCAACATCTACCTGTAATCGGGTGGTTAACCAGCAAAGTACGCCAGAAGATGGCAGATAACTAATTAAGTCTGTGAAATTTAAGTTTAAGGAATTTTATGCGTATAGCGGTAATCGGCGGTGGTATTTCTGGCATGCTAAGCTGGTATTTGTTGCAACAAAAACATGATGTAACCTTGCTGGAAGCAAATGATTACTTGGGGGGGCATACTGCAACGGTAGAGGTTGATGTTCAAGGTCAGACATACGCAATCGATACGGGGTTTATTGTTTTTAACGATTGGACATATCCTGTTTTTAACAAGTTTATCGCAGAGTTAGGTGTCGCTAGCCTGCCAACTGAAATGAGTTTCTCTGTCAAAAATACGCAACATAACTTAGAGTACAATGGTAATACGTTTTCAAGTTTGTTTGCGCAAAAACGTAATATATTTCGGCCTTCTTTTTGGAAAATGCTCCTAGAAATTACCCGATTTAATAAATTAGGTAAGCAATTGGTTGCGACTGATCATCCTGATTTAGATCTCGAGCTTGGGGCATTTTTAGATAAGCATGCGTTTGGCGCGGGGATCCGTGATAATTACCTGTTACCGATGGGCGCGGCGATTTGGTCAGCGGGCCTTACGGATATGCCAAAGTTTCCAGTTAGATTCTTTCTGCGGTTTTTTAACAATCATGGTTTGTTGAATATTAGTGACAGGCCGCAATGGTCGGTGATTAAAGGAGGCTCAAAACGTTACGTTGAAGCGCTATTAGCAAAAACCGGTACCGAGAAGTTGCGCTTGAAACAACGTATTAATGGCGTGAGTCGGCAAGAAGAGGGCGTAACCATACATTACGCTGACGGCACAACCGAGCAGTTTGATAAAGTGGTGTTTGCTTGTCATAGTGATCAAGCGCTAGCGCTGTTACGAGATGCATCAGTGGAAGAGACCGCGGTGCTAGGCGGGATTGCATATCAACAAAATGAAGTGGTGTTACACACGGATACTCGTTTATTGCCAGAACGCAAAGCGGCTTGGGCTTCTTGGAATTATAATTTAGATAATAAACGAAGTGATCGTTCTACACTAACTTACAACATGAATATTTTGCAGCGATTAACGGCACCCGTTACGTTTTGTGTTACGTTAAACAACACAGCAAATATAGCGAAAGACAAAATTTTAGGGGTTTATCATTATGCGCATCCGGTTTATAACCCTATGACGCTTGCCTGTCAGCAGCGTCGTGCTGAGATCAATGGCCAACGTAATAGCTTTTTCTGCGGGGCCTATTGGTACAATGGTTTCCATGAAGATGGTGCCCGCAGTGCCGTGGATGTCGCCGCTATGCTTGGAGTAAGTTATTGATGCTTAATGGCCACGCTGTATACTGCGGCAGAGTTGGGCATAAACGATTTTTACCGAAGGTACATGGCTTTGATTATCCTTACAGCGCCTACTGGTTAGATTGTGCAGCGCTTAACGCTGACAGCTTAGCCGCAGTGGGTATTCAGTATGAGCGATTTGGAGCCATAAGCTTTCGCCGCAAAGATTTTCTCAAGGGGAGCGCCGATTTAGGTGACGCGGTGCGGCAAAAAGTACAACAGCTGGGGGGCGAAAAACCGATTAAACAGATATTCTTATTATCGCCCCTTGCCAGTTGGGGGCTGTATTTTAGCCCGTTAAACTTATATTACTGTTATAGCGAAGACGCAGCATTTGCCTATTTGTTAGCTGAAGTGAGTAATACGCCATGGAATGAGCGCCATTATTACTTGCAACAGTTAATACCGGCGCAATTGCAGTATCAGCACGATAAAGATTTTCATGTATCGCCGTTTAATCCGCTGGATATGCAGTATCGTTGGCAAATCCCAGCCCCAACAGAAACGTTATTTTGCAGTATCACCAATATTCGCGAAGAAAAAGCGGTGTTTAGTGCTTGGTTTACACTGCGCCGTTTCAATTTAACCAAAGCCGTACGCCGGAAGATTTTGATCCGCCAACCTTGGCAAAGCGTACAGATATTTACACGAATTTATTGGCAAGCACTAAAGTTATTAGTAAAACGGGTGCCTATATATGCCCATTCTAAATCCAGGGGATCTGATGTATGAGTTTGTCGCTTAGCGAGAAAGCGGTTTTTGATAATCTCGGTTGGTTTGACCGATTATGTCGTAAATTTACGTTAAATTTTTTAAGCCAGTTACAACATGGCGCGATTACAGTATCAGAAGCGGGCGTAGAGCAGCATTTTGGTGATAAACACGCTGACTTAAAAACCACTATCACGGTAGTCGATCCTGCCTTTTACCAAAAGCTGGTACTGGCTGGCTCTGTTGGTGGCGGTGAAGCTTACATTCATGGGTTTTGGCGTTGCGATAATCTAACGGCATTGGTACAAATCTTTGCGCGCAATCTTGCGGTGTTAGACAAAATGGATTCAACATGGGCGCGTTTAAGCCGTCCATTGCTTAAAATGCTAAATTATCGCAATCGAAACACAGTTTCCCAATCGAAGCGCAACATTGCTGCACATTATGATCTGGGTAATGCCATGTATCAATTGTTTCTTGATCAAAGCATGATGTACTCAAGTGCGGTCTATCCCAGTGCCTCTGCTACCTTAGCAGAAGCGCAGCAGCATAAACTCAAACAAATTTGTGAACGTTTACAGCTACGTGCCAGTGATCATCTTATTGAAATAGGTACGGGGTGGGGCAGTATGGCCATTTATGCAGCTCAGCATTATGGTTGTAAAGTCACTACAACGACGATTTCGCAAGAGCAATTTGATTACACTCAAGCTCGGGTGCGCGAGTTAGGTCTCGAGCAGCAAATTACGTTGTTGTTTAAGGATTATCGTGAGCTTGAAGGCACTTTCGACAAACTGGTATCCATCGAGATGATTGAAGCAGTAGGTGATGATTTCCTTGATGAATACTTTGAGAAGTGTAGCAGTTTATTAAAGCCAGATGGCATTATGGTATTACAAGCAATTACCATGGTGGATAATCGTTACCAACAATATGTAAGGGAAGTGGATTTTATTAAACGGTTCATTTTTCCAGGTGGATGCTTGCCGTCAATCAGCCGTATGGCAAACGCTGTTGCTGATAAAACGGATTTAGTGATCCGTCAAATACAAGATATTGGTTTTGATTACGCGAAAACGTTAAAAGATTGGTGCGACAATTTTATGGCCGAGCGAGACGCTGTGCATCAATTAGGGTATGACGATAACTTTATTCGTTTATGGCACTTTTATCTTTGCTATTGTGAAGGCGGCTTCCGTGAGCGCGCGACCAGTGCGGTGCATTTAGTATTAACAAAACCCCAAAACCGCAATGTAATCTAACGTATACACACAACGGTATTGACGTATTCGGCCAGCATTATGCTGGCCGAATAGTTTGTTGTCTAAATAGCGGTATTCTGATCTTGCTGTGGCAAAAAAGAAGGATTTATTTTGCGTTGCTAAACATTAAGCGTCTGGTGTTTTTTCTGGAACCAGAATCAACCCTTGTTCGGTTAAAACAATTTTTTTATCTTTGTATAAAGCGCCAACAGCTTGCTTAAACGCTTTCTTGCTGACACCAAACGCCGCATAAACTTCTTCTGGCGAACTTTTGTCGGTGAGAGCTAACTTACCCCCATTTTTTCGCAAACGATGTAAAATATTGTCGGTAAGTTCCTGGGCTTGCTTGTGCGTTGTGCTGACAAGGCGTAAGTCAATCTTCCCATCGTCCCGGACTTTCATAACATAGGCAGTTAACTTATCACCGCGGCGTAAGGGCTTGAACACTTCGTTTTTATAAAGCACCCCCCAGTGTTGTTGTTCAATAATTACCTTGTAACCTAAATCGGTTTGATCACTGACGATAATCGATACTTTATCGCCCAGTTGATAAGACGCAGGGGTTTTATGTAAATGGCGATCGAGTTTAGTCGAGGCAACAATGCGATTACTTAAATCAACATAGCAGTAAACCAGATAATGCTGGCCTTCTTTTAGCGGAATTTGTTGTTCACTGAAGGGTACTAATAAATCTTTTTTTAGCCCCCAGTTTAAAAAGGCACCTACTTTGGTAACAGCGACAACGGGAAGCGAGGCAACCTGGCCTACCATGATACGTGGGCGTTCTGTGGTGGCGATAAGTTGGTCTTCCGAGTCAAGGTATAAAAAAACCGATATATCTTGGCCAATTTGCAGATCAGCAGGCGCGACGTTGTTGGGTAGTAGGATCTCACCCCAGCTTAAACCGTCCAGATAGAAGCCAAATTTTACCTGTTTTTTTACGGTTAATGTATTTAGGGTACCCAGTGCAATCATCTTCGCCTCGTAATTTCAATCTATTAGGGGCGTATTGTAACGGTTTTTAGTGTTCTATGCTGAGCTTATTTTATTGGCCATGCCTCGTTAAGCGCATTACAGCTTTAGAAACCCTTTGGTTAAGATTGGCGTCGCTGAGACGCCTTTTTTATCAAAACGTTGCCAGATTTTTTCGTGGAAAAAATACCCTACGGTATTAACTGCAGGTTCTATGATAGCGACTAAGCCACCTAATACTAAATCGCCGGTAATTAAATAAGTGACACCAAAAGCAACGCTAAAATGCATAATGGCGAAGGTAAATGTTTTAATCATGTTGCCGCTCCTCGTTTGACGCTTAGTGGTAATGATAGCGGTTCTCATTATTAATTAAAGTGAATATTAGCTATTGTCTTAATCAATTATTTTGATATGTATAAGTCATCGTTTCACGTTTAACTCACGTATACTTTTGCTTTAGAATGGAAATATATAACTGTCCAGTAACTGAGGGGTGTTCATGGATTGCCGTGAGTGGTTAGATATCAAACAATATGAATTTTTGATGAATTATTTTATGCGGCGACAACGCGAACTAGCGTTATCTGAGTTAGATGAGCCTTATAGTTATGATGGTTACAGCCGTTATGATCAATTATGTCAGCAGGTGGTGAAAGAAGCGGAGCTGGCATACATTGAGTGTTTTGGTGAGCCAGCGCCGCCTATTGTCTTTACTAATTTATTTCATTTAGCGGAGCTAGAGTTAGCCGGCAAACGCCCTCGGTTAAAAGGCCCAAAGCAATTGCAATAACCTTATTCTTCTAACCGTTTAAATGCATCAATAAGCATAGGAACATCCAAACTTTCGTTTAGTGGCACTAATGTGCCGGCTGACCATACACCGTAACTGCCGTCTTGACGAAGTATCATCATCTTATCTTTACGTATGCTGACAATATCTTGCTGACTTATGTTTAACTTAGGCAGTGTGCTTGGATTAAACAGATTATCGCCAAGCCATTGGCCTTGTACCTCACAGCCTGCCGCATGTAATAAGGTTGGTAACAGATCGAGATGTTGGCTGCTGTGTTGCTTTAGCGCAGGATACAGTGTTGGCCATTTAATAAATAAGGTGCCAGGTGCTAACTGAAAACGCGCATTTGGGCCGTGTAATGGGGCAACAATAATTTGGGAAAAATGTTGGTAATCGTGCCAGTTTTGTTGTGGATCGTTATCAAACACGATGGCAAAAGGGCTTGTTGATAACGTTGCAGCTGCCCATGGCAACATCTCGCTTAACGAGGCATTCCGATTTACTATGGCAAGACGATCCGCGGGTAACTGTGCTAGCCAGCCGGGAGCGACTTGCAACGCCTGACGATTTTTTTGTTCTGCCATGAACTGACCATAAAGCACATTTAACAATGCTTCAGGCGTGTTATTTGGAACGAAATGCGGTTCATGCGGGCGTAATTGCTGCTCACGGAGAAAGTTGGCTTGTGTGCTATCCAGGGCATCCGTCAGTAAGATCAGGGTCGAGCCTTGCATGGGTAGATTGCAGGTAAGTTGATTGTCGCTGGGATAAAGCGTGTTTAAATTGAGCCGTTCAGCTTGACGTTGTGCTCGTTCGGTAAGGTCAACCAGTTGATAACGCGCTAATAAGCTCTTTGCGGTAGCTGGATAAGAAAAGGGCAGGATATTATCTTGTCGCGTAATATCCCAATGTAAGGTTGCATCAGCATAAATATGCATAATATGGCTTGCCATAAAACTGCCGAAAAACACCGCTAAAGCTGGATTGCCTAACCCTGATTGGCTTAAACGGGTAATTTTTTTCCAACAAAGATTACTGATATACAACTCTAGTGCAAATAACAGCCCGCCAACGATCAGCACAATAAGAATAAAATTTCTTAGGTTGGTAACAACTTGCTGTCGCAGTAAGTCGATGGTTTGATCAAATGATGCGCTGCCAATGTGATAACCGAGTTGACTATACACATAGGCGTCAAAAATTAACACCACCAGTCCTAAACTGGCTAACGCAGCAGCCAAGCCTCGAATGTGTCGCTGATAAGGGAAAATCAACGAAAGAGGGAAAATTGTGAGAATAAAAAACATAAAGCAAATAAATGCAGTATGTCCTAACCAATTTAGTCCTAAATAAATCCAGCCTAGCGCGGTTTGTGGCAGCGGTTCTGACCACCAAAACATCGCTGTTATCACTAAGGCGAGCAGAATATTAAAAAAGCTAAACCAATGACCCCAGTTCAGTAACCGGTTTACTTTTTTGACTAAAGAGAGGTTTTGTTCTAACACCATTGCAGACTAATTGCGACGTTGCAAAACGGCATCACTTAATGCCTGATTAAACGAACGAGTAACGGCTTCGCGCTGTGCAGCCGGTACGGAGCTATTAATAACATGACTAACAGCGTTTCCTAAACACATTAAACTAAGCTCCGTAGTTGCTTGTTTGTTGTGTAAGGTGTCGAGTAACTGATTTACCAGGGTTTCAATCTGGTCAGTAGAATATTTTGATATAATGGGCATGGAATACTCAGATAAACATAACGTAAACAGATAGAATAGTAACAGAATTCAGAAAAAACAGGAAAACTTATGTCGGTAGATATGCAGCACTTGGCGATTAATTTTATTGCGTTGACCGATAGTGGGGAACATCAGGCGCATTATCGCGAGGCATTGATTGGTAATAGTCATGCTGTGGCCAATTTAGTTGAGCAGCTTCACTTAGCGTATAACGGTAAACCCGCAAAAGGGTATGCGCGTTTTCACCAAGATAAATCTGCGCGAGTATTACACGCGTTAACCGATTGGAAGCAATCGCAGACTGATTTTTTAGGGTTTGCTAAAGCGGCCACCGATGCACTGGTGGTGGAGTTAAGTCAGCATCAATTGCCTGAAACAGGTTATTTGCTGTTAGCGCATTATCAGTATTTAGCCAGCGAATATTTGTTGGTGTGTTTGCTGGGCAGTAAAGATCATTTTGAATTGTCTGATCAGTTAGAGTTAGCTACGTCGCGTCACTTAGATATTGGTCGTATGCAATTAGCCGCGCGGTTTGACCTGACTGAATTGGATGTTAATGCTGACAAAGGTAACTACATTAGTTTTATTCGCGGGCGGGCAGGGCGAAAGGTTGCTGATTTTTTCCTAGATTTTTTAGGATGCGAAGAAGGTGCCGATGCGCGAGCAAATAGCCTCAAGGTTTTAGCGTCGGTAGAGGAATATATGGGGGCTGCAGAGTTTGCTGGCGAAGAAAAAACCTCGGCACGTCGTCAGGTGTTTGATTATTGTGAAGAGCGAGCAAAAGCAGGGCAAGAAGTGGTCTTAGCTGAGTTATCTGCAGTGCTTGATCCCGAGCAAGAAAACGGCTTTTTGCATTATTGTGCCGAGCAACAACTCGACGTAGCAGCGCAGTTTCCGGTAGAAGTAAAAGAGCTTAAAAAGTTGGTAAAGTTTAATGGCGCTGGGGGTGGGTTGTCATTGAGTTTTGATGAGAAGCTATTAGGTGAACGTGTACAGTATGATGTAAAAACAGACACCTTAGTGATCAAGGGTACGCCACCAAATTTACGTGATCAGCTCCAACGTTTTACTCAGGGGTATTCGGCGTTTGATCAAGCGGCGGAGTGATTTTTACTCCATCATATAGCGTGTCAGCAGCCATCGTCTTAGCAGGAGATGGTTGCGGACCAACATCTGCAGATTGCTGATGATCCTTTAAACTGGGCATGCGCTGTTTGGCGGAGTGTTTGACTAGCATAATATTGCCAACAATAAAGCCAAATGTTAGCGTTAACGCCCAAAAAAGTGGCCAATTCATAGACTATTCCTGACAAATGTTAGTAATGTACCGCTCGAACAACTGTGGCAGATGGTGCATGACCTGCTCTTGTTCAGCAATAGGGGTAGTTTGTAGGATGCGCTGCAACATGGGTAAGCTGAAAGCCGCTTGGCATTCTTGGGCAAGCGGTTGATAACTTATATGCCATGGCTCTGCTGCAACGCCGCCTTGGTAATGTTGATAGGGCAAAAAGAAATCATATTGCGTGGCGTGCGCTGCTAACCAACAACTTAGCCGATAAAAAGGCCCGCCTGGAGCATACTCCGCTGGATCAAGCTGTGGTTCATAATCGGTTGTGACGGCTGCGGCATCATAAACATCTAATTCAGTACCCCAGTGATGCCGACTCGCGCCGGGTAAAGCGGAGTACAGCAAAATGGCTTCAAGCTTGGCAAGACCAGTTAACTGATGGATATCAATTACTTGTTGTGAAGCATTGTACACTGGCCGCCGCCCCTCACATTTAGCCTGCCAAATGCGGGCTTGGCGCTCGAAACTACGCCAAGACGATACCACTTTTAACCTTATGCCATCTGCAGCCATTGCGTTTACCAGACGTTGATAAGCTGGGACAACCTGTTGATGTAATTGGTGATGTTGCTCAATCGATTGCATCGAACTGTTGTCTTGACCCGTGAGGAACTGCGCTGTCGGTGTAAAAGCCATTACGCACTCAATTTATGTTGTAAGTTTAGCAACAACGCTAAATAAACGTCCGTCAATTGTGTTAATTCTGCAATAGCAACGCATTCATTAATTTTGTGGATAGTGGCATTGCAGGGGCCTAGTTCTATCACTTGGGCGCCGGTTGGGGCAATAAAACGACCATCTGAGGTGCCCCCTGTGGTTTCTAACCGCGGTGTAATGCCTTGTACATGGGTGATGGCGTTTACCGTAGCCTCAACTAAATCGCCAGCCGCTGTCAGAAAGGGGAGGCCATTGTAGGTCCATTCTATAGCGTAATTAAGGTGGTGTTTATCTAAAATAGCACAGGTACGTTGTTCAAGTTGTTGGGCAGTAAGTTCAGTGCTATACCGGAAGTTAAACATAACGTTCAGCTCGCCAGGGATCACATTTGACGCACCGGTACCCGCGTTGATATTCGCAATTTGAAAACTGGTTGCTGGAAAAAACGCGTTACCGTTATCCCATACTGTTGCTGCCAGTTCTGCCAAAGCAGGCGCGGCTTTGTGTACCGGATTGTCTGCTAAATGAGGATAGGCTACATGGCCTTGTATCCCTTTGACTTTAAGATGGCCAGTTAATGAACCGCGGCGACCGTTTTTTATAACATCACCGAGTTGTTTGCTACTTGACGGTTCACCTACTAAGCACCATCGAATTTTTTCTTGGCGTGCCTCTAATGTTTCAATAACTTTTGGGGTGCCGTTAATAAAAGGGCCTTCTTCATCACTAGTGATTAAAAACGCGAGATTAAATGCTGGCTCTGGGTGCAATGCAATAAAACGTTCAGTGGCAACAATCATTGCAGCTAAGCTGCCTTTCATGTCTGCAGCACCCCGTCCGTACAGTATGTCGCCAATAATAGTGGGGGTAAATGGAGGCGTTTGCCATTGTTCAGCTGGGCCGCTGGGCACGACATCCGTGTGACCTGCAAAGCAAAAAAGTGGTTTGCCTTGGCCATGTCTAGCCCACATATTAAGCGTATCGTGAAAAGGCATCATTTCAATGGCAAAGCCAACTTTCGCTAAACGCTCAGCCATTAATTGCTGGCAACCTGCATCGTCGGGCGTCACGGAGGGTTTTTCAATAAGTGCCATCGTTAACGCGAGAGTGGCATTGTGTTCCGAGTCGTGTAATGTAGTCATGCTTTACTGCTCAATTACGCTGATGTATGTAGCTGTTGATAAGACGCTTCTGAAAAGCCTAGGATATATTGCTCACCATTGACCAGTACCGGTCGTTTAATCAGTGCCGGTTGAGCCAACATTAATGTCAGTGCTTTGGGACGATCAAGATCTTTTTTCTGCTCTTCTGATAATTGACGCCATGTTGTGCCTCGCGTATTTAAAAGGTGTTGCCATCCCAGTTTATCAGCAAATTGCTCTAACAGCGTTATACTGAGCCCCTCTACGCGATAATCATGAAACTGATACGGCAGTGTTAGGTGTTCCAAAAAGCGTTGTGCTTTTTTAATGGTGTCACAATTTTTAATTCCATAAAGCATTATCATGTTATGTCTTCTGTTGCTCTTTGAATGTTATCTGTTATGCCTTGCTATTGAGCTAGGCGTATAGGATAGCCAGTGATGTCAGGCTACTTTACCAAGCTCATACCTTCTGATTCAACGTGTCATAAGTAAGAATTAGGCTGCAACGTTGTTACGCAGCCACGTTAAGACGGCTCTTGATGTATTGGTAACACAAATAAAGGATCTTGATTCGCCTGAACATGGGCTTGTTTGCTATAAAGCGTGTTTAATTTAGTCGGAACACGCAATGACGCCACACAGAAAATCTCACCTAGATTAAGCTGCAAAAAGGGTAAATCAAGCTGTAGCACTGGGCTGCCTGCTGCTATTTTTTGACCCGGCTCGCTTAACCAATGTAATCCTTTTCCTTGTAGCTTACGTAAAGTAATGGGTAAGTCAATGATCAACTCAAGCCCTGAGGTATGCATAAAACGTAATCTACGGCCTAGATCCCGTGAGGTGGTCAATTTGGTATTGAAAGGCGCGATAATGAGCCCATGTTCTAACTTTGCACAAAGGCTGTTAGGTAAAATATCCTGTTGGTATAAAGGCTCAGGGTGCTTGCTTGACGGCATAACCAGACCAGTAAATGGGCTTTTAATCACTAAGCCTTGCATACTCTTCCAGTCTTGCTGCCAAATAATTGCCGAATACGACACGACGTCTCCCCCTGTTATAAACTGCTTGATAATAGCGGAAAGCGTGTGCTAGATCAGCTCCTTTTAATTCGTGACAGAAAGTTTGTTTTAAACGTGTGAAAGATAACAAACGTGGTTAAGAAACGATTCGTGTTTAAAACATTATGTGTTTATAAGAGCGGTTACGCTTAATCCCATCGTTTAAGTTGGGTTTTTCCCTTGTTGGTCTGTGTTTATGAGGGTAAAGCGTTTTTTTGATTCTCTAACAAGGTGGTAAATGTCTTGGAAGCGGCAAATTAAGCCGTCGGGTGTTGTCCACAGATTCTGTGGATAACCTTGTTGGTAACGTGCGATTATCTATGTATGATCATGAAGTCATTCATTATAAAACGATGGCATGAATATTGTTTGTTTTAACTGCCAAGAGTTATGTCTTAAGCATTACAAAAGACAGACTTTTCCAAATCGTGTAGATTTTTTGTCGTGGTTGATTATTGAGCACTGCTGTGCTCAAACCGAGTAATAATGCCGCAGTAGCAGTCAAAGTTGTGCTAAAGTGCATGATAGGTTATTGGTGGTGTAGTCACGTTTGCTAGTAGTAGGAGTCATACCCGTGAAACTATTTAAATTTATTCGTACTGGCATACGTTATGGCAGAGTCTGGCCAACTAAGCCTGAACTAAATGCCATTTTTCCTGAAAATCGTATCATCTTATTAACTCAGTTTGCTGCGCGTTATTTGCCGCTCTTGGCCTTTATTACGGCCATAGTTCAGTACAAATTGCTGGGTGCCGCGTTCTTAGGTCAAATAGTGGCTATGATGTTGTTTATTGCCTCTATGCCATTTCAAGGGTGGTACTGGCTGGGGGTTCGGGCGGATAGTGATTTACCTCCCGCGTTAATTAATTGGGGCAATGAAATACGTGAGCAAATGCAAAAGCACGGCAAGAATGACATGCTACCAGGAATACCCAAAAGCTATTTTGATCTTGCCAAGCTGTTACAACAAGCTTACCAGCAGCTAGACAATACTGTTATGCGCCGCTGGTTTTAATATACTGATGATAAGTGTACGACTGATTCGTAATACATTTCTTTAGCATGCTGGTGATTCAGCATGCAATTAATTATGAGACGTGCTATCGCTTGTTTAGAGGGTAAATACCGACCACACCGGTGCATGATCAGAGGGGCGTTCTAAGCCTCTTAACTCGTAATCAATTCCTGCCTCTGTACACAATTCTGCCAAGGGCGGGGTTGCCATGACGACATCAATTCTTAGGCCACGGTTATCGTCGAACCCTTTTGAACGGTAGTCAAACCAACTATATTGGCCAGTAGTATCTGGAAACAAAGCGCGAAAGGTATCCACTAATCCCCAGTCTTTTAACCGTTGTAACCATGCACGTTCTTCAGGCAGAAATGAGGTTTTTCCCTCGCGTAGCCATCGCTTAGCGTTCGCGTCACCAATACCAATATCTAGATCGGTAGGCGAGATATTGATATCGCCTATTACCGCAACATAATCGGTGCTGCTAGTATGATGATGGGTCAAATAGTGTTGTAAATCGGCATAAAACTGTGTTTTTGCTGGAAATTTAATGGGATGATCGCGATTTTCACCTTGAGGGAAATACCCATTTAATACAGTGAGCGTTTTATTATTGGCAACATGAAATTGGCCAATAAGCATACGACGTTGTGCATCCTCAGCATCACCAGGAAAACCATATTGCATCGTGATTGCTTCTGTTTTACTTAATATCGCTACACCATAATGACCTTTTTGACCAAAGTGGTAAACGTGATATCCCATAGCTTGTACTTCTGCGAGAGGAAACTCACTGTCCTGTACTTTAATTTCTTGTAAGCCGATAATGTCTGGCTGATGTTTATCGATAAGCGCTTGAAGCTGATGCAAACGTGCGCGAATACCATTAATATTAAACGAAATAATTTTCATAGTTGATCCAATTCTTACTCTAGGTATGTTAACGATCATACCATGTAATACTGAGCAGTGCGAAACAGGAGCAAGTAGGGTGACAGAGGTTGTAGCTAATACGTTACCATTTCAGTATGAGTTAATTTTTAGTACAAGGCGCCGTTCTATACAATTAGCTATTGTGCAAGGACAGCTTAAAGTACGCGCTCCAACGGGCACATCATCGCAGTACATAAAATGCCTGCTAGAAAAAAAACAGGCTTGGGTGCTGAAACATCTACAGAGTAGTAGTGTACCACCTGCTTTAAGTTGGCTTGAGCGAAGCACTATCCTCGTCAATGGTCACCGTTTGACCTTCAACTTTGCCCTTGCAACGCGTGGTACTGTGTTATTAAGTGAGCAGGCATTGCAACTCACCATTCCTATGCGGGTAGCTGTTGATCAACGTGAACACTACATCAAGCGTCAATTACAACGTTTTTTCACCCTACAAGCAGAAAGCCGGTTGTCAACGGTAGTCGAGCAACAGGCAATTAGAATGGGGCTCTATCCTTCCTCAGTACGAATTGGCAATTGGAAAAGGCGCTGGGGCTATTGCGATAGTCAGGGCGTACTCGGTTTTAATTGGCGTTTAATGCAAGCGCCGAATTGGGTAGTAGAATATGTTGTTATCCATGAATTAGCGCATCTTCGGTATTTGAATCATTCTGCAGATTTTTGGCAACTTGTTTCACAGTTTTATTCAGATGTCGCCACGGCGCAACGTTGGTTAAAGCAGCATCAACAAGAGCTCATGTAGGGCTAAAAAATACAGAGAAACACGCATTAGAAAACAAAATTAAAAAAACCGACCCGAAGGTCGGCATCAAAGGACATCTTTCAAGGGAGGGGATAGTTAACGAGGGAATAGTTACCTAAACATTGAAACACTCTTTTCATGTAGTAAGACACCAGTGTTTAAAAAAAATTCCCGCCATTGAAATTTTTTGCATCTACTCTTGATAATAGTTTACTCTCTTGCCCAATCAGCTTTGCTGGTAACATGTTTTTGCATTCCGCGAGATATCGTGATCAGCAAATTTAGCAGTATTTTATACTTACGACACAGATAATAATGTAAAGATTTTACAAGGCGATAGCCCTCACAGCGATAAAAATAAAGACATTAACCCCTACCATTTTTAGACATTGACAGAGTACCCGACTATGACGAGTTCGTTACGTTTACAGCAGTTAGTCACCTTATTAGATGTAACCCGTTTAAATGAAACTGATGAGCCGCAGCATGTTCAAGATTGGTTAAACTCTTTGCCTCAGCCTCCCGTACCCATTGCCGCCTATTGTGTTTATCCGCAATTTTTACAAACGACAGCGGCATTGGCAAAACGCAGCATGCCGACAGCCGCGTTAGCTACTGTCGTGAATTTTCCAGAGGGGAATCAGCCATTAGAACGTGTGTTATCAAATATCGCAGACGCGCTTGCCTTAGGGGCAACAGAAATAGATTGTGTTATGCCCTATCAGACCTTGCTCAAAGGTGATGAAACGACAGTATTGGCTTTTTTAACAGCAGTGCGAGCTGCATGTGGTGAACATTGTTTAAAAGTGATTATTGAGTCTGGAGAGTTGGTTACGGCTCAACAAATTACCAAAGCCACAGAGTTGGTGATTGCCAGTGGCGCCGATTTTGTAAAAACGTCAACGGGTAAAGTCCCTGTAGGTGTTACGTTAGAAGCTGCGCGTATTATTTTAACCAGTATTGCCGCAGCTGATCGTTTCGTTGGCTTTAAAGCTTCCGGTGGCGTTAAAACGATTGAACAAGCTCTGGCAATTGTGGAGATGTTTGAGCAGATTACGGGGCAACACGCTGATGCAAAAAGCTTGCGTATAGGTGCCAGTGCATTGCTTAATGAACTCGTTCAACAAATATCGTTGTAATAATCTTATGGCGATTACGGTTAAATCTAGCCAGCATTATGCTGGCTTTTGCTTTTTTAGTCGCTGTTCAATGCTGTGAATTGTCGAACCTGACGAAGGTTCTCACCTTCCCCAATGGGTATTAATCACAATAAATGGTAAATAAATAGATTTGAACGCAGAAAAGAAATGGTGGAGGGGGAAGGATTACTCGCTACGCTTCGCCTTTCAGGCCAGCGCCACAAGTGTCGCTGTTCAATGCTGTGCATTGTCGAACCTGACGAAGGTTCTCACCTTCCCCAACGGGTATTTTTCATAATAAGTGAGAATTAAATAGATTTAAACGCAGAAAAGAAATGGTGGAGGGGGAAGGATTCGAACCTTCGAAGGCAGTGCCGGCAGATTTACAGTCTGATCCCTTTGGCCACTCGGGAACCCCTCCACAAGTGCAGGCGCATATTATCAAATTGAGTTTTGATGTAAAGCGCTTTGCTAAAGTTTTTTTACTGATTGCCGATAAAGCAAGCAGTCGTGGTTAAAAGTATTAAAAATGCAGCCAATAATTAACGAGTGGCAATTAGACACTACATTAAATCGAGCTTTACAGAATCAGCATCGTGCTGATTTTGCCTTGTGGCTTGCGGTACTTTCACCTGCGGTAAATGAAATGGCTGCTTTTTTTACGCCAGAGCCTGCGCAGTGCCAGCCGCAGCATGATCTTTATCAGCAACTATCGGTTAGGCCCAGCAGAGATTTTGCGTGGCAAGATGATGATACGCGGTTGATGCGTAAACACAGTGAGGCAGTATTGACCAGTTTGGCGCAACTTAAATTAGAATATGCCCTTAACCCCGCGCCTTGGGTGAGACAAAATAATCCAAAAAAAATAGAGGGCGATGTTTACGCTAATTTAGATAGCCATACTAGAAGGCGTTTACAAGGCATATTGCCTAGCAAAACATCTGTTGATGAAACAGGTTTATATGAAATATTGCAACAATTGCATGATCCAGAACACGTTAATTGAGGTTGTCGTTCTTAGAGAGAACGTTGTCCGCTCGTTTTGTGCGGGGTGCAATGCTTAAATTTTTTACCGCTTTGACATGGGCAAGGATCATTTCTACCAATTTTTACTGCCATGGTGTTGTCTAACGTACCATTCTGATAGTACCAACGATCGATATAAATAAAATGAGATAATTCAGTTATATGATCCTGTTTTTGATCATAGATAAATTTAGCCGTAAATTTTACTTTCCCCTCGGTTTCTTGTTGTTCCGCCAAGCTAATTGAAAGCTGATAAAAATGTACGCTTTTGGCAAATGCGGCTATATCCTCTTCGCGCTCTTCTTTTCGCTGCGTTGGCGCAAGCGTGTTAATCAAATAATGACTATCACCGAGACAATATGCACTATAACGTGATCGCATCAGGGCTTCACAACTCGATGGTAGCACTTTGTTTAACAAATAAGGTTCGCAACATGATGCAAAGGTTTTGCCAGAACAACAATAACACTGCATGGGTTTTTTTACCTTATATGTATTTATTACACGTAAAAACGCTAGTTATAACTCGACGAAACTGCATTTGGGCAAATTTTTATTCTCTCTATAACACATAGTAACGTGGTAAATCGTTTGCAACAATATGCTGGTCAGCAAGTTCGCTGCAACTTATCAGGTAAAGGTGATACCTTAATGTAGCGTGTTTGAGATTTAACTTAGTGCTTAGCCAGTGGTGCATGATGTAGACCATAAAAACGGCATTCTTGTTTTTTTGCCAATGTCATTATTGTTGCACATTCACTTTCACTGATGGGTGCAAAATTGATCACAACGCTGCAAGTAAGACTTTGTACGGCTTTACTGAGCGTCGTATTGATATCTTTTATTTGTTTTGGATGAATAAAAAGTATCTTATTTAATGGCAGTTGGCACGCTTCCCAGAACGTTTTGCTTGGTTTTATGGTGGGAGCAACAACTACAATCCAGCCTGGCGTCTCAACATGCAGGTGAACGAGTTTTAACAATTGTAATTCTGCTTGAGCTTGTTGCATCGCTTGTAACGGCGAGTTGAGTGTGGCGATGGCCATATTTGCATTGTTATGCTGTGCTTGTTGCGCAAGTTTATTAGCGCCTATGACATTATGTGTTGTGTGCATACGCTTACCTAGATGTTGATTACAATGCGTGAAGTTCACATGTGTTTATAAATACAGGCTGTGTATATATACAGTAGTTTGGCTTTGGGTAAAAAGCAAGCACTTTTAGTCTTGGTATTATTTATTTTTCAGTCATTTTAAGGTTGACCTAGTAGGTTAGAGGGGATATTTAATAAGTCATGAAAGTGTCACAGAGTTGTCTTATGCTCTTGCCGTAATGAACTTGGAAACTAGCAAATGGCTATTTCAGACACTTCCTGTATTGAGTTACAGCACATCCTGCAAAAACGTACTTTGCAGCCGTTATTTCAGCCAATCATATCGTTAAGTGATGCTAAAGTGATTGGGTTTGAAGCCCTAATTCGTGGTCCTTCTGACAGCCCTTTGCATTCACCTTTGCAACTTTTTAAAACGGCGTTGGCTTGTAAAGCGCTAGAGCAGTTAGAAATGCTCTGTCGTGAATTAAGTATTCAAGCTTTTGCTAACGCAGGTATTGCAGGTAAACTTTTTTTAAACGTTAACCCATTATTGTTATTAACAGCAGATCATCCAAGTGGCTTAACTAAAACCATGCTTCAGCAAGCTGGTTTAGATCCGGCGCGTGTGGTTATTGAGATTTCGGAACAATATCAAGTTGAAGATGCCACGCTGTTGGTGAAAGCAGTTCATCATTATCGCGAACTGGGTTTCTCAATTGCGATTGATGATTTAGGCAGTGGCTTTTCTGGTTTAAAGTTATGGTCAGAGTTAGAACCTGATATTGTAAAAATAGATCGTTATTTTATTAGTGATGTTCATCGCGATCCGACTAAAAAAGCGTTTGTGCAAAATATCATTCGTTTAGCCAAAGCAACAGGGGCATTAATTGTTGCTGAGGGTATTGAAACGCAAGAAGAATTGATGATGTGTCGAGAATTAGGCGCCGATTTAGCACAGGGTTATTTATTAGGGCGGCCGCAAATTGGTTTTCACGCAGTACACGCCAAACATTGGTTTGCCTCGTCATTACCTACGTTAGCAGGACAGGATCATATCGAGCAATTAGTTCAAACCGTGCCAACAGTGCCACTTAATATGCTGGCAAGTGACGTGTTCGAGTTATTTCGTTCCAATCCTTCTTTGCACAGCATGGCTGTGATTAACCAAAAGATCCCACAGGGATTAATTTGTCGCGACGAATTACAAGCTTTGTTTGCTCAACCTTACGGTCGTGCTTTGCATGCTAAAAAAACGGTTGGACAGATCATGAATAAAAACGTGGTTATAGTTGAAGCTGATCGTTCTTTAGATGATGTTAGTCAAATCGTCGCTGAAGACGAACACCACACTGGCAGTTGGTTTTTTATAATATGTCGTAAAGGGGAGTATTTAGGGCTAGGTTCAGTCCGTCAATTACTAAAGAAGGTGAGTGAGCATAAATTGCAGCATGCACGGTATGCCAATCCACTGACATTTTTACCAGGTAATGTCCCTATCTATCGAGAAATTGACAGATTATTAAATCAAAAAGCCGATTTTGCTGTAGCGTATTTAGACTTAAACCACTTTAAACCCTTTAATGACATCTATGGTTACAGTAAAGGGGATACCGTGTTGCAATTACTCGCAGACATTATTCAGCAACAAGCTGCGGAATGTGAATGTTTTATTGGGCATATTGGAGGTGATGACTTTGTTGTCATATCACCTTCGGAGCAAATTGAATCTCTATGTCAAAATATACTGGATATGTTTGCGGCAAAAATTCCTGCTTACTATGCCTATGATGATGTACAAAAAGGTGGTATTACTGCATTAAGTCGTACCGGAGACACATGCTTTTATCCTTTATTGTCGCTCGCTATTGGTATTGCTTTACCAGACGCAGAGCATTGTCATAGCCATCATGATGTAGCCGCCTTATCAACAGCGGCAAAATTCGAAGCTAAACGACTTGGCGGTAATGCATTATTCGTGTCACGACGTCGTGGGCCAGACAGTCATCACAGTTCGCCACTGGCTAGACCATCTGTCGCCTGATTTCGGCTAGAATATCGGCCTAAAAGAATAATAGAGTGAATAGTTAATGTTGTTAGATGCTTTTGTTAGTCGCCATGGTGACGCCTTCAGTTTTAGTCGCCAACACTCATGTACGTTTGCAAAGCAGGTGGCTGGAGATTTCAACCCCATTCATGATGTGGATGCAAAACGGTTTTGTGTACCTGGTGATTTGCTGTTTAGCTATTTATTAACGCGTTATGGTGTCAGTCAGCAGTTAAGCTGTCAGTTTTCAGGCATGGTAAGTGCTGATGTACTCTTATATTGTAAGTTAGAGGAAGGTCTTATCCAAGTCTGTGATGAGCAGGGAAAAGTGTATCTAAGCATCAATTTCTCTGGCGAACATAGTCATGACTTGCATGTTATTGAACCGCTGTTCCAAGATTACGTACAATTTTCTGGTCGAAATTTCCCCCATATCTTGCAGCCGCTTATGGCTGAGCAGGGAGTAATGATTCACCCACAGCGCCCTCTTGTAATATACGAGAGCATGACATTATCTTTTGACCAGTTACCAACAAGCAAACCTAAACTCAGTTTAGCGGCCAGTAAGTTAGATGTTGAAGGTAAAAGAGGTAATGTCACACTTAGTTTTATTCTGACAGAAAACGACAAGCAAATTGGCAAAGGCGAAAAACGCATGATCTTAAGTAATCTGCAGCCTTATGATGAAGAGCAGATGCAAAAAATGGTCACCGAGTACAACAATCGCAAACTTGCAGCAGGCTGTTTCGAGTCATTTATCTGATATTTGTTTATTAAACAAACAATAAATAGCCGTTTGGGTTAAAAAATCACCGAACGGTATTTTATTTTAAAATATCGCTTGCAGGCTTTCTTAAACTCCCTATAATGCGCATCCACAGACGGCGACAACGGCAACGAAGTCAAAGTTTGAAAGAATACGGTTCGTAAGAACCCTGAGGTGAAAGCCTCGCTTCTGATAAGAAGCACGCTCTTTAACAATAAGCAATCAATTATCTGTGTGGGCACTTATGATGATTTCGAGATGAAATTAATCAGTAGTGACCAAAGAAATTTAGTCAGTAATACTGAGCGTCACTTCGGTGACAGAAAGAACTTTAATTGAAGAGT
>Ga0209812_10001111_pt1 | contig 20294 bp, 14 predicted proteins | sample JI71714BDNA_FD_187502 | JGI IMG/M metagenome (GOLD analysis project Ga0209812, IMG submission 187502) | Wastewater effluent complex algal communities from Wisconsin, to seasonally profile nutrient transformation and Carbon sequestration -... | ecosystem: Engineered > WWTP > Effluent > Algae...
GTGCAATCATTGCTTGCATACGTATTTTTATTTCAACACGCGCGAGCGGTCAAGGCGGGTGCAAGCGGCGGGGTCAAACCGCAACAGGCGCACTGATCGGGGGCAGCGGCGCGTAATCATGCACCGCGAAATCCTCGATTCCATAGTCGAATATTGTTTCGGGCCGCCGCGTGATCTCCAACGTGGGGTGGCCCTGCGGCTGGCGGGAAAGCTGTTCTTCGATCAGATGCGCGTGGTTGAGATAAAGGTGCACATCGCCCCCCATCCACACAAGTTCGCCCGGCTCCATGTCGACCTGCTGGGCGATCATCCGGGTGAGCAGCGCCGCGGACCACAGGTTGAACGGCAGGCCCAGCGCGACATCGCAGCTGCGCTGATAGAGCAGGCAGTTGAGCCGCGCGTCCGCACCCTCTCCTGCAACATGGAACTGGTAGGTCTTGTGGCACGGCGGCAGGGCCATGCGGTCAAGTTCGGCAACGTTCCAGCCTTCAATGATATGGCGGCGGCTGCCGGGGCTGGTGCGCAGGCTATCCACCACGGCCGCGACCTGGTTGATGCCCTCACCCTTCTCATAAAGCCCGTCGGCGCGGTAGCGATAGGTCGGCCAGTCGACCCATTGCTTGCCATAGACCGGGCCGAGATCGCCCCAGCGCGCCGCGAATGCTTCGTCCTCGGCGATTCGGGCGACGAAATCGTCAAGGCTGATGGCCTCGCCCGCCTCGCGGACGTAATTGGCGTGGGGCCATTCGTTCCAGATTTTCACCCCCTGCAGCACCAGCGGGCGAATATTCGTGCTGCCGGTCAGGAACCACAGCAGCTCGCGGGTCGCGGTTTTCCAGTAGACCCGCTTGGTGGTGAGCAGCGGCATCGCCCCGCCCGCCAGATCGAATCGCAACATGCTGCCGCACACCGATCTGGTGCCGATGCCGGTGCGGTCGATCCGCTCGCTCCCGGTCTCCCAGATGGTGCGCATGAGATCGAGATATTGCTGTTCGGGGTGCGGTGTCACGGTATCGGAACGGGGAATCGCTGCACTGGCCATGGCGGCCACTATAAGCTGCAATTGCCCGCTTGCCACTGTGCTCATCCACACCTATAGGGCGCGCCTTGCCTCGATCCGCAGGGGCTTTTTGACCCAGCGGAGCCGACACGGTCGGGGAGTAGCTCAGCCTGGTAGAGCACTGTCTTCGGGAGGCAGGGGCCGGAGGTTCGAATCCTCTCTCCCCGACCAATTTCGCCTATGGGAAAGGCACAGCGTTGAAAAACCGGCACAGCACGGCGGCGGCACTTTCCCGGTGACACCTTTGCGCGCCTTCATTCGTGAACACGCCCGGCTGACGCTGGTGCTGCTGGCCGTGGTGCTGGCGGTAAAGGCGCTGGTGCCGGCAGGCTTCATGCTTTCATCGGGCGGTGAGCGTTTTCTGACTGTCACGATCTGTTCGGATGCCACCGGCGTGCCGAAGCAGATGCAGATTGCCATTCCTGACAAGCCCGGCGCCCAATCCGATCACGCCGAGGCCGCCGACAAGGGCCAGCCTTGCGCCTTCTCGGGGCTTGGCCATGTCGGCCTGAGTGCCGCCGATCCGGTTCTGCTGGCAGCGGCGATTGCGTTTATCCTGCTGGTCGGCCTCGCGCCTCTGCCTGCGCTGCCTGCGCGAGCAACACCGTTCCTGCGCCCGCCCCTACGCGGGCCGCCCTCCCTATCCGTCTGATCGCTGCGATTCGCCCGCCGGCCTGAAACGCCGGCGTGCGAGTCGATCTTGCTCATCGGTCCGGCGCGTCCGGATCGGCGGCGCTGCGCCCCCTGCTGGCCGCGCCGACGGAATATCGGGATACACTTCAATGTCGTTCACTATCGCAAAGCGCTCGCTCCTGAGCGCCACCATGCTTGCCGCCAGCGCAGGCGCTTTCCACACACCCTTGCACGCTCAAGGCATCGGCCAGCGTCAGGACGAGATTATCGTCACCGCCAGCGCGGCTGGCACCGCCACCGCCCCCACCCCGCAAGCCGCCCGCGCCGAACTCGAACGCGTCCCCGGCGCGACAGGTCTGGTCGAGGATGAAGGCTTTGCCGATATCTTCGCGCAATCGATCGGCGATGTGCTGGAACTGACCCCCGGCGTTTTCGCCGACACCAGCGCCCAGCGAGAAAGCCGCATTTCGGTGCGCGGATCGGGCCTCAACTCCAGCTTCGAACGCCGCGGCCTGACCGTGCTGCGCGACGGGGTACCGATCAGCCGCGCATCGGGCGCCACCGAGTTTCAGGAGGTCGACCCGCTCACCATCCGTTACATGGAGGTGTTCAAAGGCGCCAACGGGTTGCGCTTCGGCGCGGCGTCTCTGGGCGGCGCGGTCAATATCGTCAGCCCAACCGGCCGCACAGCCCGCGCGCCGATCAGCCTGCGCGCCGAGGGCGGCAGCTTTGACACGTTCCGCGCCAATGCCTCGGTCGCTGGCAAGAGCGGCGATGTGGATTACTGGGGCGGCATCACCGGCCTCACCAGCGACGGTTACCGCGAACACAGCGAAGTGCGCAGCCTGTATGGCCATGCGAACCTCGGCTGGCGGGTGTCAGACCGGGTCGAAACGCGGTTCTACGCCACGGCGCTTTCGGACAATTTCGAGCTGGCAGGCAGTTTGCGCCTCGCCGATGCGCTTGCCAATCCGCGTGCAGCGGGCCGCCCGGTGACGGTTGGCCCATTCTTCCCCGGCGGGCCGGTGACTGTGATCGACCCCGGCCCGGTTGCCGATGACTGGGACCGCAATCTTGATGTCTATCGCATCGCCAATCTCACCGCGATCGACCTCGGGGCGACGCAGCTGGAACTGGGCGCCTGGTATTCGCGCCGCAATCTCGACCATGCGATCACCCGCTTTGCCGGGATCATCGTGCAGGGCGAGGACGAGGTCGGCGCATCGGCGCGCCTGTCAGGCACTCTGCCCTTCCTTGCCGATCAGAGCCGCTGGCAGCTTGGCGCGATCTACGCTGCGGCCAGCAATGACGCCAAGACCTTCGCCAACGATTCGGGCGCACGCGGTGCGATCAGGACGCGATCGGATCAGGATTCCCACACGCTGACGCTGTATGGTCAGGCCGATCTGGGGCTGACAGACAAGGTCACGCTGATTACCGGCGGGCAATATGCGCGGGCCACCCGCGATGTCACCGCGATCCTCAATGCAGTGACGGGGCGCGGCGAATACGACCAGTTCAACCCGCGCGTCGGCCTGTTGGTTGATGCGGCGCCCGATGTGCAGTTCTTCGGCAATATCAGCCGCAGCTTTGAAGCACCCAGCCTTGCTGACCTGACCAGCGGAGGGGCCTTCCCCTTCGCCCCGCTCGATCCCCAGCGCGCAACCGTGTTCGAAGTCGGCACACGCGGGCAGGCTGGCATGATCTCGTGGGATATCGCGCTCTACCGGGCCGAGCTGGAGAACGAGTTCCTCGACCTCGCGGTGCCGGGCGCACGCGGACTGGTGACCATCACGACCAATGGCGACCGGACGATCCATCAGGGCCTCGAATTCGGGCTCGATCTGCGCCCGTTCAAGGCCGCGCTGGAAGCAAACGGGCAGGCCTTGCGGCTGAGCGCGGCTTACACGTTCAACGACTTCAGTTTCGATAATGACGCGGTCTATGGCGACAACCAGCTCGCCGGGGTGCCGCGCCATGTGCTGATCGCCGAAGCGCGGTTCGACAAGGTGGACAGGTTCTACCTCTCTACCACCCTGCGCTGGATACCGGATGGGCCGTGGGCGGACTACGCCAACACCGAAAGGGCGCCGGGTTACGAAACCGTGCAGATCACCGCAGGCGTGACGGTCAGCGACGGCATCGAGCTGTTCGGATCGGTCGAGAACCTGTTCGATACGGCGTTCATCTCCAACGTCACCACCAACGCCAACCAGCGCCTCACCAACGAGGCGATCTACACCCCCGGGCAAGGGCGCGCCGTGTTCGGCGGCCTGCGTGCGCGGTTCTGAGGGAAGGCGCGATGAGCACGAAGAACAAGACCGCGCGCTGGTCCTACTCCAAGCACCAGTGGCTGGGGTTGATCGGCGGGATAAGCCTGTTGGTGTGGGGCCTGTCCGGCCTCACGCATATCGCCATGGTGCTGTTCGGTCCGCAGCAGGCACAGTTCATGCCGCCGCACGCTGCGGTCACGCTTGAAGCGGCCAAGCCTGTCTCCGCAACTTTGGCGGAACAAGGGATCAGTACAGCTGTTGCGGTGAAGACCGTCCCTGCCCCCGGCGGCAGCGTGCTGTGGCAGGTAACCGGCGAGCCACTGGCCGAGCGCCGCTATTTCCGCCCGTCAGACGGCGGAGAGATCACAGGCGGTGACCGGGCGCAGGCGGAATTCCTCGCCCGGCATTACCTCGCCACCGACCGGGCTATCACCGGCGCGACACTCCAGACGGCGTTCGATGCCGATTATCCGTGGGTCAACCGCCTGTTGCCGGTCTGGAAGCTGCAATTCGCCGGAGACGATGGCCTGACCGCCTATGTCCACACCGAGACCTCCAGCCTTGCAGCGGTCAACAACTCCACCAAGACCGCCCTGCAATCGGTGTTTCGCGCCTTGCACACCTGGGAATGGGTGCCGCCGGGCATGGAATGGCTGCGGGTCGCGGTGATCGGAGTGATGGTCGCGAGCCTGCTCGCGCTGGCGCTGACCGGGATCGCGATGCTGGTGACGGTGCGGCGCAAGAAGCGGTTGCCGGGAAGCCGTGGCTGGCACCGGGTGGGTGGCTATGTGCTGGCGCTGCCGCTGATCATGTTTTCCGTCTCGGGCATCTTCCACCTTATCCAGTCCGCGCTGGTCCCTCCGGTGAGCCAGCTAAAGATGGGCAAGCCGATCAATGTGGCGAGCGGCAAATGGCCTGTCGAAGCCGACTGGGCATTGATTTCCAGGGGCCGCGATATTGCTTCGGTCGCCTTGGTCGAGGGCGGTGACGGGCAGCCGCTCTACCGCATCGGCCTCGCCGCGCCGAAGGGGCGCATTGGCGGCGGCGAGCATGATCACGGCCCCGCCCCTGCCAGCCCTGCCCCTGCGAGCCCAGCGCATGGTATGGCCGGTCACGACCATGCTGCGATGATGGCGGCGCAGGCAAAGTCCCCCGCCACCGATGCCGAAATCCGCGAGGCGCGCTTTGCCGGGATCAGACCGGATAGCCCTGCGATCTATCTCGATGCCGCCAGCGGCGAGGTGGTAAAAACCGGCGACAAGGACATCGCCTTGGCCGTCGCACGGCGCTTTACCGGAGCGCCGGACAGCGCCGTGACAGGCGCTTCGCTCGTCACGCGCTTCAGCCACGAATACGACTTCCGCAACAAGCGTCTGCCGGTGTGGCGAATCGATTATGGTGCGCCGGTCAAGGCCAGCCTGTTTATCGACACCAGCGCTGGCGTGCTGGTCGACCGCGTGGAGGACTGGGAAAAGCCCGAGCGGCTGGTGTTCAGCTTCATCCACAAGTGGAACTTCCTGTTCCCGATCGGGCGGCTGGGGCTGAATGTTGTGGTCGGTGTGTTCGTCATCGCGCTGATCGGCTTTTCGGCCGTGCTGGGACTGCGGATGGACCTTGCCCGGCGATTGCGGAACCGCAGGGCTTAACGGCGCTGGCTGAAGATCGGGCGACAGATTCTGCGGTGAATCACTGCCGCTCGGGTGGGAGCGATTCGCGGCCGGTAACCTTAACAGGTCCGGCCGCGCATCGATTCCTGGGCGTCATATCAGTTGCCGTTGGACGGTCTGCCTCCCCTGTCAGCAAGGGCGAAAAGGGCCTTGCGATCCACCGCCTGCCGCCTTGCAAAACCGGACAGGACATAAAAAAAGCCCCGGCTTCCCGAGGCTTTTTTGTTCATCAAAGACAGACCAGTCCTACCGGCTGCCAAAGACGTGTGTGATCCAACCCCACATAAAAAGTCTCCTATCAGCGCCAAAAGCTGTAGGGTGGGTTTAACACATTATTAACCTTAATCAACCGTAAACTGCAGTCCTGCCTCCGCCCATCATGACCAGCAGTTCCGGCATGGCGATCGCCCGCGAAAACAGATAGCCCTGCGCCTGATCACAGCCCATCGCTTTCAGGGCTGCTGCAACGGACAGATCCTCTACCCCTTCGGCAACCACGATCTTGCCAAGCGAATGGGCGATCTCGATCGTGGCGCGCACCACCGCGCGACTTTCTTCCGACGTTTCCATGTGCTGGACGAACCGCTTGTCGATCTTCAGCTCCGAGCTCGGCAGCTTCTCGATATATTCGAGGTTCGACTGCCCCGTACCGAAGTCGTCGATCGAAAGGCCGATTCCCCTCGCCTTCAGAGCGGCAATCTGCGGCGCGATCCGGTGATCTTCGAGCTTGGCAGTCTCGGTCAGTTCGAGCGTCAGGTTTTCCGGCGGGAAATCGTAACGCCCGAGCAAGGTCATGATATCGAACAGCAGGTGCGTGTCCGACAGGCTCTTGGCCGACATATTGACCGCCAGCTTGAAGCGCGGATCCAGTGCGATAGCGCGCTTGCCTTCGAGTAGCGCCTTTTCCATCACCACAAGGGTCAGCTCGTTGATCCGGTCGCCCGCCTCGGCCGCCAGCACCAGTTCCTGCGGATTGATGTAATCCTCACCCTGGGGGTGCCAACGGATGAGCGTCTCGGCCCCCACGATCCGGCCTGAGGCCAGATCGATCTTGGGCTGGAAGGCCACGCCGATGTCCCGGTCGCGCAGGCCCTTTTCCAGAACGCGGATCAGATGCAGGCGGTTGTTGCGCGCTTCAAGATGGGCGGCGTCATTGATGATGAAGCGCACCCCGCGGGTCGCCGCTTCGTCCGCAGCCTGCATCGCTTTCTTGATGCGCGAGGCGACCGGCAGATCATAATTGGTATCGATGCCGAGCGCAGGCGCACTGTTGGACGATTGCCAGTCGTAGCTGATTGCGGTCTTCAGCATCATCGCCAGACCATCGGCATGGCGTTCCAGTTCGCCGTGATCCATCCGCGGCGCGAGCCAGACCAGCAAATCACGCTCGAAGGCGACATCGCCAATTTCGCCGGGCCCTTTGACATAGGCGATCAGGGTGTTGACGAACTCCCCGACCTCGCGCGCAGACCATTCTTCCGAGAACTCAGCCAGATTGGCGATCTTGAGCGCATAGACATCGCGCTGTTCGCTGGGGCGATCCGAACTGATCGCAGTCGTGGTCATCGCATCGACATCGCTGCTGTAATATTTGCGGTTGATCCTCTGGAAACCGAAGGCGGCCACTCCCATCGCCAGCAGCGCCGACATGATGTCGACATTGATCGTGAATTCATCAAGCACGAACGTCACGGTCAGCATCGTGACACCCGCGATCCACATCGCACGTGACGAGCGCCGCCGGTTCGCAACCTGCATTCCGATCGCCAAGGCTGCCACCAGGATCGCCGGATACCACATCATATCAAGCGGAGCGCCTCGCTTGAGTGTGTGCGCGCCGAGCACATGGAAGTAGGCCCCGGGCACTTTCGTGTTGGGGCGGAAAGGCATGAAATAGAAATCGCCGGACGAAAAAAATGCCTGCCCGATGACGACGTTCTTGCCCCGTAGTTGTTCGGCAGGAACACGGCCATTCAGAACATCGACGTAACTAAAAGTCGGGACTGTCGAGGGATCAATCGCAGTGTCGGGCCGATAATTGCGCAGTGGCCCGTCGTAATTTGCCAACACCGCAGAAAGCGAAAGTGCCGGTTCCCCGTGCAAATCCACAGCGGTGGGAAAGATGACCGAAAGCCCGAGCAGATTGCCTCGCCCGACCATAGAGGCCACGTTTACAGACTTACGGAACTCAGGGAGGGGAACGACCTCCTCGATCGCCTGGAAGCCGTATTCGTGTGCTGGCACTACGCCAAGCCAGACCCTGCCCTTGTGGCGGGCCAAGGTCTGAGCGAACAGGGCATCGGTGGCTGGTGTTTCGGGATCGGCGTGGGCGCGATCGAATACCACCCGGTTCACGCCCGACGCGATAAGGCGGTCGACAACGGCGCTATCGTCTGCCCGCGAAGGCATATCTCGGCCAAAAGCGCCCAGCGTCTTGTCGTCGATGGCGATCATCGCGATATCTCGCGGTGCAGGGCGTGAGCGCAATTCGGCGCGGGCAGCACGGTAAACGTCTTCCAGCGGCAGCGGCAATTCGATGGCGGCAGACACGACCCCGAACAACACCGCCAGAACCGCTACCTTGATACGCTTGCGGCGAAGCAGAGCCGCGCCGGATCGTTGCGCAAGTTCTGTCTTTAAACCAGCGACTTCCTCGCCCGCGGAGCCTGCCACGCGCCGAAGCTTGTCGGTCAGTGATTTAAACGAAAAGCTCATCAAGCGCGCAATCCCGGGGGCAAACTCAAGCTTATCCCTAGGATACGTTGGTTAATTCATCGCAAACGACCTGGCTCGCTGGCCTGTTACATTTGCCTAGATCACCTGCTCTGCCAGCAGGCCGAGCGCAATCGTGAGGCTGCCTAGTCCAAGCGAAAGATGCCAGCGCAGCCTAAGGAAATCGCCCCGCGCAAAGCCCAGCGCACGGTCGATGAAGGGTGATCCCATGATGAGCGCGCCGAGATAGAGCAGCGCCGGGCCGGGCCAGTCCCACCCGAAGGTCCATGGCAGGAACAATGCAACCGCCAGCAGGCTCGGCATGACCGCGAGGATGTAGGCGCCCGTGGTCGCGCGGCTGCTTTGAACCGCCTGCCCCCACCACACGCCGCCCAGAAAGCTGAAGATCGCGGCGGCATAGGCAAAGCCGCCGGCCAGGGCGGAATATCGCCATTCGTGTCCGGTCAGGATCAGGCCGATGCAGACGATCTGGGGAAGCAGCCCGGCATAGCCAAGGATGCGGGCTGCGGGAGAAAGTGATGTTTGTCCGTCCATCACGCCTCAAAGCCTGCCGCGCTCCACGGTTCCCGGCAGACCTTGCGAGAGGCCTGCGATTGCGCCACCAAGCGGATCATGAACCTGTTCGATCTCACCGGCCGCACGGCCATCATCACCGGCGGCAATGGCGGATTGGGTCTTGCCATGGGACGCGGGCTTGCCAAAGCAGGCGCCAATGTCGCGATCTGGGCTCGCGATGCCGCCAAGAACGCTGCTGCTGTCGAGTCATTGCGCAGTCTTGGCGATGGCGATGTACTGGCGTTGACATGTAATATCGGTGCAGAAGCCGAAATCGAAGCGGCCATCGAGCACACGATCGGCGCTTTCGGACGGGTGGATGTGTGCTTTGCCAATGCCGGGATTTCAGGTGCCGGGACGGCCATTCCCGACATCACGGCCGATGGCTGGGATCACACCATGGCGGTCAACACCCGCGGCGCAGCCCTGGTCTACAAGCATGTCAGCCGCCACATGATCGCCCGCGCCAAGCAGGGCGATGCGGGCGGCAAGCTGATTGCCACATCGTCCGGCCAGTCGATCATGGGGGTCAACCGTTCGTCCGATTACGCAGCATCGAAAGCGGCCCTCAACGGCCTCACCCGCGCAGCGGCCTTCGAACTGGCGCGCTACCAGATCACCGCCAACGCCCTGCTTTTCGGCTTCTACGAGACCGACATCACCGCCAAGGCCGACCCCAAATTCGCCGAATGGATGAGCCGCCGCATCCCGCTGCGCCGTCCGGGTGATCACGGGGGGCTGGAGGGTCTGGCGGTATTCTTCGCCTCGCCCCACTCCGATTACATCACCGGACAGTGCCTGCCGGTCGACGGGGGACTGTGCATCAGTTGAAGCAGCGCTGATCCGGACCATCTTGGCAGGAACACCCGGCGCGCCAAGCCGTTGCCCGTGCAAAGCCTCTCGCAATTGGAACACCCCCCCGTGGCCAACGACGACAATATCCCTGACTTCGACAAGCTCCCCGAAGACCGCAGTCGCCAGCGCGCCGTGCCTGCGGGCCGGATCGCACGGATCGGCACGTTTGGCCGGCTGGTCGGCGGGGTTGCAGGCGGAATGGTGGCTGAAGGCGCACGGCGGTTGGCGAGCGGTGAAGGCATCAACGCGCGCGACCTGATCCTGACCCCCGGCAATGTCCAGCGGATGACCGACCGCCTTTCGCACCTGCGCGGCGCTGCGATGAAAATGGGCCAGATGATCAGTCTGGATGCAGGAGATTTCCTGCCCGAGGAATTGTCGAAGATCCTCGCCACCTTGCGCGATCAGGCCAACTTCATGCCGACCAAGCAGCTTGATGCGGTGCTGAAATCGGAATGGGGGCCAGACTGGCGCAAGCAATTCCGCTGGTTCAACCCGCGCCCGATCGCCGCCGCCAGCATTGGACAGGTCCACAAGGCCCTGACCCGCGATGGCGAGGAACTGGCAATCAAGGTGCAATATCCCGGTGTCGCCAAGAGCATCGACAGCGATGTCGACAATGTGATGACGCTGCTGAAGGTGGCAGGCTTTGCCCCGCCCGAACTTGAAATGGACAAGCTAATGGCCGCCGCCAAGCAGCAGCTCCACGAAGAGGCTGATTATGCCCGCGAAGGCGCGCAGATGTCGATGTATCGGGAGCGGCTGGCCGGCACTCCCGGCTTTGTCGTCCCCAGGCTTCATGAAGGTCTGACACGCGGTTCGATTCTGGCAATGAGCTTTGAAGATGGCGTTTCGATCGAGGAACTGGGGAACGAACCGCCCGAACGCCGCGACGAGGTTTTCGCCCGGCTGATCCGGTTGGTCGCGCGCGAATTGTTCGATTTCGGGGTGATGCAGACCGATCCGAACTTCGCCAATTTCCGCTACCGGCGCGAGACGGGCGAGATCATTCTGCTCGATTTCGGCGCTTGCCGCCCGGTCGATCCCATGGTGGCCAACGGCTATCGCAAGATGCTGCTCGCAGGGCTTGAAGGCAAGGCCGAGGACGTGCTCAAGGCCACCATCGAGGCCGGGTTCATGATGCCGATCGTCGCTGAAAAGCACCCAGAACGGGTCAACAAGATGATCGACATCGTGATCGGCGAAATGCGCGAGGATGCGCCCTTCGACTTTGGCGACCGCGCTTTCATTCCGCTACTGCGTGACGAAGGCTATGCCATTGCGCAAGACAAGGACACCTGGGCCTTCCCGCCGATCGAGACGCTGTTTGTTCAGCGCAAGGTCTCTGGCACCGCCTTGCTGGGCGCGCGGCTGAAGGCCAAAGTCAATATCCGCCGGATCACGGAGGAGGTTCTAGCCAGCACCACACCGCTTCCGGCAGCCGCTGCCTGACACACCTGCCATACCGGGGCTTGCCCGCTCCGGATCCCTGCCAGACTTCGCGAGGCTGCCACCAGAACCCGCTCTGCCCCGCGCCCGGCTCGCCTGATCGATGTTTCGCGTGAAACCAACATGATAGGGCGTGGACACCCGGGAGATTATATATTATTGCCCTCTCATGCATGGGGGGATCGAGCATAGGTTTGGTGTGCTGTTCGTGTGTCTCGGCAATATCTGCCGGTCACCGATGGCTGAAGGAGCGTTCCGCGCTGCAGCGCTGGAGCGGGAGCTTTCATGTCTGATCGATTCAGCCGGGACCGCTTCCTATCACATCGGAAACCAGCCCGATCCCCGTGCGATAGCAGTCGCCGGTAACCGCGGCATCGACATCGCCGGACAAGCGGCGCGGCAGGTCGAGCGGGACGATTTCTTCCGTTTCACACACATAATAGCCATGGACCGCGCCAACCTCGAAAGCCTTCGCACCCGCGCACCGCGTGACGGAACGGCCAAACTCGCGATGCTTTTGGACGCAGTCGATGGCCGCCGGGGAGAACCCGTGGCCGATCCCTATTACGGTGATACCGCCGCTTTCGAAGCAGCGTGGAGTGTCATCACGCTCGGCGTTGAGGCATGGGCAGAACGTCTGACCCGCGAAGGCGCCCAGATCCGCGCCTAACCACCTCTCAACAACTGCACACCCCAATCACGCTCGAACAGGTAAAGCAGCAGCCGCGCAGCCTCGCCGCGCTGGCTGGTCAGTCCTCCGTCGCGCTCCATCAGCAAGCGGGCATCGCCATGGGCGACCGGCAGCAGGCGCTGCATTTGTTCGAGATCGGCGATCCGGAACGCGGCCTCGCCTGATTGCCGCGTGCCGAGAAGTTCGCCGCCGCCTCTCAGCGCCAGGTCTTCCTCGGCAATCCTGAACCCGTCCTGCGTCTCGCGCATCAGGGCAAGCCGCGCGCGGCCCGTTTCGGACAAGGCGCCGCCACGCAGTAGCAGGCAGGTCGATTTCTCTGCGCCCCGCCCGACCCGCCCACGCAACTGGTGGAGCTGGGCAAGGCCGAAGCGTTCGGCCTGCTCGATCACCATCAAGGTCGCTGACGGCACATCCACCCCGACTTCGATCACTGTGGTCGCCACCAACAGCCGCGCCTGTCCCGTGGCAAACCGCTCCATCGCGGCATCCTTGACCTCGGGGCGGAGCTGGCCGTGAACCAGCACCACCGCCTCCCCGAACCGCTCTTTCAGCGCGGCAAAGCGGGCCTCGGCAGCAGCAATATCGGCAAGATCGGGCACGCCGTCGATCTCGCGCACCATCGGGCAAACCCAATAGGCCTGCTGCCCGCTGGCAAGGTGGCGCTCGACCCCGGCGACAACTTCATCCATCCGCTCCTGCGGCACTACCCGCGTGTCGATTGCCTGCCGTCCGGGGGGCAATTTATCGAGGCGGCTGACATCCATCTCGCCATATTGCGCCAGTGTCAGCGAGCGCGGGATAGGCGTCGCCGTCATGGCGAGCGTATGCGGCGCACGCCTCCCCTTCGCTGCTAGCGCAAGACGCTGTGCCACACCGAAGCGGTGCTGCTCGTCGATCACCACCAGCCCAAGATCGCGGTAATTGACCGTGTCCTGAAAGATCGCGTGCGTGCCGACCAGAAGCTGGATCGAGCCATCCATCAGCCCCATCAGAATGCTCTCGCGCTCGCGCCCTTTGGCGCGGCCCGTCAACAGCGCGATTTCCACACCCGTCGGCCCCAGCATCTTGCGCAGGGTTTCAAAGTGCTGCCGGGCCAGAATCTCGGTCGGGGCGAGCAGCGCCGCCTGCTTCCCCGCCTCGACCGCAATCAGCATCGCATTGAGCGCGACCACGGTCTTGCCAGCCCCGACATCGCCTTGCAGCAGGCGGAGCATCGGGGCTTCCTGCGCCATATCGCCCGCAATCTCGCCGATCGAGCGCGCCTGTGCGCCGGTCAGGGCGAAGGGCAGTTGCAGCTTTGCCCGCAGGCCGCCGTCACCCGCCAAGGCCTGCCCCTTGCGGCGGCGCCCTTCGGCCTTGACCAGCAGCAGCGCGAGCGAGTTTGCCAGCAATTCGTCATAAGCAAGCCGGTCACGCGCCTTGGCATCGGTGCCGTCATGCCCCAGCCTGAGCGCCGCTGCCCATGCCGGCCAGCCTGCACGCTCCAGTTGCCCCGGCTCGATCCATTCCGGCAATTGCGGGAGCCGCGCCAGCGATTGTTCAACAAAATCCGCGATGCGCGGCTGGGTAAGTCCGTCGGATAGGCGATAAACTGGCTCTGACAGGCGGCCCATATTTGCCGCGCTCTCCACCTCGATGTGATCGGGGTGAACGATCTGGAGCATGTCGCCATAGCGGTCGAGCCTCCCGGCGACCCAGCGTTTCTCGCCTACCGGCACCAACTTTTTGGCGCTGTATGCAGCCTTGCCGAACCATGTCAGCGAACAGATATTGCCCACCGCATCCTGCGCCAGCACGCGGTATGGCCCGCGGCTACCCGCTCTGGGCGCACGGTGTTCGATGGCGGTGAGTGCGATGATGACCTGCTCGCCCTCGCTCGCCTGATCCAGATCGGCGACCGCCCGCCTGCTGACGAAGCGTTCGGGCAAGTGATATGCCAGGTCCTTGACCCGCGTCAGCCCAAGCTTCTCCAGCGGCTTCATCAACTTCGGCCCGACACCTTCCAGCGTCGTGACTTCGGCGAACAGCGGATTGAGTGCCTCGGGGCGCATGTTGTCTTCGCTAACACTCCGATTGCGTCTTTGCGAGTTGTGCCTGCGCAAGCCTGTGGCTAGGTGAGCGGCATGACCGATACGCCCTCTTTCGAACAACGTCTCGCTCGGGCCAAGTTCCGCAGCTGGCATCGCGGCACGCGTGAGGCCGATTACATGATCGGCGGCTTCTATGACCGCTATCATGTAACATGGGGCGAGGCTGAGCTGACGTGGTTCGAAGCCCTGCTTGACGAGGACGATGTCGATGTGATGGCCTGGGCGCTGGGATCGCAACCGCCGCCGGAACACCTCGCCGGAGACTTGCTGGCGGCCATGCAGAAGCTCGATTACGTCGACATCCCGCGCTGAACGCAAGCGCTGCGCGGGAACCCTTCGGCCTCGCGCCGCTTGACTGGAAACCTATGCCCGATCTCAACCGCATACTCGCGGCCCGTGAACCGCTGACCCTGGCCTCGCTCCCGCGCGGGAGCCTGCCGCTGGTGCTGGCCGATCTTGCGCGCGCTGCCAAACGCCGGGCGGTATTCATCGCGCCCGACGATGCAGCAATGCGAGCCGCGGTCGAGGCTGCGCGCTTCTTCGCGCCCGAGATCGAGGTGATCGCCTTTCCCGCGTGGGACTGCCTGCCCTATGACCGCGCAAGCCCGGCGCTATCGATCAGCGCTGAACGCCTCGCCGCGCTCCACAAATTGCAACAGCCCGGCAGTTCGCAGCAATTGCTGGTCACCACGGTCAACGCCGTGCTGCAACGCGTGCTCACCCCGTTCCGGGTGCGCGAAAGTGTGCGTGAGTTCCGCATCGGAACCACCATCGGCCATGAGAGCCTCGCCGCGCTGCTGACGCGCCAGGGCTATAGCCGCACCGACACAGTGATCGACCATGGCGAGTTTGCGGTTCGCGGCTCGATCGTCGATATCTTCCCCTCCAGCCTCGATGCCGGCCTCAGGCTCGACTTCTTCGGCGACGAGCTGGAAAGCTTGCGCCTGTTCGACCCGGCGACCCAACTGACAGTCGAGCGGATCGACGAACATCTGCTCCTCCCCGCCTCTGAGGCGCTGCTGGACGAGGACAGCATCAAGCGTTTCCGTAGCCGTTATCGCGAGCTTTTCGGCGCGAACGCTACGCAGGATCCGCTGTATGAAGCCGTGTCCGATGGGCGGCGGCTGGCTGGCATGGAGCACTGGCTTCCCTTGTTCGAAGAGCGGATGGCCAGCCTGTTCGACCACCTCGGCAAAGACGACGTGGTTATCATTGACCAAGGCGCGCTTGGTGCTGCTGAGGAACGGCTCAATGACATATCTGATTACCACCAGCAGCGCGGCCGGATCGCGAGCGAGAAGAAGGGCAGTTACCGTCCCCTGAAGCCCGATGCGCTGTATCTGACGCGGGCCGAATTCGACGCAGGCCTTGCCGCCATGCCCGCCCACCGCGCGAGCGGTTTTTCTGCCGAGAGCGGTTCCACCACGCTCGACTTCGGGTTCCGCTCGGGCCGCGATTTTTCGCCGGAGCGCGGGCGCGGCGAGAATGTCTATGAAGCCGCCGCTGCGCATCTGAAAGCCGTGGCCAAGTCGGGCCGCAAGCCATTGGTCGCCGCCTATTCCAACGGCAGCGCAAGGCGGATCGCCGCGATTATCGACGAAGCCGGCGCTGCCACCGCTATTGCAGAAAGCTGGCAACAGGCGTTGGGGCTTGCGGCAAAAAACAAGACCGCCGTGGTCGTCCTGCCGCTCGAAACCGGGTTTGCCAGCGACACGATGGAAGTGCTGACCGAAGCCGATATCCTCGGTGACCGGTTGGTGCGGCGCAAGAAAAAGCGCAAGGATTCCGATGCCTTTCTCGCCGAACTTCAGGCGCTTTCGCGCGGCGATCTGGTGGTGCATATCGAGCACGGGATCGGCCGCTATCTCGGCCTTGAACCGATCCCGGTCGGCAAGAGCCAGCACGATTGCGTCGCCCTGGAATATGCCGGGGGCGACAAGCTGTTCATACCGGTCGAGAATATCGACGTCCTCAGCCGTTATGGTTCGTCAGAGCTGTCCGTCGCGCTCGACCGCCTCGGCGGTGAAGCATGGCAGCGGCGCCGGGCAAAGCTCAAGGAGCGCATCACTGCCATCGCTGGCGAGCTGATGCAGGTCGCCGCCGCGCGCGCCTTGCGCCAAGCCCCCGCCCTCCCTGCCGATCCTGCCACTCTCGGCCAGTTCACCGACCGCTTTCCGTGGTCGGAAACCGAGGATCAGGAACGCGCCATTGCCGACGTGCTCGGCGATCTTGAAAGCGGCCGGCCGATGGACCGGCTGGTGTGCGGCGATGTCGGCTTCGGCAAGACCGAAGTCGCACTACGGGCTGCCTTTGTTGCGGCAATGAATGGACAACAAGTTGCCATCGTTGCGCCAACGACCTTGCTAGCGCGCCAGCATTACCAGAACTTCGCGGAGCGCTTTGCCGGCTTCCCCCTGAATGTCGGCCGCCTGTCCCGGCTGGTCACCGCCAAGGAAGCGACTGAGACCCGCGAGGGGCTGGAGAACGGTCAGGTCGATCTCGTCGTCGGCACCCATGCGATCCTGTCAAAGAGCACCAAGTTCAAGAACCTCGGCCTTGTGATCGTCGACGAGGAACAGCGCTTCGGCGTCACCCACAAGGAAAAGCTCAAGCAGTTGCGCGCCGACGTCCATGTGCTCACTCTCACCGCCACCCCCATCCCGCGCACGCTGCAAATGGCGATGTCGGGCCTGCGCGAACTCTCCACCATCCAGACCCCGCCGGTCGACCGCCTCGCGGTGCGCACCTATGTGATGGAGTGGGACGACATGGTGATGCGTGAGGCCCTTCTGCGCGAACACCACCGCGGCGGTCAGAGCTTTATCGTCGTGCCGCGCATTTCCGACATGGCGGACGTTGAAGAATGGCTCCGCGAAAACGCGCCCGAGATCAAATCCGTCTCTGCCCACGGCCAGATGAGCCCGAGCGAGGTCGAGGAGCGGATGGGCGCGTTCTATGACCGCAAGTATGACGTGCTGCTATCGACCACGATCGTCGAAAGCGGGCTCGATATCCCGAGCGCCAACACCATCATCATTCATCGCGCTGACCGCTTCGGCCTCGCCCAGCTTTACCAGCTGCGCGGGCGTGTCGGTCGGGCCAAGCTGCGCGCCTATGCCTATCTCACGCATGAGGCGGGCGTGGCCTTGTCGGAAGTGGCGCAGAAGCGATTGAAGGTGCTCGGCGATCTCGACAGCCTTGGTGCAGGGTTCCAGCTTGCCAGCCATGATCTCGACATCCGCGGGGCGGGCAATCTGCTCGGCGACGAGCAGTCGGGCCACATCCGCGAGGTCGGCTTCGAGCTCTATCAGGCGATGCTGGAAGAGGCGATCCTTGCCGCCAAGGCGGGCGAAATGGGCCTCGCCCCTGCCCGCGACAAGGTCAGCCCCCAGATCACCGTCGATGCGCCGATCATGATCCCGGAGGATTACGTCCCCGATCTGGCTGTGCGGATGGCACTCTATCGCCGTCTCAACCAGGCCGAGGGGCAGAACGATATCGAAAGCCTCGCCGCCGAGATGATCGACCGCTTCGGCGATCTGCCGCAGCCGACCAAGAACCTCATCCGCCTGATCGAGATCAAGCATCAGGCCATCGGTGCCTGCATTGCCAAGATCGATGTCGGCGCGCGCGGGACGCTCGTCACCTTCCACAATGACGATTTCCCTGATCCGGCCGGCCTGATCGCCTATGTCGAACGGCTGAACGCAGGCGGTAAGGACACCGCCAAGCTGCGCCCCGACATGAAGCTGGTGATCAACCGCGCATGGGGCGATCCGCTGAGCCGCCTCAACGGGTTGTTCCAGCTGACCAAGGGCTTGTCGGGGATCGTGAAGAAAGCCGCCAAGGCGAAGAAGGCGGCCTAGTAAGCCCTAGCCGGCGGCGCGGACCGAGACGCTCTGCCCCCGCATTTCCAGCGCGCCGAAAGCGGTCAGAAAGGCGACGTCGCCAATATCGCGGCCAATCCCGATGATGGCGATATCGCGCGCGCTTCCCATGCCGGTGGGATCGACAAGGTGCCACGCCCCGCCAAGGAACACTTCGGCCACAGCGTGAAAATCGGGCGGCGACACGCCCGGCGCATAGACGCTGGCGATCCGCGCGGGGATATCGGCAGCGCGGGCGAGTGTGATCATCAGATGCGCATAATCGCGGCAAATCCCCTCGCGGGCGTGGAAGGTATCTGCTGCCGTCGTATCCCCGTCGCTCGACCCGGGAACATAGCTGACGTGGCCCGCAATCCAGTCGCGCATTGCCGCGACTTTCGCGCCGCCAGCGACTGAGCCGAATTCCGCTGCGACAAAATCATGGAACTGGTTCGACGGGCAATAGCGCGATGGCATCAGGTACGGCACCGCCTCTCCCGGCAGAAAGCGCGGTGCGATGCCGGGCAAGTGTTCGAGCTGACTCACAGTCCGCTCGATCCTGACGGTGGCGCGGTAATCGACCAACATCTGCCCCTCGGCGTGCAGCCAGATGCGCGTGCCGATCTGGTCCTGCGCAGGCACCCGGACGAGGTGGTCTGACGGAGTGACCACCAATTCGGCCACATCGACGATCTGGCCCGGAATCGTCGCCGCCTCGACCTGAAGCAACACGTCGCAAGCGTCCGCGAACCAGTAGTCCAGCGCTACGTTGATCTCGAGCTGCACGATTACACTTTCATAGGGGGCCAATCGGCCAAGGGTGGACGGGCCAGCGACAGGCTAACCCGCAAGCCGAGGCATTGCTTCTAGCGGGCCGGAATAAACTACCCGTGCCCCATCCCACGCGCGGTCCGTGCCAGCGCCAGCACGCTTTCGCTCGGCATGGGCTGGGCGCGCAGGAAGCCTTGCCAGTAGTCGCAGCCTTCCGCGGTAATCGCAGCGCGCTGGATCTCGTCTTCGATCCCTTCGGCATAAACCGCAAGGCCCAAAGCTTTCCCCAGCGCCAGAATCGCCCGCAGCACCGCAAGCGCGGTGGCATCGGCGGGCACCCCCTCGACCATCGCCTTGTCGAGCTTGAGCGCATCCAGCGGCAGTTCGCGCAGGTAGCGGAAATTGCAGAACCCCGCGCCGAAATCGTCAAGCGCGGTGCGGAAGCCAAGGCCGCGCAGCGCCTTCAACGCGCTGGCCGCCTGCGCCAGATTGCGCAGCAGGACATCCTCGGTGATCTCCAGCATCAACCGGTGCGGTGCGATTTCCGAACGCCCGATCAGAGCGGCGAAATCGGCGGCAAAGCGCGGGTCGCCCAGTTCCTCGGGCGTGATGTTCAATGACAGGCTGAGAGTGTCCGGCCAGGTCGCCGCATCCTCCAGCGCGCGGGCCACCACATGGCGCGACAGGGGCGCGACCAGCGCCGCGCGTTCGGCCACAGCGAACAGATCGCGCGCACCGATGGCCCCCAGCGTCGGGTGCCGCCAGCGCGCCAGCGCCTCTGCCCCCACCACCGCGCCGGTGACGCAGGAAAATTGCGGCTGGAACAAGACCTCGATCTCGCGCCGGTCGAGCGCGCTGAGCAGATCGGCTTCGAGCACGCCGGGGCTGACGCCCGGAAAGCGCCCGCGCGTTATCGGTCCACGCAAGGATGCCTGACCCTGTTTCATTAGACTCCTCTTGCCCCGATCCTCCTTAACCATTGAATGCATAGCTGCCTCGCATCAATTGCAATCCGCCCGAATCTGGCACATCAGGGCCAACGCCTAGCGATGCGCCGGGGATAAGCTGTCCTGATGCGTTTTGCTGCCGGAGGGGGAAGAATGGCGAGCAATGGTACGAGCTTTCAGCGGCTGGCGCTGCTCGCGTCGGATACCCCGCGCGCGGCAGAAGCCTATGATGCGCTGCTGAATCAGGGCGACTGGGTGCCGCTCGGTGAGGCGGATGCTGCGGTGGTGCTGGGCGGTGACGGCTTCATGCTGCAGGTGCTCCACGCCATGCTCGATGCGGGGCGCGTGATCCCGGCTTATGGCATGAACCTCGGCACGGTCGGCTTCCTGATGAACCGCTATGACAAGCGCGCCGCGATTGCCGCCCGCGTGAACAAGGCGCGGCGCTGGACGATTTCGCCCTTGCGGGTCGAAGCCGTGACGCAGGACGGCGAGACGCATGAACTGCGCGCGATCAACGAAATCTCGCTGCTGCGCGAAACGCGCCAGACCGCCAAGATCGAAGTGACCGTGGGCGACCGGGTGCGCATCCGGGAACTGGTGTGTGACGGCGTGCTGGTGGCGACCCCGGCGGGTTCGACCGCTTACAACCTGTCCGCCAACGGCCCGATTCTGCCGCTGGATTCGAAAATGCTGGCGCTGAC
>Ga0209812_10001112_pt1 | contig 20286 bp, 29 predicted proteins | sample JI71714BDNA_FD_187502 | JGI IMG/M metagenome (GOLD analysis project Ga0209812, IMG submission 187502) | Wastewater effluent complex algal communities from Wisconsin, to seasonally profile nutrient transformation and Carbon sequestration -... | ecosystem: Engineered > WWTP > Effluent > Algae...
CAACATTGCTTGTAACTAATGTATAGAACCTATAAAAGTATTACTTATATATGCCAAAGCCTAAAATATATACCAAAGTCAAAGTAATAAAAATTACTGAAGTGCAGCACCAAACATTACTCAAGCTTGATAGCTATAATGTAAATGTTGCAAGGTTCATTCGTGAAGCTATTGCAGAAAAAATTAAACGAGAGTATGCTCAGTTAATTCCAAAAAAGAAAAAACAACGATGTCCATTCAAGCCACTTAAATAGTGGCTTTTTTTATAATCATATTTTTTTATGATTATAATAATACTTTTGTTATATTTGACTATTCAAAATTTTGGTATGGTCTTGTTAGATAAAGTATTAAGTAATGTTCACGCTTGCAGTATTGAGTTGATGTTTGAAGGCGATGCTGTTCCTTCAAACATTACTGGATGGCAGCCATTTTACAATACACGTTTTGAAAATGCAACCTTCGAAAAAGCTTATGCCTCACTTTCTTCTATATTTTTTAGTGAAGAAAGTATTCCTTCAGCAGCTGGAACTTCTTACAAGCAAAAATTAACCTGGCGTTTTCCTGAGCATGATGCAAACAGATCAGAACGAATTGCATTGATTCATCAAATCAAATTTTTAAAATTCAAGTTTACATCTGGTTTAGATTTAATCGTCGGCAGAAATGACGTATTTCAAAATGCAAAACCAATTATAAAAGTTTCTTCAGATGGTCAACTATGTGTGGTTGAAGTTGAAACTATGAGTATATCTCCAGCAGGATTCACTCCTAATCCTAACACATACGGATTACCAAACATTGTTCCACTAAGTTTATTATAATTATGTCAGTAACAGATCCTTTTCCGTTAAATTATACTCCTAAAGTAAATTCACCACAGTTATTGGCTTGGCTAGCTCAATTTGGTGATGACAAATTTGTAAGAGCTGAAGATTTTAATCAAATCTTTCAAGCTTTACAATTCCTGTATGAAAATATGGGTGGCGGTGGAACATTCAACCCAGCAGATTATGATTTAGATGCTTTTCAAAATCTTGCATCAGATCCTTACGTTAGATTAAGTCAAGTACTTACATCGGCAGATTTACAAGCTGTACAGGAAGGAATATCTTGGAAAACTCCAGGAGCAAGATTATATCTTGATACTCCTATTCCAATGAATGGAGTTATTCCAACAATTGCAGTTCAAGATTTTCAAGGCGTTACTCTAGTTAATGATGACAGAGTAGTGTTACCTTCACAAGCAAATCAAATATTCAATGGAATTTATAGAGTAAATACAGGATTGTCTGGTTTTTATAGATTCTATAGAACTAATGATGCTAACACTACAGCAGAATTAAATAATGCAACTATTTCAATAGCTGAAGGTACTCATGCAAATGAGACTTTTAGACAGCAAACAGTTAATCCGGTTATTGGAACTTCAAATATTGTTTTTGATGTTTTTGGAGCTACAGTTCCAAGTGCCACAAATTTGATATCAGGAATAGCAAAATTATACAATGCTATTGGAACTGAAACGGATGGAGGAATAACTCCAAATGCTGTTAAAGTTGGATTAGAAGCAAAACAAGAAAATGCAAAACTAATTTCAGCTAATCATACTGCTGTAAATAACGATAACTTAATAGTAAATGCAACTTGTACTATTACTGATGTAGCATCACCATCAAACGGAACTAATTATACAGCAACTATCGTAAATGGTTCTGTTACTATTGGTGGAGTTGTTTATGGAATGGGGGTTATTGTAAAAAGAATTTACAATAGTGGTGCTTGGAAAACTTGTGTGGTTACTGATACCGAAGATTGGACAGATTTTAGTGGCACTTCAATAATTACTGGTTTTGTTACTCCAAATATTACATTCTTAAGATATAGAAGAACTGGAAAAGCTGCTACTGTAAGAGGAAGAATTACAGGAGTTTCTAATTCTTTAACCGGACCAACGCTAACGCATCCGTTTACAACTCCAAATTTTGGAGCAGGTCAACCTAGTTATTCATTAACATACACAAACAATAGTGTTTCTAGTCCTACCTCTGGATTATTAGTTGCTGCAAATAATTCAAATCTTATTCAGTTTTTTAGAGATGGTAGTTTTTCCACAAATTGGAGCAATACAGGAACCTTAAGTATATCATTTGAAATTACTTTTATAATTCAATAATATGTTTACACTAATAACAGAAGAAGGTCGTTGCGGTGGAGTTATAGGAACTCAACCAACGCATAACAATTGGACTAATGTTCCTTATAATGGTGGGTTAATAAAAGAATTTTGGAACGGAACAGATTGGGTTGAATCCGAAACTCCTGAAGAAATTGTACAAATCAATGGTTCTAAATTAGCTATTGAAGTTAAATACCCAGAATTACAAGGTATGAACTATAAACTTTTAGGTTTAGATAATCTAGAAGGAATTAAGCGCGATTCTACATTAGCAGATAAAGGATTGAAAGGTGAAAAGCGATATAGAAAAGATGGCGTTTTAATTTGGTCTTCAGAGAAAAAATATTGGTTTCAACCTGATGGCTATCCTGATGGATTTCGTCGAGTTACCAAATTATTCAATATTGATGAAAGCGTTGCAATGCAATGGGAAAACTTCTATGAGTTATCTCCAGATGATAAGCAATTGTTTTTGAAACAACAGCGTGAATTCATTTTTGAATATTTCAAAAGTCAACAGCCTCAACTATTCAATTTCTTGTATACATTTTTTGCTAAAGAAATCAACGATTACATTATGGCCGACGGTGATACATTAAAAAATACTTTAATTGAAATGGCGGAAACTCATCCATATCAAGATGATAACGGAGTTTACATTGTTAGAGTAACATTAAATCAAGTTATTCCAACATTAACGCCAGGAGTTACTACAACAGTTTTACAAGGAATCATTGACGAATTAGTATGATAAAAAACAGATTTTATAAAGACTTCACTCCTATCCAACTTAGTGTTGGCGATGTCCTTATGAAATCAGAAATGGTTGGATTGGATTATAAACATCCAATCCGAACATTGTATTTAGAAGCGTGGCAAAGTTTTGAGCGAGGTGAATGGAGCTATGACGGCGCAACCTTTGTAAAAGAAAGATTTTCAAATAGTCTTTTCGAGCTCGCATCATTCATTCACGACTGGCGGAACTCGATGGGTTATGTTGGTTCCTGGGTAGATAAAGAATTTATAGATATCATGATATGTTTAAATTATCCATTTAATAAAATATTAATTCGATATCTACTAATGCGGCTAACCTTTATAAATGTACTGCTGCACAAGATTAAAAAGAATTACAATACAGATAAACCTTCTTTGATATACCAGCTTAAATGAATATAGTGCCTTTAGAACTTAGACCGCATTTAATTCCATTCCTTTACAAAGAATTTGAAGGAGTTGAATATCAGTATCTAAAGGAAAAAGTAAAAGTATGCAAAGTTGACACTCGCTCAACATTTGGATTTACGATTATAACTACCTTAAAAAAAGTAGATTATCCTGTTAAACCTAATTCAAAATTTTACGTTTACATTGGTTTCAATGTTGACGGAATTACTGCAAAAATGTACAAGTTAGAAAATTATGAAGATACTTTTCTAATGGTTCCAGACTGCGTTAAAGAAAATATCAATGATATTTTGGAGGACCAGTTTAGAATGGCGTTTCAATTTCACTCTCGTGGAATGATGAAAGCCGATAAAACTCTTAAATTAAAAGATGTTGTTGCAGACTTTATGCAAGAATATGAAATGGATGAGTATGGTTTTGAATTAGCTTCAATGCTCAAGGTTCTATCCAGAGGAAAAGAACATAAACTTTCTAGAATACAAAACCAGACACCGCGTACTCTAAGAAACAAAAGTGTGTCCAATAAATAATTTTTTTGAGTAATAGGTTTGTGCTTTAAAATAGTAAAGCAATGTTACAAACCTTTTTGTCCTTTCTAGCGAAACAATTATCTATAATTCACACTGGAGTTTGGTATGCTAAAATTAAAGCTTCTTTTCTTGTAGGAACTACTCTTTCTCCTTTTGCAATTATAATTCAAAAATTAACTGATTGGTATATTACTAATCAAGTGACTATTTTCTTCTTCTGTGGAGCTATAATTTTTGATTGGTTATCTGGTGTAGCAAAGCACATTAAATTAAAAACATTTTCTTGGAAACTCAATGGCATAGGGTTACTAGTTAAAATAGGAATGGTCGTGGCTGGTTCTTTTTTAGCTGAAGCATTACCTCACTTTTTAGGTAATGATAATTTAGTTTCAAACTCGCTTTTAACAATTTTAAGACTATCTATTTTCATGTATCCTGCTGGTAGTTGTTGGATGAATATGGCAATTATTACAAATGGAGCTTTTCCTCCTACTGGATGGATTAATAGAATAAAATCATTTAACGAAAATCTAACTGTAAAAGATTTAACAGATGGTAAAAATTAATAGACCTCAATTCTATAAAAACTTTCGAAAACAATTCGGAAAGCTTTCTCAACTTCAAGTTGATGGAATTGAAGCAATTTTTAATGAATGGGAAAGATTAAAGCTATCTGATTTAAGATGGCTTGCTTACATATTAGCAACTGCATGGCACGAAACTGCAGAAACAATGCAGCCAATAGAGGAATTTGGTAAAGGAAGAGAAAAGCGTTACGGAAAGAAAATTAAGCACTCTGGTGTTTCCTATGTTTTTCCAAACAAAATTTACTTTGGGCGCGGTCATGTTCAATTGACTTGGTATGAGAATTATGAGTTAATGGGTAGACTTATTGGAGTTGACCTATTAAAGAATCCAGAACTAGCATTAGTAATGGAGAATTCAATTAAAATAATGTTCGAAGGAATGCTTCGTGGAGCTTCTTCGTTTGGTGATTTCACCGGAAGATCTTTAGAACAATATTTCAACGAAGTAACAAATGATCCTATTGGAGCTAGAAGAATAATTAATGGAACTGACAAAGCTCAATTAATCAAAGGGCATCACGATAAATTTTTAATCTGCTTGACTAAATGATAACAATTAACAATATCAAAGCTTTAGGATTTGCAATACTAGTTGGATTGTGTATCTGGTTTATCAAAGATTATCAGTACCAGGTTAAAGAAAATGCTCGCATTTCTGAAAACGCTACACAACTAAGAAAATCAGATAGTTTGAGATTTACTTCACAAACTTTAAATAAAGATGAAATTCAAGAATACTTGAATTACCAAAATCAAGATTTAAAGCAAAAATTACAAGAAGCAAATATCAAAACAAATCGTATTGAAAGTATTGTATCGACGCTTTATAAATATAAAGACACCGATAAAAAAGAGTTTGATTTTACAGAATTATCCAATGCGATAATTAGTAAAATACCAAAATCAGTTCCATTTCAAGACACTACAAAATGTATGACTGTGAAAGGAAATTTAGTGTATCAAAATGATTCTTTAAGGTTAGAAATTACTGAAAAGTCATTCAATAATAAATCAGATGCTGTGGCTTATTGGCAAAGAAGAGAATGGTCTTTTCTTGGAATAAAAACAAGGTTTCTAGGCAAAAAAGAATTTACCGCTAAAACATTTGATCAATGTGGCCAAAGTCAAGTATTAAAAATTGAAAAAGCAAAAAAATGAAAATAAATCCATTTGTAACCGAATTACTCCATGGAGAATGGTTACTACATAATGTAGAATCATACTACCATATTGTTGAAGCATTACGTAATCGTAGTGCAATTGATTTTCAAGGCATAAAAGATGATGAAGTTAAAGCTTTAGAAATTCTTGACGCTAACGGAATGGTGATAAGAGGAAACAAAGGTGAAGTTCCAACAATACCTGAAAACTCAATCGCTTTAGTTTCTATGCGTGGTGAAATAGTTGCTTATTCTGATTGGTGCGCTGTTGGAGCTGATGAAATTATAAGACAATTATATCAAGCGCAATCTTATAATAATGTTGATGCTACCATAATGGATTTTGATACTCCTGGAGGAAGTGTAAAAGCAATTGACATGTTTAGAGAATTTGCAAAATATAAAACTAAGCCAATTGTAGGATTAGTAAAAGATGCTCTTTCATTAGGATATTGGGCGGCAGTTGAATGTTGTGATTATATCATGATGGATGGAAATATATCTTCTCGCGTTGGTTCTATTGGTGTTGTTGCTTCATTTCGAGATAACACTAAAATGCTAGAAGATGCAGGAATTAAAATCCATGAAATATATCCTCCGGAAAGTAATTTCAAAAACAAGGATTTTGCAGAAGCTCGCAAAGGACAATATGAAGGTTTAATTAAAAATTCACTTTCACCTTTAGCTAAAAAGTTTCAAGCTTCAGTTAGAGAAAATAGACCAAACCTTGTAGAAGATAAATCTATAGGAGTTTTAAATGGTGCTGTATTCTTTGCTGAAAAAGCTTTAGAACTTGGACTGGTAGATAGTATCGGAGACAAAAGAATGGCGATTCAAAAAGCTAAGGAATTAGCACTTAGCTACGCAGTAAATAAGAGTTTAATTTAATCTATTTAATAATTTAAAAACAAGAATGTTATGTTAAAAAACACCAAGCTTATCGCAATGATGACGTCGATGTTGGTTTTCGCAGGTTTAAAAGAACCGCCAATTAAAGACGGTAAGGTAGAGTTTCCTGAAGACGCTGCTGCCAAATTAAAAACAGCTTTGACTGAAGAAACTTTTAATAAAGCCATAGAGGCTTTTGAAAAAGATTTAGCTGAAGCAAATCAAGCGAATGATATTCGCTCAAGTGTAGAAACCATGTTGAAGGATATGGAAGTTCCTCAAGAAGAATTGGAGGAAATTGTAAACAAATCTAAGGATAATAATCCTGGTGATGTATTAGGTATGATTAAAGCAGTACAAACTTCTTTATCAAACTACAAAGCAGAAACAGATAAAAAAATTCTGAAGCTCAGTAATGATCCCGAAAATGATACGCCTGTAGCTTCTATAATCAGAGATAATATGAAAGCTATTGTCCACAGTGCGACTCACATTTTTAGCTCAGGAAAAGACTATGACTCTATTGCAGATAGACCTTGGAACAAAGCTTTAGTAGAAGGTTTAGAAACTTCGGCTACTGACTTTTCTAATGAGCTTGTGGTTCAAAAATTAAACGGAGACTTAAACCATTTCTACAGAGAAAATCCAACTATGATTAAATCTTTACATAGAGATAATTATGGATTGCCTGAGTTTTGGCCAAAACGTTTAAAAGTTGACGATCAAGTTGCAGATGGAGCAATCGCTACTGGAGAAATAACTCAAGCGCGTAAGTTTTCATTCTTACCTAAAAACGTTCAAGAAATTGATGCGGAAGTTGGTCAAATATTCCCAATTCAAATTGACGCAAAATGGTCAGGATATGACTTGCAAAAAATTGAAACTTCTTGGTTGAATATGTTTAACAAAGAAGGTTCTTCTCCAGAGAAAATGTCATTTGTACGTTTCTTAGTTGAAGAGTTAATGAAAAAAGCTCGTCAAGAAGATAGAATCGCTACAGTTAGAGCAATCTTTGTTCCTACTCTAGATAGTGCAACAAAAGCTGGTAGAGCTATCAACAGACAAAACGGATTGTTTTTCTTACTATGGAAACATAGAGATATTGAGCAAAAATACCGTCCTTATACTACAATTGAGATTACAGCAGCTAATGTTTACGATTACTTCCACACAAACGATGGTAGTGGCGTTGGATTCCTTTACAGACTTCCACAAGAAGTTAGAGAATCAAGTAATTTAGTTTGTTACTTACATAAAGATGTTTGGACTTGGTATAAAGCTAAATACAAACAAATCAATGGTACAAACATGGACTACAAAGGTAAGCCAGAGCATTTCGAAGACTTTGCTAACATTAGAGTTGAAAGCTTAGTTGATCACACTAATAAGCAATTTCATTTCATGACTTTTGATGATAACATCGAAATTTTAGAAAACATCCCTTCAGAAAAAGTAGCTTACAAATTGCAAGTTCTTTTAAGAGATATCTACTTGATGGGTGATTACAAATTAGGTGTAAGAATTATTCACGTAGGTAAGAAATGGGATGCTTCTCGTCCTGAAGCTTTCAATGTTCAATCGGTTTGGTCTAATGACGCTCCAATCTTTACTGATGATATTTTTATCCCAGTTTATGATGATGAAAGCGGAATTGTCAAAATGACTTACAAAAATCTTCATATAGATGCTGGATGGAAAACAAACATCACTACAGTTGAAGATTTGAAACCTGGTCAAATTTTGAAAATTAAAGGTAATACAGGTTTAGCTGCTGCTAAAAATGTAGTGCATAATGCTGATAAAATTGTTTTAGCAAGTAATGCAAACTGGCCAATAGCATCTGGAGGAACTCTTGTTTTGAGAGTTGGTTCTGATAACAAACTATATGAAATTTCTAGAACTATAACTCCGGTTGCAGCTCCAACAGAAACTTTATTGTTTATTGAAGACACAATTAATTCAGCTATAGCAAATACTTTCAAATATGATGGTGCTTCTGCTGCTACATTAGCTGAAATTGAAAACGGATTTGAAGGTAAAACTATCAAAATCTATGGTAAAACTGGCGCTGCATTAACAGTTGAAGATGTTGCTGGAAATGTAAGTGTAGGTACGGATGTAGTTCTTGATTCTAATGCTAAATACATCGAGCTTGTAAAAGTTGGTAATGTTTGGTACAAAGTATCAACTAACGCTTAATTTTTAATAAGAAAATGAGTAACTTAAGATTATCAGTTGCGAAACCTGCTCCAGGAGCAGGTTCGCCAAAAGGAAAAGAAGCTAATGCAACATTGGTTTATGTAAATGATTTGGTTAAGGAAATGTTTCCTAATGCCAATGAAAACGGTGTTAAATTAGTTGGAAATATTGTTTTGAAAGCTGGTGCAAGAATGCAAAGAATCTACATGACAGATTCTACGCAAAAAGCATCTCACAAATATGAAGGTGATCCAGATGCTGGAGGTTTCATGAAACAATACGAAGGTTCTCATCCTGGTGATGAATTAGAAATCAATGAATTTGTTCAGAATTCAATTGAAGAGCCTTTCATCATCATTTACGATGTAGATTGTAATTCTAATATGCGTAAGGTTGTTGGTTTACCATGTAATCCATTATACCTTGAGCCAGAATTTATGGATGATGACGCTGGTGTAAAACATACCTTAATTTTCAAACAAAGAAGAAGAGACAGACATGTTTCTAAATTCTATGAAGGAGAATTATCATTTGCTGAAAATTATGTTGCTCCTGATGCTGAAGCATTAGCGTTAGCTCCTGCAAATGGATATGTTGTTGAGCTTCCTGTGTCTAATGCTGCTACAGATATTGCAGTGGCAACTAACACTATTGTTCACAAAAAAGTAGTTACCTTAGTTGGTAATGGAGGTACTACTCCATCAACTTTATCAGGTGGTGTTTCTGGACCAGTAACTGTTATCCTAGATAATGGTACTGAGTGGGAAGCAACAAAAGGAGCTTTTATTAATTTAGAAGTTTTTGATGGAGGTGCCGTAACTTACTTAAAAGAAATCTCCAGAGGTTAGGTTTATAGTTTAGTTTAGTTTGAAAAGAAGCCCTATTTATTAGGGCTTCTTTGTGTCCAATAAAAAATAAATTGCACGTGCATATTTGTATAAATTTAAAAACGTTCCATATGAAAACAAAAAAAAATGATGTACTTGAAGCATTAGCAAAGGTTCATCCAAAGAAAAATCTACGATACAACGATTTGTATGATTTGTTGAAAAAATCAGACCAAGTATCACCAAATCTTTTAAACTTTCTAAATCGTTCCGGATTTTCAGAAACTAACCTTCAGACTGTAGAATATGAATTGAAAAAAATTCATAAAATATCAGATTCTGAAATTAGAAAGTTTAACTCTGTTCAATCAACCAAAACTCCTACCCTTTTAGATTTGTTTATCGAAGGTTTGGCAAAAATTGACAAAGATTTAGCTGTAAAACTTTTAATAATTCTAAAGTTTAGATTTGAATTTACTGATATTGAAACTAGAAATATGGTTTCTGAAGAATTCAAAGCTTATTTGAATGATACTAAACCGTTAGAAGAATTTGAGAGAAAACACGCTGTTTTGGATGCTCAAATTAATGAAGCTACTTTAGGAGATGCGTTAAGGGAATATTTGCAAAAAAATGTACAATATCCTGATGAGTTTTTGGAGGAAGTCAATTTCTTAAAAAATGTAAATATAGCAGATTCTAAAGTAGATGCTGAAGATGTTAAAAAAGTGGTTGAATTATTTGCTTCTTCTTCAGATGAAGTGAAAACCGAAATTAAATTCAGAGATGAGTTTCCATTTTTAAACAACGAAGATTGTCCAGTAAAATTGAAATCTCTGGTTACTGATAAGTTTACCCATTATCATGCTTTTTGTGATGCTCACCAAGAACTTTTTGAAGGTGTTGTATTGCCATATTTAGAAGGTGAAAAGCCTGAAAATTGTGAGCAAATCAAAAATGATGTGATTTTTGGTTTAGCTAAAAAAGCAATTGAAAACTTCACTGGTGATCAATTAATCTATGATGAATTGCTTCACTACAGAGAGACTGGAACCATCTTAGGTAAGCATCCAATTTTTGCTGATGAGAAAGTAGTTGAAAATCCATTCAAAGCTTTATCTGCTCAAGAATTAGCTAAAAAGAAAGCTAATTTGGATAACTACATCAGAAGAGACACAAACAAAGCTGAAAATGCCAAGGATGAAGTAACTAAGCAAAAGTTTCTTGCAAAAGTGGTAGAATGGAATTTAGATTTAGGTTTAGTTAACGCTGAGTTAGATGCAAGAAAATAAATTTTTCAAAATACCAAGTAAAGAAGATTCAGAGGCGTTGAAAAACAACGCTTCTGAATTATTTATTTCAAAGTATCTTAATAAACATTATCAAACTATCAAAAATCTTTCTGAGGATTTATTACGATTGCCAGCACCTGAAGAAATATTTTTTTTACAAACTGATAATGCTTTCAATGCCTTTACTTTTATTCCGTTAGTTGCAAAAACGCAAGGAATAAAAGAATTATTTGCTTCTACCTATTCTATAAACATTCGTGTGATTGAATCATTGGTTGAATTACACGATGCCGGATTAGTTGAGCAAATAACATTGATGATATCAGATGGTTTGGTAAAAAGAAATCCTACTACTTATGATTTATTAAAATCAATGATTAGTAGTCGTCCAAATATAAAAGTTGTTTACTCTTGGAACCATAGTAAGATTTGTTGTTTAAAAACAGAATTCAATCACTATGTTATTGAAGGTTCTGGGAACTGGAGCGAAAATGCTTTTTATGAGCAATACATTTTCCTGAATTCTCAAGAAGTGTACAAATTTAGAACTGAACTATTTACTAACGCTAAATTAAAATAGAATGAAACCAGATTTCAATAAAATAAAAGAATACGTTAAAGTTTGTGATGATTTGAACGAAGTTCAAAATGATAAATCAATGGTTAATGTTAGGGAGACACTCTGGGAAGACGAATGTCAAACTAAAATTACTATAGAAAAAGGTAAGCATATAAGTGAAGAAGATTGGGATGCTCTATCTGATTTAATCTTTAAAACTAATAAAGCTAGAAACCAAAAAAAAATTACTAAGTTGTTAAATGAAAAGGAACAATTTGAAAAAGAGTTATTCATAAATGGTAAATTGAAGTAATATGAAAACTCCAAAATTTCCAAAGGATAAAATTGACTATACCTATAATCCAAAAGGCGGATGTACTTTTTTAGGTTGGTTTTGGGTTTTAATGAGTTTTATTCTAGGAATAATTTCTGAAAATTTAACTTCTACAAAACAATTAGCGGTTTTTTCAGCGTTCGTATCATTTTTAATTGGAATCTATATACTTATAAAATGTCACAAGTAGTATTATTTAATATGTTGAAGCTTTCTGATGAGGAATTAGATACAATTGCCGCTTTGGCTGCAATGAATTATGACCATCATCAAATGGCTATTTATCTTGAGAAGGATTTTATTGAATTTGAGAAAGCCAGGAAACAAAATAATAGTGCGATTCAGTTTCATATTACACGTGGAAAGTTACAGACTCAATTTATAATTAATGATAAATTGAAACTTAATGCTGAAGCTGGAAATATTACTGCAGCACAAGAATATGTGAAAGCAGTAAATCGAATTGAAGTCGAGCAAGTAAAAAGAAAAATACTATTCTATGAAGAAGATTAAATTTGAAGACATCAGTTTAGATGATGTTTATGAGTTCATGGAAACTGGCGATGTTTCTGACGCTCCTGAAGAGCTTGTAAACTATCTCAACATACTTGAAGTGATGCATAAAATGTTTTTACGCATCAATCATTTTGGGACAAAAGAATCAATTATCAAACATGTATTGGTTACTCGTCCTGAACTTAATCGTTATAAAGTGAATGAGCTTTATAATGATATGCTAATTTACTTCTATTCCGATACCGAAATCCCTAAAAATGTTTATCGTAATATCTACGCTAGAAAACAAGATGATTTAGCTACAGCTATAACATTAATAGCTAAAACTCCTGAAGACTTCGATAGAGCTTCGAGAGTTGGTGAACGTGCCTATAAAATGAGAGATTTGGAAACGGTAGATCCTCCAGAACTACCAAAAGAGTTATTTGATAAACCTATCAAAATTTATGCAATGGATTCTTCATTTTTGGGAGAATCTCCGATAAATAGAACTCTTTTAGCAAAACAAATCGACGAACTAGAAGATTTTACTCCAGCAGAAAAAATGCTGATGAAACAAGACGCGGCTATTGAACCTATAAAACTATTCGGAAATGAGCAGGAAGACCTCCGTAAACCTGAACGATAAAAGGTTAGATAAACGTTTCGCTACATGGTTGGCGATTACTATTGCACTTATTGCTCCAAAATTTCTTTGGATAGTTGCCGGTCGTGGAACTTCTAAAACTTCAGATATTCAAGCTGAGCGTTTTATAGAAGTTTGTTATGATATGCCAGGAGCATACTTTGCATGGGTAGCCGATACCTATGTAAATGCCTTAAAAAATATCATTCCTGCATTAATAGAGGGTTTAAATAGAAAAGGTTGGATAGAGGGAATTCATTATGTTATTGATCAACCTCCTCCATCCCACTTTGCGAAACCTTACAAAGCTCCGCAAAGTTATAAGCATACTATATCAATTTTTAACGGATGTTTCGTAAATATAGTTTCTATGGACCAACCATCAGGAGCAGCAGGAAACTCGTACCAACATTTGTTTGGTGATGAAGCGAAATATCTAGATTTTAATAAGATAAAAAAATTAACTCCTGCTTTGCGTGGATATAAAAAGTTTGCAGCATCGGTGTATTATCGTGGTTCCACTTTTACGACCGATATGCCAAACGTAGCTGACGGTGAATTTGATTGGATATTAGACAGAGAAAAGGAAATGAACGAAGAGCAATGTAGATTGGCTCTTCAAACTGCTTTAGTAATGAATGAAATTCAAATTGAAAAAATGAATGAAGAAAAAGCAGGCAATGCTCAAAAAGTTATTCAGTTACAAAAACAACTCCTTAGATGGGAAAAGCGTTGGAGAAAAGTAAGGAAAGAAAGTACTTTTTTTAAAGTTGTTTCGTCTTACGTTAATGTTGACTTTTTGTCTCCAGAATGGTTTAAAGATTCTTTAATGCATTTAGGAGCTGAAGAATTTAAAACAGCAGTGGGTTCATTTCCAGCAAAAGCAAAGAAAGGAGAGCGTTTCTATATCAACATGGCCGACCACCATTTTTATGATGATGGTATTATGACGGAATTTTACGAGGAAAAATATAAAATTGGTGATGAAAACATTGTAGAAAGTAGTTTAGCTCAAAGATATCTACAGAAAAATAAACCAATAGATATTGGTGTCGATTTTGGTAATATGTGCTCAATGGTTTCCGGACAGCAAGCAGGAGAATTCGTTTTTTTATTCAAAGAATTTTATACACTACCTCCGCATCACTTGAGAGAGTTAGCAAATCAATTTCTGGAATTCTATAAAGATCATCCAGAAAAGAAAATAAATTTATACTATGACCGTTCAGGAAATGCCTATGAAGCGGTTGGAAAAGATTTTGCTACCGAGTTAGCAAATTATCTAAAGTTTTATGTCGATGGAACTCCAACAGGATGGCAGGTTGAAATGATGAACAAAGGTCAGAGTACTATTTTTCATTACCAGGAATATCAGTTAATGAAAAATATAATGTCAGAAGAAAATCCAGACTTACCCAAATTGAGAATTTGCAAATTTGGTTGTCCTAATTTGCGTAGTGCAATGGGTAAAACTAAAACGGTTATTCAAAAAGAAAAACGTACTGGTAGACCATTTATAGGTAAAAATAAAACTTCGGAAAAATTGCATCCAAGTAGGTTACCAAGAGAATCAACAAATATACCAGATGCAATGAAATACTTTTTCTTCAGAGTTTCGTGGGTTGAAGCTTCAGGAAGAAAAAAACGTGATTATGTAGATATGTCACCTGAAGTTATCTGAAGATAATTTTCGTATATTTGTGTATTGATAATCAAAAACCAACGTCATGGATGTAAATGAATATTTAGAAAAACTTAATCAATTTGATAAAGCTACAATGCAAATTTTAGACTATGATGGAAATATAGTTAGTACAACTATTATTACTAAAGAAGATATGAATAAATCACATGAACAATGGGTTCATAAAGTTGATTTTGATTTGAATTTAGGTAAGATTGTTTCATCAAAAATGGTTAAAAATGAGTAAACCTTTCCAAAACCTTGTAGTTTTAGATCAATGTCGTGAAACTGCAAAAGAGTTGCTGGGTAACAAGTATGATGAAGTTGTTACAACTTATATTAAAACAATTCAGCATACAATGACTTCAAAAAATCAAAATCATTTTGAAGCAATGAAGACTATTCAAGACACTACTACTCTCGCCGATACGCTTGAAAAGAAAACAATTTTTGCAGCTGCTTTGATGGAAATTGTAGAAGAGAAAAACTTAAAAAATTTGGTGTGATGATTGTTAAATTAAAAAGAGAAGATTTATTAAGAATGATTTTTGGCTCTGTTCCTGATTTATGTTATAGAGATAGTGGTTTGTTTATGGAAGACTATTATGATTTTAGAGAGTATGGTGGTGGTTGGATAAAATCAAGAATATATGAAATGAGTGATGAGGCTTTACATACATTTTACATCAGCTTTAAAAAGGAGGAACCATAAAAAAAATACGTTAGTATTTTCACAAAAAGAAGAAAAAAGACACAAAACTCCGCCCAATCGGGCGGAATTTTTTTTGAAATGAAAAAGCCACTATAAAAGTGGCTTTTTGTTTAATTTGCATACTCTAAGACTGCGTTGAATAGGTTTTTATCGAGTTTCTCTTGTTGGTCAAAGGTTTTCTTTAGTTTGGTGTGTAATATCTCGTTAAAAGCGTTATATACGTTCCATAAATTAGCGTCCTCTTTGAAAATTTTAGTTTCTCTTTCGATTGTCTCTAAAACAGTCCTAGCGTTAAGGCTTGGCAATGGGTTCTTATCGGAGCTCTCAAACTTAAAAAGTTTGGTTTCGTCTGCGATACGTTTTACAATTTCTTCGGGTTCTACTACTTTAAAGTCAGCCATTACTTCAAACTTTTTTCTAATCTCATAGAATTCATTTTCTAAAAACTTTTCTATTGTGGTGTAGATAGCTGGTAAAACTAACTCGTTAATATTGCCTTTATGTCTCAAAGAAAAACCTATGTCAGTTTTTGCGGTGTGTAGTCCATTACTGCAAACCTCACGAAAAAAACCGAACTTGCCCGATGTTTTACAACTTCCGTCGTAGGAATTAGTAAAACGCAACATCGGTCTAATTTTGTCGGTTCCGTTCTTTACATTAACACAATATCTGTCATCATTTAAAATATAATCTACTGCAAAACTTCTGTTATCTCTGTTAATACTGCGTGTGGTGTATTTTATATCAGATAAAGTAAGCATTTCTTCAACCTTATAAAAAAATTGCTCGTTTGGTAAATGTCCGTAAGAATTTGAAACAAAGTTAACTATTGTGTTTTCTGAAATTATTACCTTATCCAAACCTTTACGGCTTGGATAATTTGTAATTTGGCTTATAGGTAAAATGGCGTTTTTTACAAAAATGTTATCGTTTTGTAATGGTCTGTTAAAATATATGCTATTTGTGTTCATTGTCTAATTTTTGAATAATTAATAAATTTTGTGAAACTGAAATTGTGACTTTCTCACCTATTTCAAAACCTGCTTTTTGCATCCAGTCGCCTTGAATTATTAGTTTAGGCTTTAACTTTGGTTTGCTCCATTTCGGCTTTGTAAATAAGGATGTTATTTTTAAGGTTCGGATTTTAAAATACGTATTCATCAAAATCAGAATTTAATTGATTGTTATCCTCGATGAATTTTTCCGCAATTGCTTGAGCTTTGTGAAAAGCGTTATTACATTGCGCTTTGAAGTATTTATAATCTGCGTAATTAAAAACTTTAGAAAAACCTTTTTCGTGAAGTATAGATTTTACTTGCGTAGATAATTTGAAAGCATTAGCTTTGCTCTCGATTGAGTTTTTGTGCATGGCGTATAAAAATTTGATTATCAATAGAAGCCGAAGCGTTCCACCGCTCCGGCTTTGTTGTTTCTGTTAGATAATGAAAGCTTTCACTTCTTCATCAGCTTTTTTGATAAAAATATCTAACTCGATTTGAATTAAATTCAAAACCTTTTCAATGGTTTGAGTGTTGGAAACAACGAATTTAAAACCGCTATTATTAGATAACTCGATTTTTTCCTTTGTTCCATCACTTGACAAAATAAACTTTGTCAAATTGTCTTCCATTGCTTTAAGCGCTTTGAATTTGTCCGCTAAAACTTGGAATTGTTCCAAACGTTTTAACCTTGTTTCTGAACTTGGATTCAACATATTTACTATGTCGGTTTCTTGGGTTGTAGTTTTATCGTCCGCTTTAGGCGTTTTTACTACTTCTTCGGTAGGTTTTAAGTTTTCCACAACTTTTAAAACTTCTACTTTTTTAAGGTCTTTAACCTCTTCTTTTGTCTGTGCTTTTTGGTTCATAAAAAATGTATTTATTTGATTATCAATACTTAAAGATACAAAAAACTATCAAATTGACAAATAAAATGATGTGAAATTTTACAAATTATAGTTAAAAATCATAAAATTAGAATTAATCTAAATAAGTAAAAATTGAAATTAAAATAGAAGCTTTTTAGCGCAAAAAAAAAATAAAAAAAAGTAAAAGCACCATAAAACAAGAATTCAACCCTAAAAGGTTTGAATGAATTGTTTTTTGTGTCTTTCCAAACCCCGCCACGCTCATAATTCGGTTTGTACGTGCAATTGTGCGCTTTTAATAGAAATATGAGCGCACCGCCCACCATTAGACTACTCAAATAACACCAATAGCCCGTATTTATTGGTGTTGTTTGTGTCCAATTATAATTTGTGCAATGTTATAAACTTGCACTATGTCAAAAGAACTAGAAACAATCAAGCTAAGAGAAGCTATCAAGCAAATGAGAGCCTACACAAGGATAAACATACCTTTCTCATTTAGTTACATTAGTTATTCTGAAGACTTAAATAAGACAGATGGATTGAAAGTAGTTGAGCGTGCCTTACTGAGAAAAGGTTACAGGGATGACCAATCAAAAAAAGCAGGACTTCTCATAGCTTACACCGATTATAACGATACATCAGATAAGCAAAGACAGTTCTATTTACCATTAATGATGACATTTAATAACAAAAGAATAATACCATGATTGAAATTTATGACCGTTCCGGTATACTAACCAATGAAAAGACTGGCTTTGTCTTTGAAACGATAAGCAATCCTCGAGATTTAGATTCATTTAAGCTAGGTAAACAATCACTTGATTATCAAGAGAATTACTTTAGAGTTGAAGATTGGCTTATATTTCCTTATGGTACAAGTGATGACTTGCCAAAGATTATCAAGAATGCAGTGCAAGAAAACTCAACAGCTCCTGGTATAATCGAGAAGCAAGTGTTTATGATTATGGGAAATGGTCCATTCTTATACACAGAAGATATTGATGAAGGACAGATAATCAGGAACTGGGTAAAAGATGCTGATGTTCAATTATGGTTAGATATGTGGGATTATAAGAAGTATCTGGAGAAGTGTGCTTTTGATTACGCACATATGAAAGGTCAATTTTCCAAAGTAATCAAGACTAAAGCTAACAGGGTAAATGGAAGTGATAAGATAAGCAAACTTGAACACGTATCTATGAATAAGGCGCGTTTGTGTTGTCATGTTAGTTCTAAAGACTTAATACCAACACATATTGCTGTTACTGATAACTTTAGATTTGATAATATAAAGTCATTTACTAACTTGAGAGTATATCCTATATTTGTTTCAAATGATCCATTTGCTTATCCAACATCGATTCAGTACGCTAATCAATACACCTTTGGTGATGACTATTACTCTACTCCACCATTGTTTGGTTCTCTTGAGTGGTTGCGTCGTTCAACAGCAACACCATTAATCTTTAAAGCCTTGTCAAAAAACTCAATCAATGTTAAGTATCACGTTGAGAGTCCACAACAGTTTTGGGATGACGAAGAAGAAAAGTTAAAAGAAAATGCTAGATTATCAGGAAGACAATATAAACCAAATGAGATTGTTAAGTTCAGACAAAACTTCATGAAAGATTTATTAGATGTACTAGCAAGTGATGAAAACACAGGTAAAGTTTGGCATACTAGAAAAAAGATAGAAGTACAACATACTAATATCATTGAACATGGTTGGAAAATTACTCCTATTCCTCAAAATATTAAAGATTTTGTTGCAGCACAAATTAAAATTTCAGAGAGAGCCGATAGGTCACTATCTGCTAATATAGGCATGAACGTTGGTTTATCCAATATAGGTGAAGCAGGAAAGGTAAATGGAGGTTCTGAGCAAGTGTATGCTTATCAAAACTTCGTTAACTCAAGCGTCTATAAACCTGAAGAAGTTATATGTAAAACGCTTAACGATACATTGAAAGCAAATTTTCCTAATAAAAATTTGAAGATTGGTTTTCATAGAACTCAGGCACAAACTCAATCTAATATTAATCCTAACGAAAGGTTAGTAAAACAATAACTATGAAACTACTTTTTGATAAAGGCGGACAAGGTTCTGCCGAAATAAAACAATTATTAGGTTTTACAGATGGAGACATTAAGTTTGAAAATCTTAAACCTAAATTGTACCCTGCAACTGATAATGTCATAGAAATAATTGGAACAAATTTATACAATGTACTTATTGGAATTTACGAAGCATCATCTGCTTCTGAAGGCGATGCTGAATTTTTAAGAAGAGTTCAAACTGTTATACTACTTGATGGATACAGAAACTATGCAAAAGATAATGACCTTTCACATTCAAGCAACGGAAGAGTCAACCAAATTAATGACAAACAAAAGTTAGCATGGGAATGGCAAATAGTCAATTCAGACAGAAAAATGGAGCGAGACTATTATTTACTATTGGATAAGCTCATCAAGTATATGGATGGAAATGTTTCTGGATGGAAAACTTCTCAATCTTACAAAGATACTTATAACCATTTAGTAAGAACTGCATCAGAAATTGATGATTACTTCAATATTGAAGGCTCAAGATTATTGTACATAAAGTTATTGCCAGGAATAAAAAAAGCAGAACGCGATGAAATAATACCATTACTTACTGAACCAGTATATGAGTCATTAAAACAAAAATTAAAAGATAACGATAATACCTACGATAAAAAGCTTTATAATTTAGTAAAAGAAGCATTAGTATATAAAGGTTTGTCTTGGGGAATCCCTCGCTTATCTGCTCAATTATTCCCTGAAGGAGTTCTTCAGGTAGCTGACGCTTCTAGACTTTCTATATCGGCTCGAAAAAGCGCTGAAAAATTTGAAGCTGACTCATTATCACAAAGATTTGCAAAAGATGCACAAAAAGCATTTGAAGCAATTGCAGATTATTTAAAGTCACTAGAAACTAGTACTCTTCCTGTTGAAGAATACAAAAGAGAATTCAATCCAGACGATAAATTCGTTGACTGTTAAACTATAAAACTTTACTATATGAAAAATCCTTTAAAACTTATTTGGAAATGGTTCCTGAAACAATTCAGAAAAAGAGAGCTAAAAAAGAGAGACGCAATTTATGATGATG
>Ga0209812_10001118_pt1 | contig 20228 bp, 19 predicted proteins | sample JI71714BDNA_FD_187502 | JGI IMG/M metagenome (GOLD analysis project Ga0209812, IMG submission 187502) | Wastewater effluent complex algal communities from Wisconsin, to seasonally profile nutrient transformation and Carbon sequestration -... | ecosystem: Engineered > WWTP > Effluent > Algae...
TCTCATACCGGCGCCAGAGCCCGTGGTTCACCTCCTCGTAGGCATCGATGAATTCGGCCGCATCCGCGATGCCACGGTCAGCCAGCTTCTCCGAGCGATGTAGCTCACGTAAGGTCTCACGCGAATTCGTCTCGAAGTCCCACAACGTGTGGTCCAGGTCGAAGAACAGATGCGCGTACCGGCTCATCGGATGAAACTCCATGCGGTGCTGAGCACCACCGACCAGATCAATACGGAGATGAGCAGCGACGGGAGCGTGCGCCTGTCGTGTTTGAAGTACTTCGCGGCGAGCACGGCAGTGATGGGAATGGACAAGGTGGGTGGTGCGAAAGAGGCGAGCCCGATGATGCCATAACGGTGCTTCACCCGAACGATGAGCCGGTTCGTGCGTGTGAAGATCCGCTTGGGCGGAAGGCCCTTCGCGGTGCGCTCCTGGGACCGCTTGACATAGCGTTTCCGGAAGACCTCGAGCAACGCCTTGCCCGAGAAGTAGAAGGTGAGCATACCGGCCGATCCACCAATGGCCGTGTAGATGAGCGTGCGTACGAACCCATGGCCCATGCCATAGGAAACGAGGCCCGCGAAAAGGAACTTCACCATGGCCGTAGCAACGACCGTGATGGCACCGAGGATCTCCTGCATGGACTACATCTTGGCCCCGTATGCAAGGTCACCGGCATCGCCGAGGCCCGGCACGATGTAGGCTTGTGCCGTCATTTCATCATCCACCGCGCCGATCCAGAAACGGGTACCCGCGGGCAGGTGCAATTTGGCATACTCCAGACCTTCCGCACTGGCGATGATGGACGCCACATGCAAGGCCTTCGGTTTACCTAGGCGCAACAGTGCTTTGTACACCAGCACCATGCTGCGACCCGTTGCCAGCATGGGGTCGCACAGCACCACCACGCGATCCTCCAATGACGGACTGCTCAAGTACTCCACTTCGATGTCGAACGCGTCCTCACCCTTGCGATGCTTGCGGTAGGCGCTCACGAAAGCACTGTCGGCGCGGTCGAAGTAGTTCATGAAGCCTTGGTGCAGCGGCAGGCCGGCGCGCAGGATGGTGGCCAGCACGGGCTGTTCCACCATGAGCTCTGTATGCGCCAAACCCAGCGGCGTGGTCACATCGGTCTCGGTGTATTCCAATGTGCGGCTCAGTTCCAACGCCATCACCTCGCCCACGCGTTCGAGGTTCCTGCGGAAGCGCATGGGATCCTTTTGCACGGTCACATCGCGCAGTTCAGCGATGAAGTGGTTCACCACGCTCCGCTGTTTCGCCAGTTCCATCACCATGTTCGCCTTATCGCTTGAACCACTTGAACGGTGCCGGTAGTCGGTTCCGGACCAGGTGTAAATATACCGAGCTGCGCGCTCCGAAGCCCTCGTTGAAGCGCGCAACGGAAGCCGTGTTCGATCCGGCGAAGTCCAACAACAGGCCGGAACCCGCGTGTTCAGTGATGTAGCGGTCGATGAGATGGAACATCGCCTGTCGGGCGATACCGACCTCATCATTGGCCGATTTCAGGAGTATGGATCGTCCCTCCCAATCCATGAAGCAGGCTGCCGCACGCAGCCCACCCTGCTCACGGATACCAAGGATGGAACACTGCCCGCGTTCGAGGGCACCTGATAACATCCGCTCCAACAAGAGCATGCCCCCTTCCGGAATATTGCCGAAACGGCGTCCCGTGGTGCGCTCGAAGAGCTCGACGAACGCGCGCACCGTGACATCCGGATGCACCACCGGCGGATCATCCCCCGCCTTCCTCAGGTTCCGCACATGGCCCTTGCTATACCCCGCCCGCAACACGCTCGCTTCCTTATCGAGCAACAGGTCCTGGGTGGTGTTGGTGGATAAGCGATCGCCGCGGTCGGCCCGCACCTGCATGGCGGCGTTGAGATGGATGTCCCAATAGCGGAATCGCTTCGGCACGGCTGCGAGGAAGGCTTCATCGGTGCCTCTCATACGCGCCGGACTGAAGACGCCCTGGTATTGCACGCCGTAAGGCTGGTAGAGGTAGTCCAGGCCGAATTTGCGGCGCCAGATGAGCGGCATGATGCTGCCATCGTCACTCACGAGGGCCTCCCAGGCTGGGCAACACAGGTCGAGCACCCAGCTCTGCGCATACCACACACGGTCCGGACACCGCAGCAGCATGGCATCCCAAGCGGCCTTGTCGATCGCGCTATGCTCCAGGTGCCTGATCATGGCTTTGCGTGCGTCACCACTTCTTCGAAGACCTTCGGCCAAGGTGCGAATTCGCGGTGACCGCTCAAGTACCGATCGTGCCATACACTGGTGAACTCACCACCCACAGCACGTACAAGATCGCTCATCGCGTTCATGGTCTTCACCACTTCATCGGGCCCCATCTTTTGCCGTTCGATCAGCGCGCTATCCATCACGGCGAACGGATGCAGCATCAGTCGTGTCTCCTGTTCGCGTTCCAGATCGTACCAGGGAAAAGGTCTGCAAGTGCCTACGCGAAAGCCTGCCCGTTCGGTGAACCCAAGCGTGTGATCCTGTTGATACTCGGGCATACGCTCGATCGCGCTTAAGGTACCAGGAAGGTTCCAGCGGAGGAAATGCTGTCTCGAATTCACCACAGCTTTGCCGATGATGCGTTGCAAGGCATCACGCTCCGCTAGCGCCATCCGCTGATCCTCACGCGAAGCATACGAGGGGTGGATACCCACCTCTCCCACCTGAGCTGCCCGTTGGATCAAGGCACGTGTGGTGACATGGGCATGGTCCGCCGCATGATCGAAGCGGGCGCCCCCGCGCATGAGGAAGAAGAAGATCGCACGGTCCACCTTGTCGCGATGGTTGGCCACGACATCTACCGCATTCTCATAAGGATCCCGGCCTCTTCCATGTCGCACGCGCCAACGCTCGGCCACGGCCGTCCATTCGCCGCGAAACAGGTCCTTCGAACTCGCGCCTATGGCGCGTGAAAGCGGACGTGCAGCGTAACGCAGGATGTTGTCCATATCCACCGTCACATGACTGTGGTAGCGCACGGCACAGTGCACTTCACCGGGCCATGTGGCTTCGAGCAGGCCCCCCAGTTCCATCACGCGTTCGTCCACCCATGGCCGATCCGCGAAGCCCTTCCGCATACTGAACAAAGCCGATGAAGGAATGCGACCATGTTCATCCCGCTCGCTGCAGCGCAACTCATCCGTTAAACTCAACAGGAAGAAGATACCCGCGAACAGGTCCTCCTCACCTTGCACCAGGAACATCGCCGGCCGGCCGTCTTTCACCTCGACCTCCGGATCATGCGCAGGCGGATCATCGATCGCTCCACAGCACGGGATATGGACCGCTCCTGCGAAGCGTTCGGTGCCGTAACTCAAACGTGGTCCGGTCGCCTGACCGAATTCTTCCGCATGCGGGATGTAGTGCACATCAAGACCCAACATGCGTTCCAACACGTGTTGGATCACGTAGCGCGCCCGCGGAGATGGTCGTTCAATGTGGACGAACATCGGCATCTTGAAGTTGCGTGGCCGAGCGCGAAGGTCGCTGCGGACGGATGCTGTTCAGCGCGTCACGCAACCAATTGCGCCCTGTGAAATGCACGATGCTGCGTGCGCCGTTATGCCGGATGTCCTGCTCGATCACTGCGTGCGCCTTGGCAACATCCACCGTGATGACGCGGCTCCCATCAATGGTCATGCGTTCGAGCGCACCTGCTTCCATCAGCAAAGGCTCCAGATCACGGAGCCGGTTCGCGTAGCCCCAACGCTTGGCGTAGAGCCTGAACGCGCGCGTTGTCTCGGCTCCATCCCGTGCATACCGTATCGTGTAGTCTTTCCACCTTCTGTAAGGCACCTGTTCGAGTTCCTCCACATGGTGGAAATAGGAGAACGCGTAGTCCAGGTCCATGTCGATGCCCACCACTTTGAAGCGCCCACTCCGAAAGAGCGCGAATGGGGATGCTGCGGAGAAACTGCTTGCATCATCCAACGCTTGGAAACGGTCTTTGCCACGGCCAGCGACCGCGAAGGAATGCAAGGGATGAGCCGTCCGCTTGAAGGATGGATGCCGCAAAGCCGCTATGGGCAAGATCCCGGTGATCGGTGCCGTGCGTTGCGAGTCGTACCGCTCACCATCACGTAGGTCGTGGTTGAAGGTGGGTACCGCGAGCGTGCCATCTGGTCCAAGATGGTCCAGGAACGCATCCAACAAGAGCGCAGGTACTTGCGCTGCTCCCGACCGTCGGTGCACCCACGCGAGGCGTGTGATGTCCGCGGAAAGCAACACGTTCTCGCCCGGCTTCAGACCGATCCGTGCCGGCCGATCGCGCAAGGGGTTCGTGGTGCTCAAAGCTGCAGCCGCAGGTTTATCCATTCTACCGCGTAGCCGTAGGACTCCGCGAAGGGCACGGAACTGGGATGATCGCGTACCACCTGGGTCTCGATGCTCGATACACCCTTCTCGCGGAACCAGACGTGTAACAGGTCAGACATGGCCCGCGATACGCCGCCGCGGCGGTGTGCGGCATCCACGTACAAGTGCGTCCAATGGCCCACGCGTCCACCACCCAGGTATTCAGGCGCCAGTTTGATCGATCCACAGGTGAACCCGACGACCGTGTCGCCATCCACCGCGAGCACCATCCGATTGAAGCGCTCGAGCCCGGCTTTGATGCCTTGTAACCAGAGTTGCGCGCCATCGGCCGCCAGACGCTGCATCATGCCATGCGCGTGCATCACCTCATGCAGGTCCTCGAACATCGGGATCAGTTGTTCCAACCGATCATCGGAAGGGTTCGTGACGGCGATGATGACGACCTCGTTCATCGCTTGACGAAAAGACCGATGACCCCATCCAAGGTGGTGGCACCAGGTTTGTCGAAAGCTGCGGCCAGGTCCACTTCACATCCCATCTCCTGCTCCATTTCGGTGATCAGGTCCACGAAACCTAGCGAATCGAGCAGGCCGGTGCGCACCAGATCGAGCGAGCCGTCCAATTCATCCGCTCGCAGACCAAGTCGTTCAGCGCGCGCAACAAGGCGCTCACGCAACCGCTTCAAGAGTTCTGTTCTATCCATGATCGATCAAGGCCAGCAAAGCCTTGCGGTCCAGTTTCCCGTGGGCGGTCATGGGCATCAGATCCACGTGGATGATCCGCTCCGGAAGCATGTAGGCCGGCAAGGTCCTGCGAAGTTCGTGCATCAGCGCCGAGTGATCAACTACGGTGTCGATGAATGTGAACAGCCGTACGGTGTCGCCGGCCCGCTTCGCGAGGGTGAGGGCATGACAGCCAGGTCGCAATTTGGAAAGCGCGGCATCCACCTCGGAAGGCTCCACGCGGTGGCCCATGATCTTCACCTGGTCATCGATGCGACTCACGAAGTGGAGGTTCCCATCGGCATCCTGACGAACTTGATCGCCGGTGCGGTACCAACGCTCACCGGTGGCCGGATCCGTGAGGAATGCGCGATCCGTGGCGGCCGTATCGCCCACATATCCAGCTGCCAGCTGGGGGCCGCTCAACTGAAGTTCTTCCTCAACCAAGCGCACTCGTGCACTTTTGAAGGGTGTCCCGATCGGAACGATGCCATCATGCTGAAGAGCATCCCTTGAAATGGGGAAGGCCGTTATCGCGATCGTCGCTTCGGTGGGGCCATAGAGGTTGGACAGCTCCGCCGCAGGGGCAGCAGCTGCATAGGCCCGCACGACCGGCCAGGTGAGCGGTTCACCACAGAAGAAAGCCATGCGTACGGCGGGCAGCGCATTCGCAGGCAGTGCGCGCATGCGTTGGAGCAACATGATGAGTGAAGGCACCGAGAACCAGACCGTGATCCCTTCTTCACGTGCGAAGGTGGCAGCCCGCATCAGGTCATTCGCCGAAGGCACGCACAAGCAACCACCAACCGACCAGCAGACGAACAGGTCATGCACGCTCAGATCGAAGGTCAACGCGAAGAATTGCGAGAAGCGATCGTGCTCGGTGAAGGCATGTGCGTTCAACTGATCAGCTAGGTACGCCGCCACGTTCGATCGGCTCACGCTCACGCCCTTGGGCCCACCCGTGCTTCCGCTGGTGAACAGCACATAGGCTTCCCGCCCCATGGCGCTACGGGTCGATCGCGTCGCAACGCCTTCATCCGAAGCGATGGCTTGCAGGCCGGGAAGATCCACGTCGCCAACGGTGAACTTCACCTCGGCCAGGTCCACCATGCTTTGCCAACGCGCTTGTGGTCCATCAGGTGGCAACGGCACATAGGCCATACCGGACTTCAGGATACCGAGCACGGCCGCATAACTGGAGGCACGCTTCTCCGCCACGAAGGCGATGCGCTGTGCGTCCGGGCATCGAGCTATGAGCCGCTCGGCGATCGCATTGCTCCATGCATCGAGTTCCCGGTAGGTGAAGATTCTACCCTCCACCCGCAGCGCAGGCCGATCAGGCCAGCGGTCCGCAGCGCGTTCGAATCGGAGGATCGGGTCGTGGTCTTGCACGGCGCTAGAAAGCCGGTGGGTGGCCTTCGGCACAAAGCAACGCGTCGGCGAAGTATTTCGTGCCCCAATTCGGGAATGCGAACTTCTCGTACCGGCCCCACAGCGGGAAAGAGCCCGTTAGCGCACCACGGCTGGCCGCAGGGCCCAATGCACTGCGCTGTTGCACGGCGCCTAGGAAGCGAAGCATCCGGCCGGTCGCTTCCCGATAGCGGTCCTCCCCGGTCAACACAGCTACACGGGACCAAACGATGGCCAGTTGAGCGCATCCCGTCATGATCGGATGTTCGCTCCCCTGCCAATCCGCATCATAGCGACCATGGATCCGGCCCGTGTTCAGGTAGGCATCTGCCAAGGCGGCGGCGGCGGGAATGGCGGCCACCGCGTAACGATCACCGTTGGTGATACGCGAACACTCGAGGAGCCCATCGAGCGTGTAGGCGATGGTATGGGTGATCGGTCGATCGTTGTGGTGGATGGTGTTATCCGCATTCGCGAACCAACCGTTGCCACGCTGTTGCTTGAGCACCCAAGTAAGGTTGTGCATGGCCGCGTGCTGAAGGACAGGTTCGCCCGTGAGCGCATGCAGCCGAAGCAAGGGGGCGTCAACATAAGTGTCGTACACCCGTGCGGCGCCCATGAAGTTCGATCCGCGCCACGCGCCGTCGGCATCCTGCACCGATGCGATCCAGCTGCCTGCACGGAGCGCGGCGTCGAGGAATTCCGATCGTCCCGTGACCTCGTGCACCGCCAACATCCCACGCACCACCTGAGCGGTGTTGAAGACGATGCTCGGTCGGCCTTCACCGATCCGGCCTCCCTGCCAACCTCCATCGGTTTGCTGGATCGTGATCAACCATTCCGCAGCTTGTACGGCGGCTTTGCGCGCATCCTCCCATCCCAGCAGGTCAGCCGCTGTGATCAATGTCGGGATCACGTAGCCTGTTGTCTCCGGGTAAGATGCACCCCATCCGTTGACGAGGTGAAAGCTGCCCATGCCCTTGTCCGTGCCTTCTTGCTGAGCACGTAAGAGATACCCCACCGCATCGCGCAGCGCGGCGTGTTGGTCGAATTCTCCTTCGCGCGCGGGCTTCCTATGCGCCATCACCAAAGCGCGCGCGGCCGGATCGGCGAGTGCCGCAGCCATGAATCGGGTGTAAGCGAGCGCGGAGCGGATCATGCGGTCTTCAATAGCACCTCACAGATGTGTTCCGCTGCATGACCATCGCCGAAAGCATCAGGGATCGGTACTTGGTCCGCCCGTAGCACTTCCGAGGTAGCTTCAACGATACGCTCCGTATCCGTTCCCGCCAGTACCGAACCTCCTATCCCAAGCAGTTCCAGCCATTCGGTGTTGTCGCGGAGAATGACACACGGTTTGCGCAGGAAACAGGCCTCCTTCTGCAATCCACCACTATCTGTAAGCACCACTTGCGCAGCATCGACCAGTGCGAGCAGATCCAGGTAGCCCAACGGTGGAATGATGCGGACACCGTTCCAAGGCCCCCCCTTCGACCCGGCCAGAGTTCGCGCGGTGCGGGGATGCACGGGCACGATAACTTCCACGCCAGTAGCCGCGTGGATGGCACTGAACGCGGCGAACACAGCGCTCAACTTATCCGGATCGTCAGCCGTGGAAGCCCGATGGACCGTGGCCACCGCGAAAGCGCGCCCTTCAAGTCCCAGGTCATGCAGGATACTTCGTCCACGGGCGATCGCGGCATAGTGCACGGTGTTGTCGAACATGACATCGCCGACCTGGACGATGCGCGGCTTTTTGCGCGTAGCCGCTCGCGCTGGATCATCGCTCATACCCTCCCGATCCAGATTCTTCACCGCCGTTGCTGTGGGACAAAAAAGCCAGGTGCTCGCATGATCGGCCATCACACGGTTCTCCTCCTCCGGCATCGTATTGTCGTAGGAGCGCAGTCCGGCTTCCACGTGTGCTACGGGCACGCCCATGCGGGTGGCAGCCATGGCCCCGGCCAGCGTACTATTGGTATCGCCATACACGAGCACAAGGTCGGGCCTATCCTCCCCGATGGTGCGTTCGACCCCCGCCATCATGCGACCCATGTGCGACGCCTCTGCGGGACCGGATGAAAGCAGGACATCGGCAGGACGCATGCCCAGTTCCTTGAAGAATACATCGCTCATGCCCGCATCGAAATGCTGGCCAGTATGAAGTACGATCTCTTTGATACGCCCCGCGAACGGGCCACCAAGGGCACGCCCCAGTGCAGCGGCTTTGATGAACTGCGGGCGTGCACCCACCACCGTCAGGATCCGTAATGGCTTCGCCATCGGTCAGTTCAGCTGGCCATTGTCGGCGAAGCTGTAGTACCCGGAACTGGTCACGATGAGGTGATCCTGCACGGCGATGTCCAAGAAACGCCCGCCCTCGACGAGCTTTCTGGTCAATTGGATGTCCTCCGCACTTGGCCGCAGCTGACCGCTCGGGTGGTTGTGGCACAGGATCACGGAGCTTGCCCGCTGATCCAAGGCTTCGCGGAAGATGAGCTTGGGATCAGCCACGGTACCGTGCATGCCACCCTGGCTCACCTTGCAACGGTTCATCAGGCGGTTACCACGATCCAAAAGCAACAACCAGAATTCCTCGTAGGGCAGATCGCCAAGCACTGGTTGAAGCAGTTCGAAGGCCGCCCGACTATCTGAGATCAGGGGGCGCTGGCTCACCGTGAGGTCCCGTCGTCGTTGCCCCAGCTCCAGAGCTGCCACGATGCTCATGGCCTTGGCCTCGCCCACCCCATGGATCCGCATCAGCTCATTGACACCCAAGCCGGCGAGCTTGTGCAGGTCGTTCTCCGCCTTGTTCAGGATGATACGCGCCAGGTCCAAGGCACTATCGGTGGGTGTCCCACTACGGATGAGGATGGCTACCAATTCCGCATCGCTCAACGCTTTGGCTCCACGGGCCAATAGACGCTCCCGGGGGCGGTCATCCTTGGACCACTCCGGAATGCTGAGCTTGCTGCTTTGCACGGGCTTCATTCAGGCCTTGAAACAGGAACAGGCCCTCGTGATGAGGACCTGCCCAAGGTAAGGTGTGGCGCGCGCCCGCTTATTTCAGCGTGTTCACGTGGCGCTTCACCGAAGATTTCAGGTTGGCCGCCTTGTTCTTGTGGATCAGGTTCTTCTTGGCCAGCTTGTCCAGCATGGAGTTCACCTCCGGAAGAAGCTTCTCGGCTTCTTTCTTGTCCGAAAGGGTGCGCAGCTTACGCACGGCGTTACGCGTGGTCTTGCTTTGGTAACGGTTGCGTTCGTTGCGGGTCTCGGTCTGACGGACGCGCTTGAGTGCGGACTTGTGGTTGGCCATGACGTGCTTTGCCTTTTCCGAAAAGGGAGCGCAAATATAGGATGTTATCTGATCCACAGACAGCTGTGGACAAGAAAAAGCCCCGCCGAAGCGAGGCTCGAAGGTGTTCGACCAGGCTCAGTAGGCGTTCTCCTCCTTACCCAGCATGTTCGTCACGGTCTTCACCACGATATTGAGATCAAGCAGGAAGGACCAGTTCTCCAGGTACCACACATCCAATTCCACGCGGCGCTCCATGAGCTCCGGAGTGCGGGTCTCCCCGCGGAAACCGTTCACCTGCGCCCAGCCCGTAATGCCCGGCCGCACGAAGTGGCGCACCATGTACTTGTCGATGATGTCGCGGTACTGATCATTGAGGCGCAGGGGATGCGGGCGAGGACCCACCACGCTCATCTGCCCCATGAAAACGTTGAAGAACTGCGGCATCTCATCCAGGTTGCTCTTGCGCAGGAAGGCACCCACCTTCGTCACCCGGGGATCGTTCTTCGTGGCCTGCTTGCTATCGGCCTCCTTGTTCATGCGCATGCTGCGGAACTTCCAGCAGACGAACTCCTCATTGTCCTTGCCCAAGCGCACCTGCTTGAAGAACACCGGGCCTTTGCTGGAGAGCTTCACCATCAAGGCCAGGAGCGGGAACAACCAGGAGAAGATGAAGACGATAACGCAGAAGGAGAAAACGATGTCGAAGGCGCGTTTGAGGCCGCGTGCGAACGCGCTGTCCAGCGGCTCGCGCCGGATCTTGCTCACCGGTACATCGCCATGGAACTCCAACTCGGAGGTCTTCACCACCGGGATGAAGCTCTCGGCGCTGGGGATCACCCGGAAACGGATGGTGTTCCGCTCGCAGAACTCCATCAGGTCCGTGATGTCGGCCCGGCGCGTACCTGGAAGGGCGCAATACAGGATGTCGATGCGGTTCTGGATGGCGAAGGACTTCACGGCCTCCACATCGCCCACACGGCGCTCGCCCAAGACCCCATCGATGGCCTCGTCGTTGAAGATGCCGCGGAACCTATAGCCGCGAACGGTCTGGTCCTCGCAATAACGGAAGATCTCCTCGGCGGCCGGTCCATCGCCCACGATGACCAGGTCCTTGACGGTGGTCAAGGGTTCCAGGGTGAGCACTTTGTTAAGGCCGGTCTGCACGTTCTGTAGGGATGTTCTGCCTGAACGGAGCAAGGTAGAAAGTTCCGCGCTCAACTCGGCGCCCGTTGTGGAACGGCCGCTGATGCGTGGCGTGGGACCTAGTATTTTTTCCATGATGGGTTACCTGCCCAAGAACCGTTCGATCAACCTGCGAGTGCGTCAAATGTAGGTCGCTCGTCGAGCCTTTGTCAAATTGGTCGATAACTTTTCTCGATTCGTCGAATCCAACCAGCTTCAGGGCGAACCATCCCATTAAAAACCCTGCCAGATCCGAAGGCCCCTTCTCCGTCATCCAGCCCTATGGCCCGCAAAGAGCCGTCGAAGCGCTTCTCGGAAGAATAGGACGAGGAAAAGACTATTGGTCACCACGTACCGACGCCAAAGCCTCCGCGGCTCCAACCAAAGCCGGTAAAGCCACTCCAACGAAAGGTCCCGCATCCACTTGGGCGCCCGCTTGTCGATACCGGCATACAACAGGAAAGCCCCGCCGATCCCGAGCATCACACCGTTCACCCGGCCTTTCATGGCCGCCATCCAACGCTCCTGCTTCGGGCAGCCCAACGAGACCATCACGATATGTGCCCCTGCGGCGTTGATGCGCGCTGCGTCCCCATCAAGGTCCATGCGCTCGATGGGCAGGAACGGAGGCGACCACCGACCCACGATCCGCAGGCTTGGTAGCTCCCGAGCTGCACGCTCCACGATCCGCTGTTGCACCTCGTCCGACGAGCCGAAGAGGTAGACACCCAGCCCGCGGCGTGCGGCTTCTTCGAACAACGCCGGCATCAGGTCGTTGCCGGCCACGCGCTCCTGCTTCACCCGGTGGAAGAGCTGCATGGCCCGTAGCACGGGCATGCCATCGGCCGTGGCGAAGTCTGCTGCATTCACCACCCGCGCGAAACCCGGCTCGCGGGCTTCAACGGTCATGTGGGCGTTCACACAACAGACGTACGACGAGACGTGCGCTGCGCCATGGTCCGCGATGGTCCTAACATGGTCCGCGAAACTGCCCACGCTGATACCGGCCGTGAGCACGGGTACTTTCGGCAGTTGGGGCAATGGGGCGTTCGCGTCCACAAGGTGTGCAGTTGTGGTGGGTACAGGGATCATAGGCCTTCGGCGCTTAGGGCACGAGGGCCAGAAGCTCCCGTTCCATGTTGCGGTGAAAGGCGTTCAACGTGAATTCCCGCTCAAAGATGCGCCGGCCCTCCAAGCCCATCCTCCGGCGCAGGTCCGGATCCCTCAGGGTGAGGAGCCTATCGGCCACCGCCCGCGGGTCCTTGATGGGTACCAGAAAACCGCTGTGGCCATCGCTGACCACCGAGGGAATGCCACGCCATACGGTGGTGACCACCGGTTTGGCGAACTGCATGGCCTCCAGGAGCACGAGGCCGAAAGTCTCGGCATCGTAGAACGAGGGGAAACAGAAGATGTCGCAGCCCGCGAAACGCGCGAACTTCTCCGGACCACTGAGCACGCCGATGAAGCGGACATGATCCTGAAGGCCATGCTGGCGGACAAAGGCTTCACATTGCTCGCGATAGGCATCGCTGCTCCACTTGCCCATCATGTCCAACCGGGCATCCAGGCCCTCGGCTAAGGCCATCCGGAAGGCTTCCAGCGCTACGCTCACGCCCTTGCCTTCCGTCATCACACCGGTGAACAGGATACGTATAGGCTCCTCGGTTGATGCGGTGTGCTCTGGCACGCTGCCGCGCATATCCTCCACCCCATTGGGCACCACCACGTTGCGCAGGGCGCCGAAGATCTGCCCATCATCGGGGTTCTGCGGGGCGGTACGGATGGCCAGGTCGGGCCTGCGGTAGGCCAAGCGGAAGAACGGCCGCAACAGGGCTGGCAGCTGCGCTGCATAGGCCGAAACACCACCCGCATGGAAGTGGAACACCACCTTTTGGAAAAGCCAGCGCGTGGCCAGCAGGAACACGATATCGCGCAGGACGGGCACTTTGGCCGGACCACTGGGCGGATAGTAGAGCACTTGGGAGCCGAAACGAAAACGCGCGAACCAGACCTGTAGAATGGTGGTGAAGAGGATCCAGACCTTGCGGAACGCGAACTTGCCTACGCTGCCGATATCGTCCGAGAATGCCAACCGCACGTGATCTAGGCGCAGCCGGTCGGACCGCAGTTCAAGCAGACGTGCGATCATAATGGCCTGCCCGTGGTGCGGAGGTGGCGTTTGGCCTACGACGAGAACACGGAGCAGGGGGCGGGAAGCGGACACTGCCCAAAAGTACCGGCGCTGACCAGCCGCACAGGACCGCCGCCCAACGGGTATTAACACAAACGGGTGGAAGCGCCCGACATGGGGAAAAGAAGCCCGGTCGATGGTCACAGGTCCTTCGTCGGATCTTCGCAACTGTGGCTTGCGGGCTGGGGTTCAACAGGGCCAGAACACCCTGCACATGAACCTGGTCCGTTACGCTCTCCTGATCACCGCCACTGGCCTGGCAACGCTACTCGGAGCGACCACCTACCACATATCCCCCTCCGGTAGCGACACCAACAACGGCACCAGTCAGGCCACGCCTTGGCGTACGATAGCCCGGTTGCAGCAGGTGAGCGCCAGCCTTCAACCCGGCGACCAGGTCCTCTTCCAGCGCGGTGGGACCTATCCCGGCCACTTAACCGTGAACAGCAACGGCTCCGCAGCACAACCAATCGTCATCGGCAGCTATGGCGCCGGCGCCCTGCCGGTGATCTCGGGCTCGGTGGAGGTCACGGGCTGGACGGTGCACCAAGGGAACATCTGGAAGGCCTCCGTGGCGCAGCCGGTGAAATACGTACACATCGGGAACGATCTGATGACCCTCGCACGCTATCCCAATACGGGTTGGTTGCGTGTGAACACGGCGTCCACCACGCAGCTCACCAGCAGCAACATCACGCAATCCAGCGGCCACTGGAACGGTGCAGAGCTCGTGTTACGCAGCACGAACTGGTGCTACGAGAACGCCGTGGTGAGCAACCATACGAACAGCAGCCTTCAATTCCCTGCGATCGTATACAACCCTGGCAACTACGGCTGGGGTTTCTTCCTCCAGAACAAGCTGAGCGAACTCGATAGCCCAGGCGAGTGGTACCATGATGCCACCACCGGCACGCTCTACTTCCATGCACCTGGCAACGCCGACCCCAATGGGCTGCAGGTGCGGGCATCGGTGCACGAGAGCGGTGTGGAGATCGGCTGGTTGAAACAATACATCACCATACGCGAGCTCGACTTCCGACATCAACGCTATGCCGGTGTTTACAATACTGGCGCTTATGTGACGGTGACCAACTGCAACTTCGAGCGTTCCTACTTCGGCATCCGCACCTATGCCAACCACAGCAATTACAGCAACAACACGGTGCGCCACACCTATGCTTCGGGCATGGGTATCCTGGACAACAATACCACGGTGGAGAACAACGTGGTCGAGGACATCGCCCTCAAGGCGGGCCTCGGCGAGTCCTTCTGGGGCTACTACGGCATGTACGTCTCCGGCAATACCAACGTGGTCCGCGGCAACCGCATCACACGTACCGGCAACTCGGCCCTCTTCCTCGGCGGCAGCCCCTTGGTGGAGAAGAACCTGATCTCCCATGTGCTGTTGACCGTGAACGATGGGGGCGGGATCTACTGGGACAGTGCCGAGGGCGCGGTCATCCAGGACAATATCATCTCCCATGTGGGTGGCAACATCGAAAGCGTGGCGATGGACTACGCCATCAACGAGCCGCTAGGCATGGGCATCTACTTCGGCAACTCGGTGATCAAGAACATCATCGTGCGCCGTAACACCGCGCATGATTGTAGTACCGCCGGTATCCACGTGGACCACACCATGGTGTCCACCAATCTGCAGATCCGCGATAACGTGCTCTACGGGAACGACATCCAACTTAGCATCACCGATCAATCGAACGTGAACGGCCCTAATGCCGCGCCACCCTACCACGTGCCGAACTTCAATGATGTTTACAGCGGAAACACGCTCTACTGCCTTTCCAAGGAGCAACGCTGCGTGCAACAATACCATGTGCATGGCGCCAACCTGGTGGACTTCGGGACCTTCACCAATAACCGCTACTTCAATCCCTACGAGGAGCTGAACATCAAAGTGATCAACGCACAAGGCGGTTATGTGAAGAACTACACCTTGGAACGCTGGCAAGCGGAACGCAACGAGGAAGCCGGAAGTACCCGTAGCCCGCGGTTGGAGAATGCTGAAGAGATCATCGGGCGCACCAGTGCCAACCTGATCACCAACAGCACCTTCGATTACAACACCAACGGTTGGAGCGGCTGGCCTACCCAAGGACAGATCCAACACCAACCCGGAGTGCTGGATAACGGAGCCTTGAAAGTGACCTACGCGGCCAATGCTGGATCACCTGAATTCTACCTGCGGTCCGATAACCTGATGACCGTACAGAGCGGAAGTTGGTACGAGCTGAAATTCACCATCCAGAGCACCACGCATGGCACGGTGCGCGCCGACTTCAAAGGACAGTCGCAGGCCGCCACGCCCAACTCCATCTACGCGCGCTATATCCCCTTTGACACCCAGCGCCGCGACATCACCCTGTTGTTCCAAAGCAGTTTGAGCGAACCCGGGATGATGATCTTCGCGAACCACTTCAACGAGCCAAGCTATCAGCTGGACAATGTGCAGCTGTTCAAGGTGAACATCCAGACGGTGGACCCACGCACGCGCCACGTCCTATTCACCAATCCCACCAACGCCACCGTCGATCTCCCGCTCGATGGCTGCTGGCGTGATGTGAACGGAGGCGTTCGTTCAGGGAGCATAACGCTGAACGCCTATGGTTCCATCGTGCTCGCGAAGGAGGATGACGCGCTCTGCAACCTCACCACCGCAGTGAGCGAACAGGTCAACGACTCCGCCATGGCTCCACATTTATTCCCGAATCCGCTCGCACACGGCGAAGCGCTCTTCTTGAGCGAGGCGGTGCCCGGCGACAACGGTGTGGAACTGTTCGATGCCGGTGGTCGTTCCGTGCACGTGACACGTATGGCCTCTGGTTCCACTATGATCCCCCTACCAGCCGACCTGATGAGCGGTCATTATCTGGTCGTGGTCAATGCAGGCGGGACGCGGCAACACCATCGGCTGGTGGTGAACTAGGTGCCGACCCGGGGTCAATCAATGCTCCTCCTAGGGCACGCGGCTTGCGCTTGATGTGCTTCGGATCCATGACCACCATGGCGAAGACACAGAGCAACAACGCATTGCCGAAATCGTTGCCGTAGCAGATGATGTCGATCTGTAGGATGAACAACATGTACACCACCAGTGCGAACAAAGGGGATTCCAAAGCACCCTCGTGGTACCGCTTGCGGAAGTACGTGAAGGTGAACCACACCACGATGAGCAGCAATGCGTAGCCCACGATGCCTTGGTTGATCAAGGTCTGCATGAAGGTGCTATGCATGTGTACGTTCTGTACATCCTTCACATTGAACACCTCGGCGATGTGATCCCAGCCTTTGAGGTGGATCTGGCCCTGGTAGCCGTGCCCGAACATGATCCCATGCCGGTCCTTCTCCAACCAGTTCCAGCCCACATCCCACACGGTGGTGCGGTTATTGAATGTGGTCACATCCTCCTTGTTAACCCGTGAAACGATGGCCCGCATGAAGGGCAATGTCAGGATGGTATAGACCAGCAACGCGAAGTTCGTGAGGATGGTCATGGTGAACAGCGAAAGCGGGAACATCAAGCGTGCGCGACCAACCATCCTGAAGATGAAAAGTCCGGTGAGGATGATGAAGGTCATGAATGATAACCGGCTGTTCACCTTCAGCATGAGCACCATGTTCACCAGGAAGAACACCAGCATACCCAGGAACGGCAAGGGTCGCTTCACGAAGTCCTTCATATAGAAGAGCAACATCAGGTTGATCATCGCCAACATGTGCGCGGCGTCGTAGATCCCCAGTACGAAGGGCAGGTTCAGCCGGCCTTCGATGTTGTGCAGGACGTTGTGCATGCCTGCTGCCACGCCGAGCAAGTTGATGCCGAGGAAGAGGCTCAGGCTGATCAAGACCATCTTCGAGAAGTCGAAATCCTCCTGATCGCGGTTGCGGATGTGCACGATGATGGCCGCATGGAAGGGCGCGAGGAACATGATGGTATAGGCCACCGTGTTGGCCATGGTGGCTCCCGGGAAGCGTTCGCCCAAGGCTTTCCACATGGAAGCGATGAGCGAGATGAGGAAGAACAGACCCCACCAGTACTTCCGGTTCACCATGCTCTTCAGCTGGCGCTGCGCGATGAGATCGAAGACGTGGATGAAGATGATGCCGAGGAAACCGGCCACGGCCACCACGGTACCTTGCGAGATGCTCGTCTTGTAGCCCACGTACATACCGATCCCGTAGATCGGGAACGACAGCAGGAATAGGGTGTTGATCAGCTTGCGCTTGGAAAGCAGCACGTGAGGTCGTTTCGGCGATCACAAAGATGCGGCTTCACAGCACGTACTCGCGCGCTTCGAACGGCCGGTTTATCCACCCAACCGCTTCTGCAACTTCGAGAGGAAAGGCGTGATGGCCTCGTCCACCGGTTTCGGCAACAGGCTCTTCACCGTGCTCTTCACCCGGCGGAACAGCGGCGGGCGGATGAAGGTGTTGAAGTAGGCCAGGTCCCGCAATTCATCCACCACGATCTCCGTGGGGTGGACCAAGGGGAACGACGTTTCACAGGCATTGTCCACGTTGCGTGGATCGAAGCCCTGGACCGTATTGGTGCCCGTGCCCTCGAACCCGATGTTCCGCACCAGATTGTGTTCCGGTATGATGGTGATGCCTTTGTGAAGGATCCGCGCGAAATCGTGCTGGAAGTCCCAGGTGCGGATGGAGCCGTCCCATGTGGCCTCGAAGAGCGTGTGGGCCTCCTTCCGCTCGGCCTTGCTCAGGAAGAAGCTATTCCACTCAGGGGTGTCGCGGACCTTGGGCCAAGCGGTCATATCACCATCGTACAGCTTCCACGAACGCCTCCAACCGGCCCAGCCCCAGGGCGCACCGTACCCATGCTGGGAGAAGTAGTACGAGGTTTCGGGCTTGGCGTTGGGGTCGGCCATCAAGTTATTCCCCAGGATCCACCAGATCCGCTCGTCGTCGCGGTAACGTTCCAACAATTCCTGGCAGAACCAGAAGAAGCTCAGTACCGGCGCGGTGTCATCCTCCAGCACGATCCCCTCCGGCTCGTGTTCGAAGAACCAATCCATGTTGCCGATCATGGCCTTCTTCAGGCCTTGGTTCTCTTCGGCGAAGCGGGTATGGACCTCGCAAGGCCAATCCACCATCTCGAGCAGGCTGCGCACCTTGTCCGTGCGCAGCTTCTCTTCCGGGGTCCGAGGCCCGTCGCACGCGAAGTACAGCTTCGGTGGCCTTGCCGCGCGGATGGAGGCCATGACCTTCTCCGCCGTGTCATAACGGCTGAAGGCCGTGAGCAGCACGGGGATCCGGAGCGGCGCCGACGGTGTGAAGGTGGCCATCACAGGTGTATCGTTCTCATTTCACGGCGCGCAGTTTCCAGAACGTCATCATCCCGGTCATCATCAGGCGGAAGTTTGTACGAGTGCGGGCGGTGAAAAGATCCACGATGAAGATGCTGATGAGGAATGAGAAGGCCGAGGACCAGATGGCGCCCCGTGCACCGAGCCAGGGAATGAGCCACGCGTTGAGCCCGATGTTCACCGCAGCGCCCAAGATGGAAGTGATGAGCGAGAACTTGAACAAGCCCTCATTCGTGATGAAACTGCCCTTCGCCACGCCCATGAAGGAGAAGATCAGGCGGAACGCGAACAAGGACAACAGCACCCCAGCCTCCCGGAACTCTTCGCCATAGAGCAGAACGATGCCCCATTCAGACAAGAAGAACATGGGGATGGCCGTGATCAAGTACATGGCGAACATGAGCCGGTACTGGTTCGTGAGCCGTTCGTGGTAGAGGTTGATGTCGACCACGCGTGCCTTGGCGATCGCGGGCGCCACCGCCAGTTGGAGGATCAATGGCAGGAAAGCGATCGCCTCCAGCATCTTCACCGCTACGGAATACTGACCCAGTTCGATGTTGGAGAAGCTATCCCCCAACTGACGCCCGAGGATGTCCTTGATCATCACCTGGTCGATCTTCAGCTGGGCCTGCAACGCGAAGCCATAAAGCAACATGGGCCAGGACTGATCCAGGATGTACCGCACCATGCGCCAAGTGGGCTTCCAGTTGCGCATGCGCAGTCCATCACGCTCATACACCCAAATGAAACCAACCGAGTAGGAAATGACTTCGGCGAAGTAACCCCAGGCGAACCAGATGAGCGGAGCCTGCATCCAAACGAGGATGAGCTTGTAGGCGGAGGCGAGCACGGTGCTCACGATGTTCACCTTCGCCGCCACGTTGCCCCGCACTTGGGCCATGAAGTAGTAATCGATCACCGTGCTCCACTTGAGCAACTCGGCCGAGGCCGTGATCATGATCAGGAACACGGTCAGGGTGTCCATGCCTTTAAGAAGCACGTAGACCAGCAGACCGAGGTTCAGGACGATACCCCCGACCAACTTGATGGCGAACGTGCTGCCGAGCAGCTCATCACGCCGTTCAGGGTGCCGCACAAGGTCGCGGGAGACGATCTCATTGGCACCCAAGGAAGTCAACACCATGGCGATGCTGACGATGGCCAACGCATAGTTCAACTGCCCGATGCGCTCCACGCCCAAGTATCGGCTCACCACGATGGTGGTGCCGAGAATGAGCGCCATGCGCACCACCCGGTCAAGGAACAACCAGGAAAAGTTGTTCAGATAGCGCCGGAAGCCTTCCGAGTTGAACATGAAGACGCCCTACTACTTCGTGTAATAGCCGTAACCGTCTCCGTTGCGGCTGCGCGCGTCGTTGAGGATCAAGTCCACGTTCTGGACCTTCTTCTCCGCGATCATCTCATTGATCATGCGCATCGCGCTGCGACCGGTCGTGCCTTCTCGGACCACGTACAAGGTCACATCCACCAATTGCATCAACAACACGTACTCGCTCACCAGACCAAGTGGTGATGCATCGATGATGATCTGGTCGTAGCGACCCCGCATGGCGGTGATCAGCTCGGCCATGCGCGGTCCTTCAGCCAGATCCAACGGATTGGGTGGGATGGGACCCGCCGTGATCACATCAAGCCCAGGAATGTCCGTCTTACCGATGAGCGATTCCATGCGCGCCTCTCCGATGAGCCAGCTCGAAAG
>Ga0209812_10001120_pt1 | contig 20198 bp, 16 predicted proteins | sample JI71714BDNA_FD_187502 | JGI IMG/M metagenome (GOLD analysis project Ga0209812, IMG submission 187502) | Wastewater effluent complex algal communities from Wisconsin, to seasonally profile nutrient transformation and Carbon sequestration -... | ecosystem: Engineered > WWTP > Effluent > Algae...
GAGTAGTGGTTTTCGCCAACTGCTTTTACCTAATCCGCTATTATAGGTGTGAATGGCATTACGGGCTCTTTTGGAAAAGGCGATCTCAAATGGAATTGCTGCTATGATCAGTCCTGCACCGATACCGGCCAATGTCCAGTTAGCTTCACCTCCACCTGCAGCTGCACCGATCGGCCAGCCGACCATGAAACCACCCACACCGGAAAAGACAGCGGAGAAAGCCTGGTTTGTCCTGGCTTTTTTCATTTCTGAATAGGCGGCGGGATTTTCTTTTAGTTTTTCCATCAGCCCGGCGGCACTAAGTTTCTGATCATTCTGCCGGTAAGTGGTTCCCCAGAAATTTTTACGGATCTCAATACTACCAGGTTGCTGGGCGGTTAGTTGCGTAATGAATACTGTCAGCAATAAGCTTACAAGAAAGCGTCGCATAAAGTCAGGTCTTTTATTTTAAAATTTTAAATCAGTTTTTCCGGTTTCAATGGTAATTCGGTCAGCCGTTTGCCGGTGGCATTAAAAACGGCATTGGCCAGGGCCGAAGCGAAACCAATCAAGGCAATTTCACCCACCCCTTTTGAACCCATCGGGTTGATCACCGGATCAGCGAGGTCCGGGAACCAGGTATGAATAAACGGCACATCCCGGTGACGGGGTACCTGGTAGGAACCCAATGTATCGTTCAGGTATTTGCCGGTTACTTTATCAATCAGGGCTTCTTCTGTTAGCGCCATACCGATACCACCTACCGCACCGCCAATCATCTGGCTGCGGGCGGTCTTCGGGCTTACGATTTTCCCGCCATCGCCGGTACAGACTACTTTCAGGAATTCAATCGCACCGGTGGATGAATCAACCGCTACTTTTATAAAGTGTGCGGAGAATGAATTCATCGCATACTTCTGCATAACAGCAGGGTCAGGACCCGATTCTTTGATGAATTCCAGCTGTGGTTTCCCGGATGATTTTACCAGGTCTCCCAGGCTTATCTTTTTTGAATTATCCGTTTTTACATACAGCGAATCATTGCCAAAAACAAGATCAGCAGAGGTTAGGCCACTGAACAGGGAATGACCCAATGCAATTTCTTTCAGTTGTGTTTTCAGTGTTTCACAAACAATATTCACGCCACTGCCCAATGTAGAAGTGGTGGCTGAACCACCCTGGGTTGGGCCATTCGGAAATTCTGTATCTCCTAAAAGAAAGCTTATTTTTTTATGCGACATCTGCATCACATCCGCTGCGATATTTACCATGGCAGTGGCAGTTCCCGGCCCCATATCACTAACCGCACTCATTAAGGTCAGCTTTCCATCCTGGGTCAGGATGGCTTTTACAGTGGCATTTCCCCGGTAAGCACCAAACACACCACCACCCATACCATATCCGATTAATTTTCCATTCTCCGTAAGCGATCGGGGAGTAGCCGGACGGCCGGACCAGCCGATCATTTCGCGTCCTTTATCATAACATTCCCGCAGGAATTTACTTGACCAGGGGAGTTTACTCTGAGGATGTAATACCGCATAATTTTTAATCCTGAGTTCCACCGGATCCATATTCAGTTTATAGGCTAATTCATCCAGGATACATTCCAGTGCAAAAGCGCCACTGGCTTCACCCGGACCCCTCATCCAGGTGGGGGTGTTTACATCCAGCGGGAGAATTTTATAACTGGTGTTTACATTCGGACATTCATACAGATAATGCGAAGCGTTCACGATCCCTTCACGGTAATCTTCATAGCGGGAAGTATTGCTGATGGCATGATGGGTGATGCCGGTGAGTTTGCCTTCCTTCGTGGCACCAACCGCTATTTTCTGCCAGGCCATGGGACGATAACCGACCATGGTAAACATCTGCCGGCGGGTCAGTTGTACCCTGACCGGACGTTTCACCATTTTCGCAGCGATGCAGGCGGCCGGTACATGCGGCCAGCTGCGCAACGAAGAACCAAAAGCCCCGCCAAGGAACTTTGTGATCACGCGTACATTTTTTTCTTCGATACCAAAAAGCCGGGCCAGTTCCGATTGTGTGCCTTTCGGACCTTGTGATTTATCATAAACCAGCAGTTTGTCCTCGCTATCCCATTGGGCAATGGTGGCATGCAGCTCGATGGGGTTATGCGTTTCAACAGGCATATAGTATTCGTTCTCCACAAATACTTCCGCCTGCTTATAGGCATCGGCCTGTCCTCTCTTATATTCACCTGAGGGCTTCAGTTTGCTTTCTGTTTTACGCAGGCTGTTAAAATCAGTCTCTGCCACTTCGTTGATATATTCTGCTTTTACGAGGGAAGCGGCTTTCACTGCTTTCTCCCAGGTTGTAGCTACCACCAGTGCAATCGGCTGGCCATAATGATACACGAGGTTCTGGTGGAAGGGTTTCAATCCCCTCCATTCAAAGCCCTTCTTTTTGGGATCTTTAGCCCAGGGATTATAGCCGGGCAGGGCAGGACAGTTCAGGTGCGTGATGATCTCCAGCACACCCGGAGCATCTTTCGCTTCGTTCAGCTTGAAGTTTTTAATAGCGCCACGGGCAATGGTACTGGTGACAAATACACCATAGACCATATTTTCGGGATGATGATCGGCTGTGTATTTAGCCCGACCGGTTACTTTGTCGATCCCATCCACGCGGTCGTCTTCGTCCGCTAAGAAATTCGTTATATATTCCTGATCCATACTGGTAAGTTGAAAAGTGCAGGTGATTAAATTTTTTGTCCGCTGTTCTTCGCCTCGCGTATCGCGGCCACGATATTAGGATAAGCCCCGCAACGGCAGATATTATCGCTCATATATTCCCGGATATCGGTTTCCGTGTTCGCCTGTCCTTCCCGGATACAGGCCACGGCCGACATGATTTGTCCGGGTGTACAATAACCGCACTGGAATGCATCATGTTTAATAAAGGCTTCCTGTACGGGATGCAGTTTGTCTCCATCGGCCAATCCTTCAATAGTGGTGATTTTTTTACCATTGTTATCCACCGCTTCCGTGAGACAGGAGTTGACCCGTTTCCCATCCACATGTACAATGCAGGCACCACAATGGCCCTGATCGCAGCCTTTTTTAGTGCCGGTTAATCCAAGTTGTTCGCGGAGCATATCCAGCAGACTAACACCCGGATCCACGAGGACCTGGACCGTCTTACCATTTACTTCCATTTGCAGTGGTGTCTTTTCAAAAAAAGAAGCAATCGCTTCATGGTTTTCACCGGCTTTTACCACTGCAATTGGCGTGAGGCTGATAGCGGTAAGGGCAGTGGATTTTTTGATAAAGTCACGCCGGCTTTTGCCGGGACAGGAATGATCATGTTGTTCCATAGAAAAAATATATGCTTAAAGTTAGGTTATAAATGCGCACATGAAAAAATAATCAGGAGTTGGGAAAAGGAGCTGGCCGGACTTTATTCCCTTTTCGGCAAGCCGGGCTGATTGCCTACCTTTGTCCCTGTTTTTTCACCGGCTTTGACAATCAATATGAACCGAATTTACCTCGATAACGCGGCTACCACGCCCATGGACCCCCAGGTGCTGGAAGCCATGCTGCCTTACATGACTTCACATTTCGGAAATCCTTCATCTGTATATTCTTATGGCAGGGAAACCCGCCTGGCGATTGAGAATGCCCGGAAAACCGTAGCCCGTATTCTGCAGGCGAATCCCGGGGAGATCTTTTTTACCAGTGGGGGCACCGAAAGCGACAATATGGCGATTGCATCAGCGATCCATGACCTGGGATGCCGGCATATCATTACTTCAGCTATCGAGCATCATGCGGTGCTGCATACGGTGGAACATTATGATCACCGGGATGAAGTGACCATTAGTTTTGTGAAGTTGTTATCGGATGGACATATCGATCTGGAAGACCTGGAAGCTCAGCTCGCTGCCCGGCCGGAGCGATGCCTGGTGAGCCTGATGCATGCCAATAATGAGATCGGAAACCTGCTCGACATTTACGCAACCGGTGAGATTTGTAAAAAGTACAATGCCATTTTCCATTCCGATACGGTGCAAACCATCGGACATTATAAAATTGATTTACGGAAGAATCCGGTTCATTTTGCCACCGCGGCCAGTCATAAGTTTCATGGGCCCAAAGGAGTGGGGATCATTTATATTAATGATAATATCAAAATCAATCCCATCGTTTTTGGCGGGGGACAGGAGCGTAATATGCGGGCAGGTACAGAAAACCTGTATGGAATTGTCGGGTTTGCCAAAGCGCTTGAACTGGCCGATGCCAGCCATGATAAGGACAGTACTTATATTCAATCGCTCAAACAATATATGATTGAGCAACTGGAACAGCATATACCTGATGTGGCATTCAATGGTGATTATAAAGGGCAATGTTTATATACGGTGCTCAATGTGTCTTTCCCCAAGACCGAGAAATCAGAGATGATACTTTTCAGCCTGGATATGCAGGGCGTTTGTGCTTCCGGTGGCAGTGCCTGCAGCAGCGGGGCTGATATCGGCAGCCATGTGATCCGGGCCATTAACAACAATCCCAACCGGGTACCTGTGCGGTTCTCGTTCAGCAAGTATAATACTAAAGAAGAGATAGATGTTGTAGTGGAGAAGTTGAAGCAGCTGATTTAGTCGGGAGGAGGGAGTCGGGAGTAGGGAGTCGGGAGGAGGGAGTCGGGAGTAGGGAGTCGGGAGTCGGGAGTCGGGAGTCAACAGCCCTTTCTTCGAAATTTACTCAATCAATCCGTGCATATCCGTGTAATCCGTGCTTTCCGTGGCTAAAAAGTTGCGCAGCAACTTTCAATTTTCGTGTTCTTTTGTGTGTTTTTGTGGCCCCTAATTCCCCGCAGGGGATTTTAACAAATAATAATTTGGCCGTCTACGAAAAATTCGTAGGTTTACGAAAATTTCGTAGAAAATGGAAAAACTCACCCATGCCGAGGAAGAAACCATGCAAGCCGTATGGCGTACCGGGGAAGGCAATGTAAAAGCCTTTATGGAGCACCTGGATACTGATATTCCCTATACCACGGTGGCTTCCACCATCAAGAACCTGGAGAAGAAAGGCTATCTCAAAAGCCGCCTGCTGGGCAATGCCTACCTCTATCAGCCGGCTGTTTCGGAAGAAGAGTACAAGAAGAAATTTATGGGTAAAGTAGTGAAGGAATATTTCGACAATTCCTACAAGGAACTGGTCAACTTCTTCGTGGAGCAGAAAAAACTTTCTGCCCGGGAACTGAAAGAGATCATTCAACTGATTGAACAGGGGAAGTAGTGAGTGGTGAGTGGTGAGTGGGTGTACTAAAGATGTAAATGTCTCAAAGTCTAAACTATTTCCAATGCCTTTTATTTTTAGTTATTTATTGAAATTATCAATCAGCTTAAGCGTGGTATTCCTGTTTTACCATTTCGTATTGCGCAGGCTGACTTTTTATACCTGGAACCGCTGGTACCTGATTGGATATTCCGTTTTGTGTTTTTTCCTGCCTTTTGTCGACATTTCATTCGCCTTGGAGCAATCGGATATTAAAAACAGTCCGGTTGTAAAATGGGTGCCGGTTTTGGGTCAGCGTATCGGACTAGACACAGGTGCGGATAGCGGTCCGGTGAGTGGCTGGGAATATGCTTTGCTGGTATTAATGGCGGGGGTTGGGGTGATGCTGGTCCGGCTGGGTATTCAGCTGATTTCCATTTACCGGATGAGAAAACGTTCGTCCATGATTTCGCAGGATGGTATCCGGATCTACCAGGTAGATGCACCGATCATACCCTTTTCGTTCGGTGATTCCATTTTTATCAATCAACATCAGCATAGCCTGGAAGAACTGGAAGAAATCATCCGGCATGAATTTGTGCATGTCAAACAAAAACACAGTGTGGATATTATCTGGGGTGAGCTGCTTTGCCTGCTGAACTGGTACAATCCTTTTGCCTGGTTATTAAAGAAATCGATCCGGCAAAACCTTGAATTTATTGCGGACCGCCATGTACTGGAACAGGGGATGGACCGGAAGCAATACCAGTACCTCTTATTGAAAGTAATCGGGAACAATCATTTTAGTATAGCCAATCAATTTAATTTTTCGTCACTTAAAAAAAGAATTGCCATGATGAACAAACTTCGCTCTGCCAAATTCCATTTGGTGAAATTTATGTTTGTTCTTCCGCTGGTTTCGGTCATGCTGCTCGCATTCCGGAATGAATGGAAGAAACAGGAAACAGGGAAAGATCAATTATCGGTCTCAACATTTGCCGGTAATGATACCATACCCGATAAATTACCTCCCCCTCCGCCTCCGCCACCACCTCCACCAAAGGGGCAAGGGACAATAAAAGATTTTATCGACAGAAATCAAGGGGTGAAGAATCTGGGTTGGGTATATCACCATGATAATTCTGTAGCGATGATACATGTCATGAAAAAAGATGGATCGACTGAAATCTATCATACGGATAATGCAGAAGAAATGAATGCTGGTGCCAAAAAATATGGCAAGTTTCCGGTTCCTCCGGGTGCAATGGCGCCTCCACCACCTCCGGGTCAGGATATGCATGTTTGGGTACAGGGATATCCGATTGCCCCGCCAACCCCGGCGGAACCAATAACGGTACAGGGATATCCGATTGCCCCGCCAACCCCGGCGGAACCAATAACAGTACAGGGATATCCGATTGCCCCGCCTTCCCCTGCGGAACCGATAACGGTACAAGGTTATCCGATCCCGCCCCCAGCGCTAAATGGGGAAGTGGAAGTGATTGGTTATCCTAAACCACCTGCACCGGTAAAGTTACCGGATCATGTAAAATCCATTTCAGTTAAAAACGGTGGAAAAGCAGTGGTTGTGCTTAAAAACGGTAAGACAGAGGAATATGATCTGAAGAACCCGGAAGAGAAGAAAAAATTCGAAGCCCGGTATCCGGTCCCGCCGCCTCCACCTCTTCCTCCCGCAAAAGGGGTAAGGGTGGAAGGACGTCCTTTGAATGGATCAGTAGGTGCAACGGTTGTGGAAGGCAAACCTCTGCCTGATAACCTGATCTATGTGATTGACGGAATTATTACTACAAAATTTGAAATGGAAAAGATCAGCCCGGATAAGATTGCTTCGATAGATATCCTGAAAGGAGAATCTGCAGTGGCACTCTATGGCGAAAATGCGAAGGAAGGGGTGGTGCAGATAAAACTTAAGTATGAGGCACAGCCTTTGTACGTGATCAATGGAGAAATCTCATCCCGGGAAACAATGGACAAATTAAAACCTGAGCAAATTGAATCAGTCGATGTGCTGAAAGGGGAGAAAGCCACAGCAGCGTATGGCGATAAAGGTAAAAATGGTGTGATAATGATCAAAACAAAGAAATAAGTATAGCCCTGAAACCAACAGGCGCCATTCCTAAGGGAGTGGCGTTTTTTTTACAAGTAATACCAGGGATTGCGGCGGGCGGCCATTACGTATTTCCGGACATTCCGGAAAAAAGCAAGCACCATATAAATGATAATCGGGGAGCCCATGGTCAGCACGGAGGCATACATAAAGTACTGCCGGATCCGGCTGGTGGCGATACCCAGGCGGTTGCCAATGGCAGAACAAACACCAAAGGCGTTCCACTCGACAAAGTCTTTGAATCTGTTCATAAGGCTAAAATAGAAAATTTAAACAAATGCCCCAAACCTGAGTTATAATAGATGACCTGTTTTTCGTACTTTTGCGGCACATTTTCAATTAGCCAATTAGCCGATTTGCCAATTAGCCAATTTGACCTTCCTTCGATAACTTCCCTAATGTCAGCAAATTGTACTAAAACGCCGGTTGTGGATGTTTAATTACCGCATTTTCTAATTATCAAATTGTATAATTACCATGGTATTCGATCTTGATCTTATCAAAAAGACTTACACTGAAATGCCCGCCAAAGTGGATGCCGCCCGTAAAGCACTGGGACGTCCCCTGACCCTGGCTGAGAAAATTTTGTATGCTCACCTTTTTGAAGGCGTGGAACCGAAGGATTTTGAACGGGGTAAAGCCTATGTGGATTTTGCACCAGACCGCGTAGCCATGCAGGATGCCACGGCCCAGATGGCCCTGCTCCAGTTTGATACCACCGGCCGCAAAAAAGTGGCGGTACCCAGTACAGTTCATTGCGATCACCTGATTGTGGCGAAGAACGAAGGCAAATCCGACCTGACCAAGGCGGTAAGTGATAACGAAGAAGTCTATAATTTCCTGTCCTCCATTTCCAATAAATACGGCATCGGATTCTGGAAGCCCGGTGCGGGTATCATTCACCAGGTTGTACTGGAAAACTATGCCTTCCCCGGCGGGATGATGATCGGTACCGACTCTCACACCGTAAATGCGGGTGGTCTGGGTATGATCGCCATTGGAGTAGGAGGGGCTGATGCCTGTGATGTAATGGCCGGACTCAGCTGGGAATTGCTGATGCCGAAACTGATCGGTGTGAAGCTGACCGGTAAACTAAGTGGCTGGACGGCACCTAAGGATGTAATCCTGAAAGTAGCGGGTATTCTGACCGTTAAAGGGGGTACCAATGCCATTGTTGAATATTTCGGCGAAGGCGCCACCTCCATGAGTTGTACCGGTAAAGGTACCATCTGTAATATGGGTGCTGAGATCGGGGCTACGACTTCTACTTTCGGATATGACGAAAGCATGTCCCGCTACCTGAAATCAACCGGTCGTACAGAAGTGGCGGAGGCTGCCGATGCCATCAAAGAATACCTGACCGGTGATGCGGAAGTTTATGCTAATCCCGAAAAGTATTTTGATAAAGTCATTGAAATAAACCTGAGTGAACTGGAACCACACCTGAACGGACCTTTCACACCGGATCTGGCAACGCCCATTTCACAAATGAAGGAAGCTGCTGCTAAAAATGGCTGGCCGACAAAGGTGGAAGTGGGGCTGATTGGTAGTTGTACCAATTCTTCCTATGAAGATATCAGCCGTGCGGTTAGCCTGGCCAAACAGGTAGCTGAAAAAGGATTGAAAACAAAAGCGGAATTTACAATTACACCCGGTTCTGAACTCGTGCGTTATACCATTGAACGAGATGGCTTCCTGGATACGTTTGACAAAATCGGTGCTACTGTATTTGCGAATGCCTGTGGTCCCTGTATTGGAATGTGGGACCGGATGGGTGCTGAAAAGCAGGAGCGCAACACGATCGTGCATTCATTCAACCGCAACTTTGCCAAACGTGCTGACGGTAATCCCAATACACTGGCATTTGTGGCCAGTCCTGAAATTGTAACGGCTCTGGCGATCGCCGGAGATCTGACATTTAATCCCCTTACGGATACATTGACGAATGAAAAAGGTGAGCAGGTAAAACTGGATCCGCCTACCGGCGATGAATTACCGGTAAAAGGATTTGCAGTGGAAGATGCCGGCTATCAGGCACCTGCGGAAGATGGAAGTGGTGTACAACTGGATGTAAAATCAGACAGCAAACGTCTTCAGTTACTCTATCCTTTCGCTGCCTGGGAAGGAACAGATATCAAAGGGTTGAAACTCCTGATCAAAGCCAAAGGAAAATGTACGACTGACCATATCTCTATGGCAGGTCCCTGGCTGAAATTCCGTGGTCACCTCGATAATATCAGTAACAATATGCTGATCGGGGCGGTGAATTTCTACAATGAAAAAACAGATAATGTAAAGAACCAGCTGACCGGCGAATATGGTCCGGTTCCTGCTACCCAGCGCGCCTATAAAGCGGCCGGCGTTGGTTCCATTGTTATCGGGGATGAAAATTATGGTGAAGGTTCTTCCCGCGAACATGCGGCGATGGAACCCCGTCACCTCGGTGTACGCGTGGTCATGGTGAAATCCTTTGCCCGTATTCACGAGACCAACCTGAAGAAACAAGGTATGCTGGCCCTGACTTTTGCGAATAAAGAAGACTACGAAAAAATCCAGGAAGATGATTCCATTGATATCGTGGGACTGACCAGCTTTACGCCAGGCACTCCTTTACAGGTAGTCCTGAATCATAAAGATGGCAGTACGGATACCATTACAGCTAATCACTCCTACAATGCTCAGCAGATCGAGTGGTTTAAGGCCGGTGGGGCGTTGAATGTGATTCGTAGTCAGGCGGTGAAATAATTAATTGTGTAAACTGCTTTAGCATCTTGATTTACCCTGCTTCGGCAGGCCTGCCTGTCCGGCAGGCAGGCTCAGCATGACAGATGTTGTCACCCTGAGCTTGCCGAAGGGTTGGTTCGACAAGCTCACCATGACATCGGTTGTCACCCTGAGCTTGCCGAAGGGGAGTCAGACAAAAAGCAGTTTATTTTTTAACCCTTCCTTATCAATGTTTAAACATTGAAATAAATATAATTTCCTATCTTTAACAGGTAAATGAAAAGAAAGGGCTTTTTATATACAGTCACAGGAGGACTGATCACCATGACCGCTTTATCCGGTTTAAAACGTTATACGGATGAATTACCATCCGATGATACCCTGATGCCCGTATTATTTATCGGGCATGGTTCGCCTATGAACGGGATCGAAAACAATGTATTCAGTCAGCAATGGGCAAAGACCGCCCATGAAATCAATAAGCCCAAGGCGATTCTCGTGATTTCGGCCCACTGGCTCACCAACGGCACATTTGTAACGGCCATGGATAAGCCAAAGACCATTCATGATTTCGGTGGATTCCCGGATGAATTGTTTGCCGTGCAATATCCGGCGCCGGGTGATCCGTTGCTGGCGCAGGAAACCCGTACGCTGATCCAATCGACTAATGTGGGACTGAATCATGACTGGGGCCTGGATCACGGAGCCTGGACGGTAGTACGTAAAATGTATCCGGATGCTTCAATCCCGGTATTGCAATTAAGTATTGATTATAGTAAACCAGCTGAATACCATTACCAGCTCGCTAAAGAGCTGGCGGCCCTTCGTAAAAAGGGCGTGTTGATTATCGGCAGCGGGAATATGGTACACAATCTCCGGATGATTGCCTGGGATAAAATGGACGTACCCAATTTTGGTTTTGACTGGGCGATTGAAATGCATGAACTGTTCAAACAAAAAATAACGGCCGGGGATCATACCGCGCTGATCAATTATGAAACTTTAAGCAAATCGGCCCGTCTCGCGATACCTACACCGGATCACTATTTTCCGCTGATGTATATACTTGGTTTGCAGGAAAAAAACGAATCTCCTTTATTTTTTAATGATCAGCTGGTGGCCGGTTCGCTCAATATGACTTCCGTAAAATTTGGTTAGTTCAGCTTAGTCCGGTGATGATACCGTTTTCATCGATGTCAATGCCTTCAGCTGCCGGGATCACCGGAAGACCCGGCATCCGCATCATTTCTCCCAGAATCGGGATGACAAATCCGGCACCGGCGGCAAATTCAAATTCACGGACAGTCACGATGAAATTTTCCGGACGTCCGGTCTTGCGTTCATCATCCGATAAACTCTTGGGTGTTTTGGCCATGCATACAGGCATATAATCAAATCCAAGTTCTTTCAGGTGTTTCAGTTGAGATTTGGCTTTCACTGCGTATTCCACTCCGTCTGCACCATATACTTTGGTGGATATGATATGTATCTTCTCTTCAATAGGCCGTTCCAGGTCATATAATGGATGAAAATCGCTTTCATCTTTCTGGATCAGTTCGTCCACAACCTGTGCCAGTTCGGTCATGCCTTTTCCGCCATCTGTAAAACCGGTACAGCTGACTGCTTCAGCTTCGTGTTTATGGCAGAAGTCTTTTATGGTTAGAATTTCTTCTTCCGTGTCGCCGGGAAACAGGTTGATCGCAACCACGGCTTTCATCCCGAATAGCTGCATATTTTCCAGGTGTTTGCCCAGGTTGCCCAGTCCTTTTTCCACCCGTGTCACAGAAGGCGTGCCGAGTTCATCTTTCTTTGCCCCACCATGGTGACGAAGGGCTCTTACAGTAGCCACCACTACAACGGCTTTAGGCCGGAGATTGGCGTTTACACATTTGATATCAAAGAACTTTTCTGCGCCCAGGTCGGCGGCAAATCCCGCTTCCGTTACCACGTATTCGCATAGGGACAAACCCATTTTTGTGGCAAGGATCGAATTGGTACCCTGTGCAATACTGGCAAAAGGTCCGCCATGTAATATGGCGGGGTTGCCTTCCAGGGTCTGTACCAGGTTGGGCTTGATTGCATCTTTCAGCAGGATGGCCATAGCACCTACTGCATTGAGGTCGCGGGCATAAACCGGATCGCCACTGAATGTGCTGCCGATATAAATATTACCCAGCCTCTTTTTAAGGTCCTCCATACCGGTACACATACAGAGAATCGCCATGATCTCAGAGGCGGGGGTGATGTTAAAGCCATCTTCCCGGGTGATGCCATTGGCAGTGCCACCGAGGCCAATGACAATATGCCGGAGGGCCCGGTCATTCATATCCATGACCCGTTTCCAGACAATCGTACGCGGGTCAATCTGTAAGCTTCTTTTTTTATTCTGCAGATTATGATCGATCAGCGCAGCCAGCAGGTTATTGGCTTTTTCTATGGCTGAGAAGTCGCCGGTGAAATGCAGGTTGATATCTTCCATCGGAATGATCTGCGAATAACCACCACCCGTAGCACCCCCTTTCAAACCGAATACCGGTCCCAATGAGGGCTCTCTTAATACGGCTATGGTTTTTTTCCCAATTGCATTGAGTCCGTCTGTTAGTCCGACTGAAATGGTGGTCTTTCCTTCACCGGCAGGAGTCGGGGTTATGGCCGTTACGAGGATCAGGTGGTGCTGGCGTATTTTTTCCTCATCAATCAGTTTGAGGGGTAGTTTGGCTTTGTATTTTCCATAATACTCAAGATCATTATTATTGATGCCGGTGGCAGCAGCAATGTCTTTGATATGGCGGATAGGCGCCGATTGGGAAATGGCAATATCTGTAAGCATAGCAGGCAATCGTTAAGTAACTGCAACTTAACTTCCTGCTTTTTACGGGTACATGACAATGCTCAGCCCGGTTATTGATACTCAGTTCCTGACTCTGCTAAACTTCAGCAACAGGCTGCCAGTCAGAAGATATTGCTTGCAGATTATGTCTTTGGCTGATTGGCTGCAATGGTATACCTAATCAAAGTCATAATTCAGGTTGAGGAATAGTTGTACCTTTTACTGAACTAAAACCATCATTTATGAAGCACTACCACATTATTTCAAGGATTGCTATTTATATTCTGGCAATCATCTTGTTTGTTTTCGGAGTCTTCCACTTTATGTATCCAAGGGATCTGTTGGTTTATGTGCCGGATTTTCTCCCGCTTGGAATTAAATGGGCCTATATTGTAGGCGGCGCATTTATCCTGGTTGCCATCTCTTATTTTACCAATCAGTATGTAAAATTTTCCAGCTACCTGCTGTTTATCTTACTGGTGGTATTTATCCTGACTATTCACCTGCCGAATTACCAGCATGCCGGAGATGCAGAAATGCGTCAGCTGGCCCTGATCAATATATTAAAAGACACGGCTATTGCCGCTTTTGCCCTTCATATAGGTGCGAGTGCCTGGCACCAGCATTTTCAGATGGAGAATAACGATTAAAGATATTCCTCCAACCCGTTTTAACAGGGATTGTACACGCCGTGTGCTATCCCTGTTTGTTTTATAGTTTATATTTATGCAATGAAAAGGATCCGACCGGATGTGGATATAATAATGGACCTGCTGGAAGCGGTAGCACAGGCCCGGCCAGCTGATGCCTTTGTTAAAAGTCTGCATTTTCAATATCAGGAAAGGGGCGGACTGAGTAAAAAGCAATTGCAGGGTTTATACGGAAAAGCAGCTAAAACTGCGGGGATACCTCCAGGCAAACTGGCCACCCTGGAAGCGATTATCCTGAAAAGACCAACCCGGGATAAATCAGCCTTACCAGGGGCCACACCTGATTATAAACCTGATGAAGAAGTGGGAAATAAAATCAGGGCTATCCTTGAAAAATTTCCGGAACACAAACGGGTGCTTTTCTTTAAATCCAGGTTTGATAATGACGAACCACTCAGTCAGACTGAACTGGCCGAACTGCTCCGGTTCGGGAAATTACTGGGGATCAGGTCCTGAGCCATTGAGTCCGTTTCCTGATTTTTCTCATACTTGTTTCCCTGCTGACATCGTATTTTCAATACAACGATCAGCTGCATGAGGCATTTTATACAAAAAAGTCATATACTGGATATCCGGAATAATCCGGGTTTATCGTTGCAAAAGGTAGCATTGGGCAATTGCCGTAACCTCTCTTTCTCTTCTCCTGCTTTACTAAAAGAATATCATGATGCATTATTGTTTGTGCGGGCATATCCCAAGGACGAGGAGTCGGTGGAAATGGCGGGTAACGAGTTAATCAGGGTGGCCGCTTTTATCCGTCAGGCCAAAGGAGAACGTTGGCGACTTAGTATGACAGGAAGTGGATTGCCGGGCACACAAATAACGTGTCAATACACCCGCATTCTGCTGCGTTGGTTGTTGGATAGTTGTCCGGAGGCTATTCAACCTGCTGAAACAGCTTCTGGTCCGGCAGAAGTAAAAGCGTTTTTCCAGTCCTTGCTGCCTGGCATTGAATTTAACGGTTCTGCCACCGGTTCACTTTCTCTCTGGAAAAGGATCCGGGTATTATCCGGTCATAATTTTAACCGCGAAGCCCTGGAATGGCTCCTGCAACTGACTGAACAAGCGCCCATTCCTGTCTTATTAAAGGACCAGTTATTCGATGGGCTTAAAATTTTTACCGGTTGGACACTTACGATGGATGGATTGAACCGGAGTTTCCTGGAGGCGTCAGGAGGTAAAAAAGTATATTATGCTGCCGGCAAAAAATTTCAGTTTAATGCACTGATCAGAAAACCATTGAAAAACTTGTTTCCGGATCTGGAGGAGAAAATCAGGCTAATCTCCATCGCCCGGGCCTCTCTTGCTTTTTATTACCGTGAAACAGATCCATTTACTTACGCTTCGCCTTCGGAAACAAACTATTTTGAGCTGGGAGATGGATTTCGAATTGCTTTGTATGGAATGACAAAGGACCGGCGATTTTCGCTGGACAGTTATATTGGTTTCCTGGCATTCAAAAATGGGCTTCCCGTAGCTTATGGTGGAGGGTGGATATTTGGTCATCGTTGTAAAATCGGAGTGAATATTTATCCACCTTACCGAGGTGCTGATTCCGCATTCCTGTTTACCCAGGTGTTGCGTGTTTATTATCAGCAATACCGGGTACATTATTTTCTGGTCAAGCCTTACCAATTTGGGCGGGGCAATCCGGAAGGGATCAGGACAGGGGCATTCTGGTTTTACTATAAGCTGGGTTTCCGGTCTGCATCACCAGCGATCGAGCGGCTGTCCGGAAGCGAATGGGAAAAGATCAAATCTGGAAAAGGATACCGGAGTTCACCGGACATATTAAAAAAAATGACAGAAGCCCCCCTGGTATTGGTACTTAAAAAGGAGGGATTAACTGATCCACGGGCGGCTGAATTAAGTGAACGGATCACCTGTATGATCCGGGACCAGTATGCCGGAAACCGTCTGCTGGCGCTGGAATCGGCCAAACGCCGATGGAGAAAAATGGGGGGATTTCCTCATTCAACTTTTAAAGAAGTGACTTCTGCTGCCTGGCAGGATTGGCTGCTTTTATTCCTTTTTTTGGGAGGAACGAATCCCCGTAAAGCCGTTTGGGCAAAACTGACCCGGCTGCGATTTAAAGCTGCTGAAGCTGTATTTATCCGGTACTGGCAGGAAAACCGTCAATTATGGGCCAACTCCCGCCCGACAGCTGATTCCAGATAAATGCAGATCAACCGGTTACATTTGGTGCTTCAAAGTTTACCTAACTGATTAATTTGATTATTTTACCTGACGGCCAGGCAACCTGGACAACCCATGTTTCGATATGGAAACGAAACACTACACACACTTGTTAACGGCGGATGAACTAACTTACCATGTTGAGGCCTGTGGTCGCAACAGCCGGGAGAGCCAGAAAATTCTGTACAGCTCTTTCTATGGTTATGCCATGGCCATATGCGACCGTTATGTAAAGAACCAGGACGACGCGGTGGAGATTCTGAATGACGGGTTTTTAAAGATATTCCGGGAAATTCATCATTATAAACCGGCTTATGCGGATGTAATCAGTTCATTTAAAGGTTGGTTACGTAAAATCATGATTTTTACCGCCATTGATCATTTCAGAAAGCACCAGAAGCACCAGATGGTCACTTCGCTGGACAATATGGTTTACCATATGCCAACAGTGAATGAAGAGGCGATAGGAAAACTGACGTATGACGAAATCATCCGGGCCGTACAGGATCTGAGTCCGGGATACAGGACCGTATTTAATCTTTTTATTATTGAAGGGTTAAGTCACGAGGAGATTTCAAATCACCTGGGCATATCGACCGGGACGTCGAAGTCCAATTTGTCGAAAGCAAGGAGACAGTTGCAGCAAATACTTTTTAAAAAAAACGAGATTTCAATAGCTAAGAATGCAGTTTGAGGAATTTGATAAAAAAATAAAGGAAGCGGCGGAGAATCACCACCCGGCTTATGATGAACAGGCCTGGGCAAAGATGAACAAGCTGCTGGATAAACATATGCCCGAAAAGGAAGAACGGCGCAGACGGTTTGCCTGGTTGTTCTTTTTGCTTTTCCTGGCAGGGGGAGCCGGTGTTTTTTACGGGGTACAGTCTTTAGTTTCTTCAAATTCAGCTGTCCCATCATTCTCATCGTCCCGAAACGGGTCAGGAGAACTGGCTCCTGATATTGCGAAAGATAAAAACCTTCCTGCTATAAAAGATCAGGAGGGGACAATTAGTCGTATTTCCGACGGAAGCATCAGGGAAAACAGTTCATCCGATGAACTGGCAAACCAGGAGGCAAAGGATTTAAAAGAGACGGGATCAACTAAAATGAAAAATCCCGGAACCAATGCCGGTGATTTATCGGCTACCCGTAAATCAGGGAACAAACCGGTAACCGGTAGTAAAATACCTGCTGCACAGAAAGCTCCTGCAGACCCGTTTTTTTCTTCGGGAATTGCCAAAATGAAAAAGAAAGGAACTGGGATTCCTGCTGTTGTAAATAGCGGAGTAAGGGTGGATGACCAGGCTGATAAGCAACGTATGCCGGCTAATAATATCCCGGTCACCGTCAGCCAAACCCCGGCTCCGGATAAAATAGCGCTGCAAACAATAACAGATACTATTTCCGGGCAATCTGTAGCTGTAATCAGCGGTGCTCCGCAAATTACAGATACGATAAGTAAGACAGATGCGGGTACGATTGCTGATGTACCTTTAAAGCCCGTGAAGAAACAATCACCGGTAAAACAGAGCCGGTTTTTCCTGACATTGAGCGCAGGCCCGGATGTCAGTTTTACCGCCAATGGGAAGCCTGGTCAGTTAATACCAGTTACCGGAATCGGCATTGGCTATATTTTCCGGGATCGTTTTTCTTTACGCGCCGGATTTTATAATGCGGATAAAAAATATACCGCTTCGCCATCTGCCTATAATGCACCGGCCAGTTTCTATAGTTATTATCCTTACCTGGTAAAAGTGGATGCTGATTGCCGGGTTTATGAAATTCCCGTTTCACTGGGTTATCATTTCGGGGCGCGGAAAAACCATAGTTGGTTTGCATCGGCCAGCCTTTCGTCTTACCTGATGAAACGGGAGACCTATAATTACTCATACAAGACATCTGCGTGGGGGACAGTACAACAACGTGAATGGTCTTTGTATAACAGTAACCAACACCTGTTTTCGGTGATCGGTATATCCGGGGGCTATCAGCGTAAGATAACCAACCGTATTTCCTTTATCGCTGAACCCTATCTGCGAATGCCGGTGAATGGGGTGGGATATGGGAAAGTTAAGCTGAACAGTGCGGGAGTATTATTCTCCCTGGCAGTTGAACCTGCTGCCTTTATGCTGCGCAAACAAAAAAAATAGTTCGGTTAATTACAGGCAACCTGTTTTTCCTGTGCTGCGATTGAGTATAGACAAAACCAGCACAAGTGAAAAAAATATTAACCTCCCGCATAAACGCGGTACTCCTCGTATTCATTCTTTTGGTATATGCCTGTGGTAAAGGTGGCGGTGGCACTACTCCGCCGGATCCATGTAATGGAGTCACAGTAACGGTAAATGGTACAGTAACAAATCCGGTTACAGTGGGCGGTACTGATGGCAGTATCGCTGTTTCTGCTACAGGCGGTAGTGGATTTACATACAAACTGGGTTCAGGTGCGTACCAGTCCGGAACTACTTTCAGCGGCCTTGCGGCAGGAAGTTATACCATTACGGCTAAAAATGCGGATGGTTGTACCGGTACTGCCACATTTACTGTATCTAACCCACCTAATCCCTGTACCGGTATTACCATAACAGTAACGGCCACCAGTATCAACCCAACAACAGTAGGGGGTACGGACGGATCAATCAGTGCCACTGCAGCAGGAAGCAGTAACTATACATTCAGCATCAATGGTGGAGCTTTTCAAGCCAGTGGAAATTTCACCGGACTCCCCGCCGGAACTTATTCAATTGTCGCCAAAGACGCCAATGGTTGTCAGGGCAGTGCCAGCTTTACACTGGTAAATCCCAATCCTTGTGCAGGAGTGACCATTTCTGTAACTGGTACTACCACAAACCCTACATCTTCTTCAGCTTCGGATGGTAGTATCAGTGCTACAGCATCCGGCAGTACCGGATTCACGTATAACCTGAATGGAGGTGCTTACCAGGCCAGTGGCAATTTTACAGGCCTTGGCGGTGGTTCATATACAGTTGGGGCTAAAGATGGCAACGGCTGTACAGGTACGGCTAATTTCACGCTGACTGCTCCTAATCCTTGTGCGGGGGTAACCATCACTGTAAGTAACACAACGGTTGGGAATATCCCTTGTCAAACGAATAACGGAACATTAACCGCGACTGCTGCGGGAGGAACAGGCCCTTACCTGTATAGTCTCAACAGCGGTGCTTTCCAGGCATCAAATATATTCCTTAACCTGGGTCCGGGCACATATGCAGTTCAGGCAAAAGATGCGAATTCCTGTAACGGCGCAAGTGGTAACACCACGCTGGCAAATCGCCCGGCCGGTCCATTATTCAGTGACGTGAAAGCCGTGTTGCAGGCCAATTGTGTTTCCTGTCATAACAACACGCAACAGGAAGGTGGTATGAATTGGATGGTAGATTGCAATATTGTAGCAAATAAGGACAGAATAAAGGCAAGAGCAGTGGATGCTTCACCTTCTGCCATGCCGCCGACCGGATTATTACCGGCAACCGAACGTCAGAAAATAACGAGCTGGATTAACGCTGGTGGAAAGTTCACCGATTAGTTGGTTCATGATGGTGTATGTTTGGGGCCGTACCAGTTCACTGGTATGGCCCTTTTATTTACCCCAACGGTAAGTATCAATACGGAGACCGGCCAGGTCAAGCACGCGGTCTACAACCGTGGCAGCAGCTTCTTCAATAGTTTGCGGACGACTGTAAAAGGAAGGGGTGGCCGGACAAATAACACCACCAGCCAGCGTTACGGTTTCCATATTGCGGATATGGATCAGGTTATAAGGCGTGTCACGGATCACACAGATCAGTTTTCTTCTTTCTTTCAGCACCACATCAGCTGCACGGGTAATCAGGTCATTGGAAATGCCCGTGGCAATACGTCCGAGGGTACCCATTGAACAGGGAATAATAATCATCGTGTCATACTGGCCCGAACCAGATGCAAAAGGGGCAGAGAAATCGGTGGTGCTGAAATAACGGAAAGGATAGTCCGCCCAGGTCTCATTACTCAGTTCCGTTTTCCAGACTTCTTTGGCATTCGTGGTCATGATCACGGATACCTCGGTCCACTGATCTTTTATTGCCAGTAACCGGTTCATCAGTAAAGAAGCATAGACGGAACCACTGGCGCCGGAAACGGCCACAAGAATTTTTCTCATATTGAACTGTATAACCCTGTAAAACTGGAGAAAGTTGCCGTAAGGTAGGGTAAATTGCGCAAACGATTGCACATGACCTATGTAGTACATCGTCTACAAATCTCATTATGAATGAGTTGAGTAAAGTCAAAAAATCGTGATTTGAGGATGATTTTGTCCATTTCGGCTAAAAAACACGGCACAAATGTTTTGTGATTTCGCATTAATGCCGATATTAGCAATGAAT
>Ga0209812_10001126_pt1 | contig 20159 bp, 19 predicted proteins | sample JI71714BDNA_FD_187502 | JGI IMG/M metagenome (GOLD analysis project Ga0209812, IMG submission 187502) | Wastewater effluent complex algal communities from Wisconsin, to seasonally profile nutrient transformation and Carbon sequestration -... | ecosystem: Engineered > WWTP > Effluent > Algae...
TCAGTGCGACCAGTGGCGTGTCAGGTGCGGGGAGAAAAGCAAGTTTAAGCACCTCTTTCTGTGAGGTAGGGCTTAACGCATACGGATTTTTTAAACACCGTCATCGTCCAGAAATTGAACAAAATCTGGGGCGTAAAGTCGTGTTCACACCGCATTTAGGGAATTTTAAACGTGGTATTTTAGCAACCTGTGTTGTTAATTTAAAACCTGGTGTTACTGCCCAGCAGGTCAATGACGCCTTTGTTTCAGCTTATCAGCATAAGCCCTTGATCCGTTTTAGTCATAAATCACCAAACGTCGCAGATGTTGCGGGTACGCCGTTCTGCGATCTGTTTTGGCAACAAGATGGCGAGCAGTTAGTGATTATGTCTGCTATTGATAATTTATTAAAAGGGGCGGCGTCTCAGGCGATGCAAGCAGCCAATGTGCGTTTTGATGTACCCGAGACCGCAGGTTTATTACCAGGAGCGTTAGTATGAACCCTGTGGTATTGAAAATGGGTGGGCGATTATTACAAGATCGCCACGCATTAGACGCGTTATTGGCGGTTTGCGCCACGATTAAACAGCAACGTCCTGTTATTCTCGTGCATGGTGGTGGTGATCAGGTGGACAGTTGGCTGGCGAAATTTGGTTTTACCACGGAGAAAATTGATGGCCAGCGCGTTTCGCCTGCTGAACAAATGCCGGTTATTACCGGGGCCTTAGACGGTGCAGTTAATGCTGAAATGGTAAGCAGAGCTATGTTGCAAGGTCTTAATCCTGTTGGATTAAACTTATCGGCGGGTAATGCATGTCAATTTCAGATTAATACGAAACTCGGTGCTGTGGGTATCGCTAAACCAGCAGAATCGACATTAATAGACGTGTTGCTACAGCAAGGCTTTACGCCAGTATTTAGTTCAATCGGTATCGGCCAAGAAGGGCAATTACTGAACGTAAATGCCGATTTAGCCGCTGCGGCCATCTGTCAATTAGTTAAGGGGCAATTGGTATTACTTACTGATGTACCCGGTATTTTAGATGGCAATATGCAACTAATCCCCGAGTTAAATTCACAACAGGCCACGGCATTGGTTGTGCAAGGTGTGATTAAAGGCGGTATGAAAGTAAAGTTAGATGCCGCTTTAGAAACCGCCGCGGCGCTACAAAGTAATATTGTGGTTGCCGGATGGCAAAACCCAAATGATTTAATGAATCTGATGCAGGATAAGCCGGTTGGCACCTGTATTGTTTACTAACAAGCCCGTTTGTGGCGCTTTTAACAATAAGGATACCGCTTAGCGGATAACGCGTGTTTTATGAGTAAACTAACCCAGCTGCTATGTTTAGCTGAACTGGACCAAGCACAGCTGTCAGCATTATTGGATTTGGCACTCAAGATCAAACACTCGCCTCAGGACTATCGGCAGGCATTACAGGGCCGCAGTATTGCCCTGTTATTTGAAAAGCCCTCGTTACGTACCCGCGTGAGTTTTGATGTAGGCATCAACAAGTTAGGTGGCCATAGTGTCTACCTTGATCTGCAAAATGGTGCCATGGGTGTACGAGAATCAGTGGAAGATTTTGGCAGTAACCTTGCGTGTTGGACCGATGCGATCGTGGCGCGGGTTTACTCACAAAAAACCTTGGTTCAATTGGCGCTAAGCAGTAAAAAGCCGGTGATAAATGCCTTAAGTGATCTTTATCATCCTTGCCAGGCGCTAGCGGATCTTCTCACGCTAAAAGAGCAATTTGGTGATCTCTCCAAGGTCCATTTAGCGTTTGTCGGTGATGGTAATAATGTGTGTCATTCGTTAATGCTAGGCGCGGCTATTATGGGGATGGATCTCACGGTGATTACCCCGCAAGGTTTTGGTCCAGATGCCCATGTATTATTAAAAGCGCAAGAAATGGCTAAGCAAAGTGGTGCAAAATTAACCCTAAGTCAGCATGTGTCTTCTGCTGCAGGGGTAGATGCCATTTATACCGATACATGGTTATCGATGGGAACACGTGCCGATCCAGCCCTAATTGAACAGCTTTTCGCACCCTATCAAATTAATACTGCCGTTATGCAGCGTTTGGCAGTTAAGCATTTTATGCATTGTTTACCCGCACATCGTGGTCAGGAAGTGACCAGCGAAGTATTAGACAGTGAATATTCTTTGGCGTTGCAGCAAGCTGAAAATCGCATGCATGCACAAAATGCCGTATTAGTTAGTTTATTTAGTTGAGGTTGATGATGAGCATCAAAAACGTAAAAAAAGTCGTATTAGCATATTCTGGCGGTTTGGATACGTCAGCAATTGTCCCATGGTTAAAAGATAACTATGACTGTGAAGTTATTGCATTTGTGGCCAATGTGGGTCAGGGCGACGAAGAGTTAGCAGGCGTAGAAGAAAAAGCGATTAAGTCAGGGGCAAGCAGTTGTTATGTGGTTGATCTGCGTGAAGAGCTGGTAAACGAAGTTATTTTTCCAACCTTAAAAACCGGTGCGGTTTATGAAGGCCAGTATCTCTTAGGCACCTCTATGGCACGCCCGGTTATTGCACGCGCTCAGGTTAAGTTAGCATTAGAGCTAGGCGCTGATGCGCTGTGTCATGGTTGTACTGGAAAAGGTAATGATCAAGTGCGGTTTGAAGGGGCTTTTGCAGCATTAGCGCCACACCTTAAGGTAATTGCGCCTTGGCGTGAGTGGGAGTTTAACTCGCGTCAATCCCTACTAGATTACTTAGCGAAAAAGCAGATCCCAACTACCGCCTCTGCAACCAAGATTTATAGCCGAGATGCAAACTTATGGCATATTTCGCATGAAGGTGGCGAAATTGAAAATCCATGGAATGAACCGTCTGAACAAATTTGGATGTGGACAAAATCGCCAGAACAAGCCCCGGATCAAGCGGCCTATGTTGAACTCAGTTTTGAGGCCGGTGCATTGACCAAAGTCAATGGCCAGGCGATGGGTGGTGTTGCGGCGATCGAGTGGTTAAATGAGCTCGGTTCAGAGCATGGTGTTGGCCGTATTGATATCGTCGAAAATCGGTTAGTGGGTATGAAGTCGCGTGGTTGTTATGAAACGCCAGGCGGTACTATCTTATTAGCTGGTTTAAAAGGCCTAGAAGCCTTGGTATATGATCGTACCTCATTGAAATACCGTGAAGAAGTTGGACAAGAGTTTGCGCAGCTTGTTTATGATGGCCGTTGGTTTACGCCGTTAAAAGATGCCTTACTGGCAGCGGCTACATCACTGGCCCAACAACTGACGGGCGATGTTGTTATCAAGCTGTATAAAGGTAATGTAACGGTCGCGAAACGTCGCTCACCAAATAGCCTTTATTCAGAAGCCTTTGCTACCTTTGAAGGTGATGAGGTATATAACCAAAAAGATGCCGAAGGCTTTATTCGTTTATACAGTTTGGCTAGCCGGATCCGTGCCTTACACGCGAAAAAGGATTAAGCATTATGGCTATGTGGGGTGGTCGTTTCACAGAAGCGACATTAGCAGAGTTTCGGGAGTTTAATGACTCCCTGAGTTTTGATTATCAGCTTGCTTTGCAAGATATAGAGGCCTCTAGAGCGTGGGCGGCGGGGTTATTAAAAGCAGGGATAATAAATCAAGCAGAAGCACAGCAGTTAGACACAGGTTTAGCGGATTTAGCTGTGGCTATTGAGAGTGATCCAAAGTTACCTTTGCAAACGCAAGAAGAAGATATTCACAGTTGGGTTGAGTCACAGCTGACAGCAACATTAGGTGCGGTAGCCAAAAAGTTGCACACAGGACGTAGTCGTAATGATTTAGTGGCAACCGATCTGCGTTTATGGACGCGGTTAAATGCAGATCGAGTCCGTCAATCGTTGTTGGGTGCCATCAAAGCCTTATTAGTGTTTGCTGAGCGCGCAAAAACGTCTGTAATGCCCGGTTTTACGCATTTGCAACGAGCTCAACCAGTATTAGTGGCACACTGGGCATTAGCTTATGTTGAAATGTTTAAACGTGATTTGGGACGTTTAGAAGATGCTGTTGCGCGCCTAGATAGCTGTCCATTAGGCTGTGGGGCGCTTGCCGGTACCGGCGTCGCGATAGATCGGCATACGTTAGCACAGCGTTTGGGATTTGCAGTGCCTGCGGCAAATAGTTTAGATGCGGTATCTGATCGTGATTATGTGGTCGAGCTTTCTGCTGCGGCGAGTTTATGTATGACGCATTTATCGCGTTTGTCTGAAGATGTCATTTTCTTTTGTTCAGGCGAAGCGGGTTTCTTTAAACTTGGCGATGCTATTAGTAGTGGTTCTTCGTTAATGCCACAAAAGAAAAACCCTGACGTGTTTGAATTACTTCGTGGTAAAACCGGTCGGGTATTAGGGCATCTGGTTGCCATTATTCATGTTATAAAAGGCTTACCGCTGGCCTATAACAAAGATATGCAAGAAGACAAACAAGGCTTCTTTGATTTGATGGCAACGTGGCAACAATCGTTATTAGTACTGGCAACCGTGTTACCACACCTGAGCGTGAATGACGCGCAGTGCCGTCGTGCAGCCGAGCTTGGTTACAGTAATGCGACCGACTTAGCCGACTATTTAGTTGCTAAAGGGATCCCGTTTCGTGATGCACATGAACTTTCGGGTTCGCTGGTGTTAAAAGCTTCATCAGCTAAGGTGGCTTTAGAAGCATTATCGCTAGCAGAGATGCAGCAGGTTTGTCCGCTGATTGCGGAAGATGTGTTTGCTGCCTTAACCATTGAAGCCGGGTTGGCAAAGCGTAATGCTTTTGGCGGAACGTCACCTGAACAGGTGTTAGCAGCCCTTAAACGCAGTCAGTTGTGGTTTGACAGCTTGCTGGTGTAATACCGCTTGATAAACTGGCTAAGCCTAATGCTGAACAGCTAGTATCTTTCAGGTCGATTGACCGTTCCAGTGCTTGGTTGATAAAAGCCTACAGAGTCAAACCTGTAGGCTTTTTTATGCATCTTGACCAAGCTTTGGAAACTGTTTAAGTAAATAGACCTAGCCTATGTTGCAGCGGGCGCTAAAACAACTCGTCTAATTCTGTCGTTTTCTCTTGTTTCTCTTCCCCAAACTGCAGTTGCGGCAAACTCCCTGCAGCATACTGGGTTGGCTCAGTTCCCAATTTAAAAAACTCAAAATCACTGGTGTAATCATTGCGACGGCTTAATAAACCAGAGGCTAAATCAATACGAACTGACGAAATACCAACCGGTGCGGCTGAAGCACGCTCTGGATAATTAGGTAATACATCGTTCATAAAACTGAGCCATGCCGGTAAGGCCGTACGGGCTCCGGCCTCAGTGCCAGCACTTTGGTCGCGTCCTAAATTGGCATTCCACGTTGCTCGGCCTAAACTGCGATTGGCATCGTCAAATCCCACCCAACTGGTCACCACTAAATCGGGCGTAAATCCAGTAAACCAGGTGTCTTTAGAGTCGTTTGTTGTACCGGTTTTGCCTGAGATGTCACGGCGTTTTAAACTTTGTGCTAATCGAGCTGTACCATTCCAGCCTGTGCCTTGGCGCCAGTCGCCGCCTCCCCAAACACTGCTTTTCAAGGCATCTGCAATTAAAAAAGCATTTTGTGCACTAATGACTTGCGGTGCTTGTTTTGGTGACATGTCAAGATTTTGCACCGACGAATCTGTTGTTTCAGTTGCCAGCTGGCTATTGGTTTGTGCCGTATCTGCAGCACAGTTATTACAGGCCAATACCGGATTATGCTGATAAATGAGTTCGTTTTGCGCATTAAACACTTTCTCTACAACATAAGGCTGCACTAAGTAGCCACCATTGGCAAAAACGGCATATCCCGTTACTACTTCTAATGGTGTTGAGGAGGCAGATCCTAATGCTAGGGTTTCATTTCGCGGTAAGTCAGTTAATGCAAAACCGAATTTTTGTAAGTGTGCAATACTGGCATCGACACCAATGCCGCGTAATAAACGAATGGATACCACGTTTTTAGATTTCGCCAAGGCTTCTCTAATCCGGATCGGACCATCATACACAGCCGGTGAATTACGTGGGCGCCAAGCAATACCGGCATTGTTATCCCATTGGTGGATAGGCGCATCATTCATAATACTGGCCAGGGTATAATTTTGCTCTAGCGCAGCAGAATATATGAAAGGTTTAATATTCGAACCCACTTGGCGTTTTGCCTGAGTGACACGATTAAACTGACTTTGCGAAAAGCTGTACCCGCCAACAAGCGCACGAATTGCGCCATTGTGTGGATCAAGAGCCACAAGGGCACTGCTAACGCTAGGTTCTTGACTTAAACGCCAGTTATTGTCTTGTTGCCTCACCAAAATATGCATACCTGGCGCTAATATTGCGGCTGCCGTTTTCGGCGCGGCACCTTGCCGCTCATCGTTAATAAAGCTTCTGGCCCATTTCAAACCGTCCCACGCTAAGGTGACACGCTGGCCACCTTTTAGCATTACTTCCGCACTTTGCGACGCAACAGAGGTAACAACAGCGGGCAATAAATCTTCAATACCTTGTTGCTGATCCAAGTATTGTTGCAGCGCGGTTTCATCTAACGGGGCGTCTTCTTTAAAAACGGGTGTTTCACCTTCATTATTTTCTAACGTCGCTTTCCATGCCAATGCCACTGGGCCACGGTAACCATGACGTTCATCATAATCATAAATATTTTGCTGTAACGCCAAACGCGCACGGGTTTGTTGTTTACTGTTGACGGTGGTATACACTTTAAAACCATCTGAGTATGTCATCTCTTCGCCAAATCGCTCCACCATTTGTTGTCGCACCATTTCAGCTATATACGGGGCAGACGCGGTGATTTGAGCACCATGTAAGCGGCTAGTAACAGGCGCAGCTATGGCATTGTCGTAAGTGGTTTTGTCGATAGCGCCCGTGTCCAACATGCGCCCAAGCACAATGTTGCGTCGAGCACGCGCATTACTGGCAGATCTAACCGGGTTCAGCAAAGAAGGGGCTTTGGGAAGTCCAGCAATGATAGCCATTTCATCAACGGTCAAATCATTAACGCTTTTACCAAAATACACTTGCGCTGCTGCTCCCACACCGAATGCGCGTTGGCCTAATTCGATTTTATTGAGATACAGCTCTAATATTTCATCTTTGCTAAGTAACTGCTCGATATGAATAGCTAAAAAGATTTCTTTAACTTTGCGAATAATTTTCTTTTCACGCGTCAAAAAGAAATTGCGTGCAAGTTGTTGCGTGATTGTACTGGCGCCTTGGCTTAACTCACCAGAGGTTGCAACAACCGTAGCGGCCCGCATAATACCAATAACGTCTATACCAGGATGTTCGTAAAAACGGGTATCTTCGGTGGCTAAAAACGCTTGAATTAACAGCGGAGGCATTTCATCCAGCCGCAAGGGTATACGTCGTTGTTCACCAAATTGTGAAATGAGCTCGCCATCTGCGGTAAACACTTGCATGGGCGTTTGTAAACGCACATCTTTCAATGTCGCCACATCAGGTAACTCATCTTTGAGGACCATATACGTCACAAAAATGGTTAGGATGCCGAGAACTGTCAGCAGCACAAAAGCTAGAAAAAGTTTTTTAAACCACGACACCGTGTGCCCCCAATTTTTAACTCCCAATTTCGCTTTAAGGCTGATAGTATATATTTATTAGACTGAGATTAAACGCTTTTTCTTGCTAAAAACCTGGGTCTGAACTAAGAATAGTTAAACAAAATGGATTAACAATAACGTGGCTACTCGATGCTATGATTAAAAGCTTGTTCAGTAAGAAAGCCCCCATGATGGTGGGGATAGATATCGGCTCGCATTCCGTTAAGGCCGTGTTATTAAGCCTTAACAGTGGTTATTACCGAGTTGAAGCTTTTGCTATTGAACCCATGGCAAAAGGGGCTATGTCTGATCGAGAAATTCAAGACATTGAAGCCGTTAGTGCGGTACTTACCAAAATTCGTAAAAAAATACCCCGCACAGTTAAATTTGCTGCCAGCGCTATCTCTGGTTCAACAGTCATTAGCAAAGTTATTTTTATGGATGTCTCCTTAACGGATGCTGAACTAGAAAGCCAGATTGAAGTTGAAGCTGATACGCTTATTCCCTATCCATTAAACGAAGTAAGCTTAGATTTCGAGAAACTCGACGTTAATGAAGCAGATCCCTCCAAAGTCAATGTGTTGTTAAGTGCTGCCCGTACTGAGAGTGTTGAAGCACGCGTAGCAGCGTTAACAGGGGGCGGGTTTAGTGCAAAGGTTGTGGATGTTGAGAGCTATGCTTTAAGCCGGGCTGCAGAGTTATGTTTTAGTCAATTACCTGCCGATGCTGCCAACAAAGTGGTGGCGATGGTCGATATTGGCGCCACCATGACATTATTGAGCATTGTGGAAGCTGGGAAAACGTTGTATACCCGCGATCAAGTATTCGGTGGGGAACAATACACCCGTAGCATCTTATCTTATTACAATAAAAGTTATGATGAAGCCGAGTTTGCCAAGGTAACTGGCGATTTACCACCAAATTATACCTTTGAGGTTCTGGCACCATTCCAAACCATGCTGCTGCAACAAATTCGCCGTGGTATACAAATGTATCTCACCAGCAGTGGTAAAGACGGCATTGACTATTTGGTGATTTCTGGCGGTTCTGGCTTGATTGAAGGCATCGATAAATTGCTGGTTGATGAGCTGGGGATTCATACAATTATCGCGAATCCCTTTACCAGCATGGATGTGGCGGCTACAGTTGAACGCGATCAACTGGATAAATTTGCACCACAGTTAATGGTTGCCAGCGGTTTGGCGTTAAGGAGTTTTTCGTCATGGCATATATAAATTTACTGCCTTGGCGCGAGGTTGCACGAAAAGAGCGCCAAAAGAATTATGTTATGGTCCTAGCGTTAACCGCTTTGGCCAGCTTTTTATTGTTTTTTATTATAAATCAAGTGTATAACGCTAGATTAGATGGTCAAGCTAAACGTAATCAGTATTTAGAAAGTGAAATACGCATTCTTGATCAGCGAATTGCAGAAATTCGAAATTTAAATGAGACCAAGCGTAGCTTGCAGCAACGCATGACATTAATTGAACAGCTGCAAGGTAGCCGTAACTTAGGCACACAAATAATGACTGAAATTGCCAATATTGTGCCCAACGGCGTCTACTTAACCCAGCTTGAAAAGAAAGGCCCTATGTTGCTGCTGGTTGGAAAGAGTGAATCTAATAATCGGTTGTCCAACATGCTTCGTGACGCAGAGCAATCAGAGTTGTTAGCTGAACCTTATCTCGAGTTTATTCAAGCCGGGCAAGATCGGCCAAGTTTGCTTAGTGATTTTCGGATGCATCTAAAAATCAGTGGTTTTGAAGCGTTAGATCAAGCCTCTGCCTCGGCTCCAGCCCCACAGGGAGCAAGAAAATGAGCCTAAACATGAAGTTGTCTGATATCGACATTAATGATCTCGATTTAGAAAATATGGGTTCTTGGCCCGTAACAGTTAAAGTTATTTTTGCTGTTATTGTGGCTGCATTGGTATCGGTATTAAGTTATTACCTATTAATTGATAGCAAAATTGATCAACTGTCAGCAGCTAAGCAAAAAGAGATAGAATTACGTCAGCTATACCAAACACGTTATGCCGCTGCTGTTAATTTAGAGGCTTATCGCGAGCAAATGAATGAAATGGAACAAACATTTTCATTCCTGCTAAAACAGTTACCTACCACGCATGAAACCCCCGGTTTACTTGACGATATTACGTATGTCGGTACAACGAGTGGTTTAAATTTTCTGCGGATTAACTGGGAACCTGAGGTGGAAAAAGAGTTTTACACTGAGTTGCCTATCCGTATTGATGTAGTGGGGGATTATCATCAGTTTGGTAATTTTGTGAGTGAAGTGGCTAAATTACCACGTATTGTGAGTTTGCATGACTTTACCATTCAGGCCGGGCCAGATAATCGGTTACGCTTTAATGTGGTTGCAAAAACCTATCGTTATAAGGAAAGTACGCCATGAGAGCGATCCTTGTTGTGAGTGTCGCCCTTTTATGTTTAAGTGGCTGTTTTGACGATCTCAATGATATTCAGGTTCACATGGAAAATGTGAAAGCGAACACTCGGCAACGGGTTGAGCCTTTACCTCAAGCGAAAGAATTTACACACATTGCCTATGCTGCGGCAGAGCGGCGTAGCCCATTTGCCGAACCCACACCAGAAGCAATTCAAGATCGCTTTTTACAACAACAAGATTGCTTGCACCCAGACCCAAATCGGCGGAAAGAAATGTTAGAAGGTTTTGCACTCGATAATCTTAAGATGCGTGGCACCTTGGGCGATGGAAATAAATTATGGGGTTTAATTGAATCGGCCGATAACGCTTTACACAGAGTGACAATTGATAATTATATGGGCCTGTTCCATGGCCGCGTGACGCGCGTTGAACCAACGTCGATAGATTTGTTGGAATTAATACCTGACGGCTCGGGTTGCTGGGTAGAACGCACCACAAAAATCCAAATGTTCGATGCTGCAGCAGCAGGCAACTAGGTGTGCGAGTAAATTATGGATAAATTAACTAAAATTAAAAATGTAGGATTTAAAGGTAGCAAACTTGCCTTGTTCGCTTGGTTGTTGGCGGCGTTGCCAGCCAGTGCAGCGCCTCTCTTATATGAAGTGCGCTACAACCCGTTATTAAATGGTGAAACTGAAATAGAGTTTGTGTTCGACGAACCGCTACAACAAGCACCCGAAATTCAAATTTTAACGAGCCCCGCCCGTATTAGTGTTAATTTTGGTGAAGCAGAGTTAGAACAACGTTTGGCAGACGTTGCGATTGGGCAGGCAGGTGTAACAAATGTGCGTTCCTCGCTTACTGAACAAGGTGTTACGTCGGTTATTGGTATGAATGCCCTAAAAGTCTATCGCACTCGCTTAAATGAAAATGTTTTCGCGGTGCATTTAGCGGATACGCCACAGGTTGTTCGTCCTGGTGCAGACTCGGATGTAAACCCCAGTTTTGTCAATGAATTGCAAGCGGTTGATTTTCGTCGGGGTGACAAAGGCGATGGACGAATTTTAGTATTTTTAAAAGAAAATGCCGCTGCAGTCGATGTTCAAGAGCGCTTAGGTAAATTAGAAATTGAGTTCCATAATACCGCCATACCCGATGAGTTATTGTATCAATTAGATGTTGTTGATTTTGCAACGGTGGTAAAAGGGGTTGAAACCTTTAGAGAGGGTACCTCAACGCGCTTAGTGGTAGATACAACGCATCAATTTACCTATAGCTATCAGCAAATTGATAACATTTTTACGGTGAGTTTGCAGCGTGATGCAACCAATCGCAGTATTCTAGGCGGCGGCCGTGAATATTCGGGCCGAGCTATCTCGCTTAACTTCCAAGACATTCCCATTCGAACCGTGCTGCAGATTATCGCGGATTACAATGGCTTTAATTTGGTTACTAGTGATTCGGTTACCGGTAATATCACCTTGCGCTTAGATGGTACACCTTGGGATCAAGCCCTCGATATCGTGCTGCGTGTTAAAGGGCTGGATAAGCGGATGGAAGGCAATATTTTAATGGTAGCGCCTACTGAAGAATTAGCCTCGCGTGAAGCGCGAGAATTAGAGGCTCGGCAACAAGTTGAGCAGTTAGAGCCCCTCTTTTCAGATTTGATCCAAATTAATTACGCAAAATCGGGTGATCTTGCCGGGTTGTTATCGAATAAAGATGCGACCTTGTTATCGGCAAGAGGCAGCGTGGTCGTTGATGAGCGTACTAATACCATTTTAATCAAGGATACGGCACGAAATATTGAAAGCGTGCGTCGTTTGATCGAGCGTTTAGATATTCCTGTGCGTCAAGTCTTGATTGAATCGCGCATTGTTACGGTGAATGACAATGTTACTGATGAACTGGGTATTCGTTGGGGCTTCAGTGATCAACAAAGCAGCAGCGGTGGTAATCGCGGCGTGTCAGGGACAGCACCAGGTGCCAATGGTATTTCAACGGGTAATTTTCCTGCTTTAGATGATCGTTGGAATGTAAATTTACCTGTGAGTAATCCGGCTGGCAGCATTGCATTTCACGTTGCACGCTTGGCTGATGGGACATTGTTAGATCTAGAATTATCAGCGTTAGAGCAAGAAAATAAAGGCGAAGTTATTGCTAGCCCGCGGATAACGACATCGAATCAAAAAGAAGCCAGTATTGAACAAGGGGTTGAAATTCCGTATGTGCAAGCGGCATCGAGTGGCGCGACTACGGTAGAATTCAAAAAAGCCGTATTAAGTTTAACGGTTACGCCACAAATCACTCCCGATAATAAAATTATTTTAGACTTAGTGATTACGCAAAACACGCGTGGTGAAACAGTACAAACGCCTACGGGCCCAGCTACAGCAATTAATACGCAACAAATTACCACGCAAGTTCTGGCCGATAATGGTGAGACGATCGTTTTGGGGGGGATTTACCAACAACAAATCGTTTCTAATGTGAGTAAAGTACCATTACTTGGCGATATACCTTACTTAGGCGTTATGTTTCGCAACAAACGTGAACTAAACGAAAAAAGTGAACTGCTGATTTTTGTTACCCCACGAATTTTAACCGAGGGACAATAGTCCACTCTGGAGGTGAGTTGCTGACTTGCCTCCAGATGAGTAGCCTTGTCAGAATTAACTTGCCAATGAAAGGGCATTCCTGACATAATTCAGCGCTTCAATTTTTCGTGGGAGCCTAACGGTCCTTGAATTCAACTTTTCTTTGAGTTAGCTGATTTAGCAATACGACATATGGCAGAAAAACGTAATATCTTCCTAGTGGGTCCTATGGGTGCGGGTAAAAGCACAATTGGCCGCCATTTAGCAGACATGCTGCATCTTGAATTTTATGATTCTGATCAGGAAATCGAACGCCGTACCGGTGCCGATATCGCCTGGGTTTTTGATCTAGAGGGTGAGGAAGGCTTTCGTGTACGCGAAGAAGGCGTGATTCAGGATCTTACCGAATTACAAGGTATAGTATTAGCGACTGGGGGCGGCTCAGTATTGAGCAAAGAAACCCGTAATCGCTTATCTGCACGTGGCATAGTTGTGTACCTCGAGACACCAATAGAAAAACAGGTAGCACGCACGCAGCGCGATAAAAAGCGCCCCTTATTACAAACTGAAGAAGAACCAAGAGAAGTTCTTGAGCGTTTAGCAGCAGAACGTAATCCGTTGTATGCAGAAATTGCAGATTTCACGGTTCGCACCGATGAACAAAGCGCTCGCGCTGTAGCAAATCAAATTATCGAAAAACTTGGTTTTTAATAGCGTTATTGACGAATAAGGAGCGCTGCAAATGCAAAAAGTTGACGTACAACTTGGCGAACGCAGCTATCCTATCCATATTTCCAGTAACTTCACTGCGCTTTTACCTGAGTTAGCCACGGCGGCTCAGGTCGTTATTATTTCTAATCCTCTTGTTGCTGCGTTGTATCTTGAGCCGGTTGCTGCACTTTTTCAGCAACCGCCTAAACACTTTTTATTACCTGACGGCGAAGCTTACAAAACCTTAGCCTCTTTTGAGCAGATTATGTCGTTTTTGCTTGAGGAAAAAATGTCGCGTGATGTGGTGTTGGTTGCCTTAGGCGGCGGTGTTATTGGCGATATAACGGGGTTTGTCGCGGCGTGTTTTCAACGGGGGGTACGTTTTATTCAAATACCTACCACCTTGTTATCTCAAGTTGATTCGTCAGTGGGCGGGAAAACGGCAGTTAACCATCCGCTGGGTAAAAACATGATTGGCGCTTTCAAGCAACCTGAGCAAGTGTTAGTAAATACCCAGGTTTTAACCTCTCTCGCACCGCGTGAGTTTGCGGCAGGCATGGCGGAAGTGGTGAAATACGGTTTGCTGGGCGATGCGGCTTTTGCACAATGGTTACTGCAACATGCCGCAGCGATTAAGCAGCAAGATGCGGCTACTTTAGTTCAGATGATTAAACATTGCTGTCAAATGAAAGCCGATATCGTTAGTCGAGATGAGACTGAGCAGGGTGAACGTGCGCTCCTTAATTTAGGGCATACCTTTGGTCATGCAATAGAAGCCTTTATGGGATATGGTGAGTGGCTTCACGGTGAGGCGGTGGCAGTGGGTATGGTGATGGCAGCCCGAGTTGCTACACAACGTGGCTGGATCACCGCTGAAGAGCTAGACTTTTCGGAAAAACTGATTGCCCAGTTTGACTTGCCTACTGTAGCGCCTTCGAACATGAAAATTAATGACTTTTTGCCTTTTATGAAAACGGATAAGAAAGTCAAAGCCGGCAAAATGCGTTTTATCTTGCCTACTGCGCTAGGCAAAAGTGCGGTGGTTGCTGACGTTACCGAGCACGAGTTACAGCAAGTTTTTGCGTAATGAAAGTCCGTGGCCTGCAACAACAACTCGCGGCATCAACGTTTCTGCTTCCTTCGCAGCGCGATGTCCTGTCTCGATTACTATTCCAATTAGCGTTTAACGATTTTACGCGGCTTGCAATTGTTGGTGGTGCAGGGAGTGGCAAAACAACATTAGCCTTAGGCTTGGCTGAGTTATTTTCTGATTGTGACGAAATTCTCATTAATGTCGCTATGCTGCAAGCGCCCTTAGCGGATGAGTTACTCACTGCACAGTTAGCAAAGCAATGGTTTGCTGAGCCTGATTTGTCCAAAGCAGAATTGCTGCATAAGTTAACGGCTGTTGCCGAGACTAAAAACTTGGTATTGATCGCCGATGATCCAGAGCGCCTCACGGCGGCACAGTACGATTGGCTACTGACGCTTCCTGTTAGAGTGTTTATGTTTACCAGTCGTGCAGACAGTAATATGCAGCTTAATCTTGCTTTGCCAGTGATTACGTTGGCAGATTGTGAGCAGTTATTAGCGGTTGAAGGCTTAGATCCGATAGCGTTGGCTGAACGCTTTGCTCACAGCCAGCAAAATTTACATAAATTATTACATAACGATTCTCATAGAGCTGCGTCTTCGACACAGACACACAGCGATACCCACACCAAAACTAAACCTCCTATGTGGGCGCTAGCTGTTGGCTTAGGTTTAGTTCTTATTGTTATTATCGCCAGTTTGTTACCTGGTACACCTGAGCCTGAAGGTACAGGCGAGACTATCTCTCGTAATCCGTCTGATGTGATAGTACCGTTGCCCGATGTCACAGAATCGATAAATGATGTCCGCACTGAGCTAAAAACTGAATCTCCTGCTTTTGTATCAGTGCCTCAGGATGACAAGCCAGAGACCGTTGTAAATCCGACGGCTGTTATTGAAGCGGAACCTGAAGCAACACCTGTAGTGAACAGTATCTCAGCTGAGCGTATGCCAGAGATTGATCCTCGATTATCTGAAGTTATCGATCTCTTGCCACCCGTGAGTTCATCTGTTCCTACTGAGGAGAAAACAGAGGCTGCCAGTACGCCCATATCATCTGTAGTAGGCAATACGACTGCAAACTCATTACCCGAGCAAGCCAGTATTGTGAAGGTCTCGCCGTCAAAAGCTGCCGTCTATGATCATCAAACCTTGTTGCAGCTACCGGCCAAACAATTGCTAGTGCAAATTGCGGTATTATCGTCTGAAAACGCTTTACGTCGTTTTACTCGAAATTATCCTAAACTGCCGGTGATGGTTTATCAGCGTCAATGGCAAGGTCGTCAGCAGTGGGTTATTGTTAGTGGTCCTTTTGCTAATAATGCTGCCGCTAGGCAACATATTCAACAGCTGCCTTCGGCGTTAAGTGCCAGTGGGCCTTTCACTAAATCAGTCGGTGCAGTTCAGCAAGAAATTACTGCCTGGCAACGATTAACACTGGCCGAACCCAGTCAAGGTAATTAAGTGGTACAGAAACGAAGTCGTGCTTTCTTAAAATGGGCCGGAGGGAAATACAATTTAGTTACCCAACTACAGCAGCACTTGCCCGAGGCAGACTGTTTGGTAGAGCCTTTTGTTGGCGCGGGGTCGGTATTTTTAAATACGCAATATCCGTCTTATCGTTTAAACGATATTAATGCCGATTTAATTGAGTTGTACAAAATTGTTCAACTCAGCGCCGACCGTTACATTGCTGATGCGCGAACCCTTTTTGTTGCGAGTGCCAACGAACGGGCCAGCTATTTATCGTTACGGCAACAGTTTAATGACGAGACGGATCCTTATCAACGAGCCTTATTATTCTTATATTTAAACCGGCATGGATATAATGGTTTGTGCCGATACAATCTGTCGGGAAAGTTTAATGTGCCCTTCGGAAGTTATAAAAAGCCATACTTCCCTGAGGCAGAATTATATTTTTTTGCAGAAAAGTCTCAACGAGCGGAATTCATTTGTACCAGCTATCAGCACGTTTTTAAGCAATTAAAAGCGGGACAAGTGGTCTACTGCGATCCGCCATATGTACCATTAAGTAAAACAGCCAGTTTCACCAGTTACGCACAACAAGGATTTAGTCTTGATGATCAAGCACAATTGGCAATTCTTGCTGAACAAGCGCAACATGCAGGTATTAGTGTGTTAATAAGTAATCACGATACAACCTGGACACGAAAAATATATCAACAAGCCAGTTTACACAGTATTGAGGTGGCGCGTTCTATCAGCCAGAAGGGGCATGGACGGGGAAAAGTGGCAGAATTATTTGCTTTATACGCAGCTAAATAAACAACACCATACGAAAAATAACCCTTCGTTTCCGTGTCACCTAAAACATCTATATGGAAAAGCCTTGTGCTAAATCAGCGTTTTTGCCAATCAAGTAAGTCTGTTTCAATGAGGTCTATGAGAATAATATTGAGGTGTAATTGAATAACACACTAGCGCAAAACTAAAGAGACAATAAATATTAGAATGCCAACGAACGCAATTGCCAGTAAAAGCCCAGTGATAATATAGGGCACTGCGCTTTGGCTTTGAAAATCGTGTAGACGTTGTTTTTCAGACTGAACGCCAACAAATGCACCCAAAACCGCTTTAATCACTTGCCAGATGTTAGTCTGTTTAGCCGTCATTTAAGCGGTGATTAAGATTTGGGGGTGTTGGCAGGGAGCATACGGCTCACCAGTTCTAAAAAATCGACAAAATGAAATTGTGTTGAACGACTATCACCAGATAACCAACTAACCCAACTGCGCTGCGCATCAGTACATAATGCGTTTTCTGCGGAAATACAGGGAGAAGGGCTATCCATTTGCCAAACTGCAAAAGCAAGAACAGCTCCGCATGCTAATAGCATCGATCTGCTTGTTTTGGTAAGTTTCATGTTAATTCCCGTTAACCTAATTGCTTCCTAGTGATGATAGTAGATTCTGTTGCCAGACACAAGCTGATTATTTCTTGTACGCTGTGTCTGGGCACCATATCGCTGATTAAGCTGTGTTAAGGCTCAATCTTTTGGAGATTAAAAGCTTTTGGATACGCCAAACACTACGCGGCTATCGCATAAGGTGCATTCTTTAATATCGGTATCAATATAGGCTAATGACAAGCCAATGCCTAACACTTCGGTACTTAATGTTACGCCGTAATCTAGGTAGCTGGCAGCGCTATCGTCGCTATATTCGTTTTGGCCGACATGAAAGTCTAGTGCAAAATTTTCACTGAGCGCTAGGCTGTAGCCAGCATAAACATAGTAATAGTTACCCGTATTGCCATAATAATCGTCACTGTACGCTAAGCCTAACGTCAGATCTTTATATGACACTGAGCCGTACAGTTCCCAGAAGTTAGAGCCTTCGAATTCTGTGTTTGGATAGCCATAACGCATGATACCTACATCGGCAGACCAATCTTCAGCGATATCACCGCTCCAGCCTAACATAACGTCTAACTCTAAGGTGCCTTGACCACCAAAATCAACACTTGATCCCCATACGGATACGTATAAACCTGACTCTGCAGCCAGCGTTAATCCACCTTGTAAGGCGGGCGCTTCATCCGTTTGCGAAATACCACGGAAGGCATAGTCTGAAACAAAGGTAACATCGCCACTGACTTCTACGGCTTGCGTTTGCATACTGGCAGCGCTCAGCGCGACAAATAAACTACTATAAGTTGCTACCGAAAGTTTTTTCATTAATGTCATTTTATGTTCCCCTTATTTTGGATTCACTGTAACTATTTCCAAGATGTGTGCCATTAAAAAATATTAATTTTAATCAATATGTTAGTTTTGTTGTTTGATTGGTTAGACGGCTAGGCTGCCGCTTAATGGTGCATGGCTGCCTGATTATTGTGCAGTAATATGTTAAGTATTTTGGTCAGTGATCACTGATGCTCAAGCCAAGGGGTATGAAAAGATGCATTGTGTAGCATAATTCAGTAAAGTGATGGTTTTACAAAGGAGTTTGCTATGTCGCCATTCTTGATTGCCCCTTCGATACTTTCAGCCGATTTTGCTCGCTTAGGCGAAGAAGTAACCAAGGTGTTAGCAGCTGGCGCTGATGTTGTGCACTTTGATGTTATGGATAATCATTATGTGCCGAATTTAACCGTCGGTCCCATGGTTTGCCAGGCGCTTCGAAAATTCGGGATCACCGCGCCCATCGATGTACATTTAATGGTTGAGCCTGTTGATGCGTTGGTGCCGCAATTTGCAAAAGCCGGTGCAAGTATCATTACCTTTCATCCTGAAGCGTCAAAACATATCGACAGAACCTTGCAACTGATTAAAGAACATGGCTGTCAGGCCGGATTAGTGTTTAATCCAGGCACACCCTTAAGTTATTTAGAGTATGTGTTAGACAAAGTTGACGTTATTTTATTGATGTCAGTAAATCCGGGCTTTGGTGGTCAAACGTTTATCCCGGCAACCTTAACAAAATTAGCCGCAGCTCGACAATTGATTAAGCAAAGTGGCTTACCCATTCGTTTAGAAATTGATGGTGGTGTAACAGTAGATAATATCGCGGACATTGCTGCAGCCGGTGCTGATATGTTTGTCGCTGGGTCTGCGATATTTAATAGCCCAGATTATGCTGCTACGATTCAAGCCATGCGGGCTAATTTAGCAAAAGTAAGCAATTAATGGCTTTTTGCTGCGTTTACAGCAGTTAAAGGTATAATACAGCAAATTCTATGTGAAGTAGCAACAGGATAAAGAGCAGCATGAGTCGTAAACCTATCGTACTGAGTGGCGCCCAGCCTTCTGGACAATTAACTATTGGCAACTATTTGGGTGCCTTACGTCAATGGGATCGCATGCAGGATGATTACAATTGTTTGTATTGTATTGTTGATTTACATGCGATTACGGTGCGCCAAGAGCCTGATACGCTGCGTAGTGCTTCGTTAGACAGCTTGGCGTTGTATTTGGCATGTGGCATTGATCCAGAGCGGTCTGCTGTTTTTATGCAATCGCATGTGCCAGAGCATAGTCAACTCGCTTGGGTTTTAAATTGTTATACCCAGTTCGGTGAATTAAGCCGCATGACGCAGTTTAAAGATAAATCCGAGCGACACAATAATAATGTTAATGCTGGGTTGTTTACGTATCCGGTATTGATGGCGGCAGATATTTTGTTATATCAAGCCAATCAGGTGCCTGTAGGTCACGATCAAAAACAGCATTTAGAATTAGCACGTGATGTTGCCACGCGGTTTAATACGTTACATGGTGATATTTTTACCCTGCCTGAGCCTTTTATTCCTCAGGTGGCAGCGCGCGTAATGAGCTTGCAAGAGCCGTTAAAGAAAATGTCAAAGTCTGATGAGAACCCATGGAACTTTGTAGGGTTGTTAGAAGATCCCAAAATGATCAGCAAAAAATTCAAAAAAGCGATCACCGACTCTGAAGATCCGCCACGCGTTTATTTTGATCAAGAAAACAAACCAGGTGTGGCCAATTTATTAAATATTTTAAGCGGTGTTACCGGTAAAGCAGTGGATACACTGGTCGCAGAGTACGAAGGCAAAATGTATGGGCATCTAAAAACGGATGTTGCTGATGCGGTAATTACGTTATTAGAACCGGTACAGCATAAGTTTAAAGAGATTCGTGCTGATCATGCTTTAATGCAACAAGTATTACGTGCGGGCGCCGCTAAAGCCCGTGAACACGCCGCTAACACACTGCAAAAAGTTAATGCTGCAGTGGGTTTTGTTGCGCCATAACCCTTCAGCTATGGCCGGGACATCATCATGCTGTTGATGATCGATAAT
>Ga0209812_10001134_pt1 | contig 19993 bp, 14 predicted proteins | sample JI71714BDNA_FD_187502 | JGI IMG/M metagenome (GOLD analysis project Ga0209812, IMG submission 187502) | Wastewater effluent complex algal communities from Wisconsin, to seasonally profile nutrient transformation and Carbon sequestration -... | ecosystem: Engineered > WWTP > Effluent > Algae...
GGCCGTTTCCACGTTTTACGTTTTCACCTAAAGCAAATTTAATGAATTCAGGTGCTTGTGGGATTTTCATGGCCTCCGGCGATTCTCCCCATTTCAATTTGACCAAGGCTGATTGTCCACCAATGCTGTTGGCAGAACCATGAAGTAGTTGAGAAGTTGTCGTTCCACCAGCCAATTGACGGTAAATATTAACGTCTTCAGAATTGATTACATCGCCTTGGCGGACCTCGGACGATACGGTTTCGATTTCATTAATAGAAAATAGCGCAATATGGGAGTGCTCATCAATAATTCCCGTGGTGACATGTTTTCCCGTCCCATCAATTATCTTAGCATTGGTCGCGGTTAGATTTTTGCCAACTTTTGCAATTTTTCCTTTATCCAATAAGACATCCGTATTGGATAGTATTCCCTCTTTTTCGTTGGTCCAAACCGTCGCATTTCGGATTAGGATTGTTTCTTGTTTGGGTTTTTCCTTGGCACCGAAGGCGGTAAAAGGGAAAATAACATCTCCCACTTGTGGGACTTCTGGACTTTTTTTCGTTTCTGTGGCTAGAGCTGATTTGGAGCCTTGGATAGTCGCCGACCAATTGACGGATTTTCCATCGCCATCAAATCCTTTCCCTTGCCATTTTTTTTGCGCGTAATACCCACTCAATCGAATCGTTTTCCCTTTCACTACATAGGAAATCGTAGCCAATTGGCCATCGATGGTCACCTTTGGGGTTATTTTGGTTGAATCTGCTAATAAAATTTCATGGTTTAAGCGGTCTGATGCTCCAGTAACTTTCCATGTCCCTTGTTGATTTCCAACCAGCAGGGCGTAATCTCCACGCCAGTCTGCCGGATCCATGGCTTGAATCTCATACACTTGACCTTGGACCCAATTCTGTAAAATTTTCGTATTAGACTCGAAAACGTCATCCGATGCGATAAAAAAGTTAGCAAGTAATCCTTTTTTTATTGAGCCAACGAATTGATCTACCTTCATAAGTTGGGCAGGACGTTGGGTGATTGAGGCCAACGCTACATTTTTTGGAAGGCCATACTGGACGGCTTTGCGCAGGTTGATCCAGAAGTCCTCGGTCTTTTTCAAATCACTAGTCGTGATTGCAAATGGGATACCGGCTTGATGCAAAAACGCCAAATTTTTAGGAGCCAACTCCCAATGCTTCATGTCGGTCAACGACGTGCGTTCCGCGTCATAAGGATCTTCCACATCATACGCCTCTGGGTATTGAATGGGTACAATGAGAGGGGCTTGTGTGGCTTTTACCTCACTTACTTTCTGGTATTCATCGCCTGAGGTTTTGATAATGAATTGCATGCCAAACTCGTCACCAATGCGATCTACCCGCAGGATCTCCAGCACATTTCGGGCATCAAATAATTGGGGTAGGTTTCGCTGGGTATAGAGTGTCTCGAGCGAAATATTCCGCTCTTTCGCTTGTCCTCCGTTGGCATACCATTGTGCATCATACAAGGTTTGGCGTAAAAGGGCTACGCTACCCATGAGCGAAACTGGAAAGGTTTGTGTCGATGTCCCCTTATCTAAGGAAAAATGCTGACCAACTTTAGTCTGTAGCAAATTCAGTTGTTCTGATGTATTACCCAGTGCTACCAACGCCGAGGTGCCTCGGGCAATTCCATCTTTCACGTGAACGATGGCTGAGCTGAAGCCCTGTTTACGTAATGCCTCGGCTTTAGCCGCTTGAACGGTAAATACCTCAGCGGCTTGAACCTCGGGATGAATGGATTGATTCCAGTTGTAGGCTCCTTTTTTTTCCGAGTCGAATTGGGTTTGGTAAAAACTGCGGCCACCACCCCGGGCACGTTTTATCTCGGGCATACCGTAGTCACCGTAGGCTTCTACGAGTCCTGGGTACACGTGTTTTCCTTTCAAATCAATTATTTGTGTACCGGCAGCTACAGGGATTTCTTTGCCGATAGCTTCGAATTTACCATCTTTTATGATAAACATGGCATTTTCTAACACCGTTTCAGCATCAATGTGCAGCATGGCATTTTTAAACGCGACAAGGGTAGGCCGTTGGTCTTGTACCCCGTTGGGTTTAAAAGTAACCTGAGCCATCCCATCGCTTACCGAAGCCGCCCAGAACAGGTAGCCTAACAGGATAAAACGTTTTTTCATTTGGAACGAGAGTTTAGTGAAAATATACACGCAATATGCGTCATCCTCTGCATCTTTCAAAGGACTATAGGGTCTCTTGAACGGATTTGGCGACGAGGGTCCGAATTTTACGTACGATTATTTTATTTATTTCTATGGGTTCATGCCACATTCCCTTAATTTTGCACCTTAATCATTTGATATGGAAAAATCACCGGTACTTCGAATTGCGGTTCAAAAATCAGGACGATTGAGCGAGGACTCCCTTCGGCTCTTGAAAGAGTGTGGAATAAAATTTGATAGTGGAAAGGGTAAATTGAAAGCTGAATCCACCAACTTTCCAGCTGAATTTTTATTTTTACGAGATGATGATATTCCGGGATATGTTGCGGACGGTATCGCTGATGTGGGTATAGTGGGTGAAAATGTTTTGGTGGAAACAGAGAAACAGGTCGAGGTAGCCCTTCCCTTAGGTTTTTCGAAATGCCGACTTTCTGTCGCTATCCCACGGGGTATGGACTACCCGGGTGCGAGCTATCTTCAAGGAAAACGTATTGCGACTTCTTACCCCAAAATTTTGGGTGATTTCTTGAAAAAAGAAGGTATTTCAGCCCATATACATGAAATTTCAGGTTCTGTTGAGATTGCGCCATCCATTGGGTTGGCCGATGCAGTTTGCGATATTGTATCCTCAGGTTCTACGTTGCTTAGTAATGGTTTAAAAGAAGTTGAAGTGATCTTTAAGTCACAAGCTGTTTTAATTTCTACCCTTGGACTTGCAGAACCCAAAGCCGCTATTCTCACCAAATTATTATTTCGAATCAATGCGGTTCAATCGGCCTCTTCGTTCAAGTATATTTTGTTGAATGCGCCGAATGATAAATTAGATGCCATCATTTCTTTTCTTCCAGGCATTAAAAGTCCTACGATCGTTCCCTTGGCTCAGCCCGGTTGGTGTTCGGTTCATTCGGTCATCGAGGAATCTGCGTTTTGGGAAAATATTGAAGCTTTACGGGAAGCCGGTGCCCAAGGAATTTTGGTTATACCCATAGAAAAAATGATTTATTGATATGCAAATTTTTGAAAATCCCCTAAGGGAAGTCTGGCCTGAACTACTTCAGCGGCCGTCTTTCCAAGGTGCAGAACTGGAATTAAAGGTTCAGGAGATCTTGAATCAAGTGAAATTGGATGGGGATGAAGCCATTTTAAGTTTAACGGAGCGTTTTGACGGTCACCGGCCCACTCAGTTGGAGGTTCCTGCCGTCGAGTGGCAAGCTGCGGCGGCAAGTTTGGATGAGGACCTAAAGGCTGCGATTGATCAAGCATATGCCAATATTCGGTTATTTCATCAAGCGCAAACGTCTGAAGTGGTGAAAATCGAGACGATGCCGGGTGTGGTGTGCTGGCGCAAGTCGATTCCTATTCAAAAGGTGGGTATTTACATTCCCGGAGGAACAGCTCCCTTGTTTTCTACCGTTCTGATGTTGGGAGTTCCGGCTCAATTGGCGGGTTGTCCCGAGATTGTTCTATGTTCTCCAAGTCAACATCCCGCGATCTATTACGCGGCCTCCAAAGTAGGTGTAACTCGGGTTTTTCGTATGGGCGGTGCGCAAGCTATTGCTGCCTTAGCCTACGGGACATCGTCAGTTCCACAAGTTTCTAAGATTTTTGGGCCGGGTAATCAATTTGTCACACTGGCCAAACAAATAGTCAATAAGGAAGGTGTTGCGATTGATATGCCCGCCGGTCCTTCTGAGGTGGCGGTTTGGGCCGATCATTCTGCAAACCCTGTTTTTGTTGCCGCAGACTTACTTTCTCAAGCCGAACATGGGGCGGATAGCCAAGTTGTTTTAGTATCCACGGATCGTGACTTGGTAGATCGGGTTGTTTTAGAAGTTGCTAAGCAAGTCGTTACTTTACCCCGCCGCGCATTGGCAGAGGCGGCTCTTATTCATTCCAAAGCGATCTGGTTTGCTGACCCGCAAGATGCTTTAGATTGTGTAAATGCCTACGCTGCAGAGCATTTAATACTTGCTCTCGAAAAGCCTGATTCAGTTCTCGATCAAATTACTGATGCGGGATCTGTTTTTGTCGGTCATTTTACCCCCGAATCATGCGGTGATTATGCATCTGGTACCAACCATACCTTGCCAACAAGTGGTTTTGCACGGGCCTACAGTGGGGTCTCTTTGGATAGTTTTGTTAAAAAAGTGACCTTTCAAGAAATTTCGCCAGCGGGTCTTCAGCAGGTTGGGCCAATCGTTGAAACCATGGCTACTGCAGAATCGCTCACGGCGCATCAACGTGCGGTTCGGGTCCGGCTTGACTCATTGTTAACGGATTAATTTGTTTTTTACACCAAGATATATGGGAGCTTGATGCACAGGCTCCCTATTTTTTTTAGCGACGATGCACCCTTATTTTACTGATTTAGCAGCTGCCCTTTCCAGAGAAAAAAAGGCAGATCAAACGAGTTTTCAAGAGCAATTTCAACAAAAATCTTTGCAAGAGCGGCGACTTACGGGCTTGTTGTGGCATCCCCTTGTGATTAAACAAGTGGATCCGACTTGGGGCGACTACATTCTGGTCACGGTTGAGCGCCCTAAATTTCAGGAGATTCCGAGCGGTTGGAAAGCAGGTATGGCGGTCCAACTGTATAGTTTAGCCGAACCTGATGAAAAGCCAATTGAGGGTACTTGGCAACGTGGCGCGGGTAATCAGGGGGTTGTTTTTTTTAAATGTGAAGCCTTGCCTGATTGGACGAGGCAAGGTAAGCTGGTTCTGGAGGCGTTATTTGATCACCATGCCTATACCGTTATGGAGGAGGCGATGCACTATGCGAATCAAAAAATAGAGGAATCCGAGGTCATTCGCTACCTTATCTCGCCGGAGTCTTGTGAATTTCAAGGTCATTCCCAACCTTTAGCTTTAGGAGATGGTGTTAATCCTAGTCAGCAGCAGGCCATTCAAGCCATGGTAGGTGATGATCCGATTGTAGCCATTCAAGGGCCCCCAGGTACCGGAAAAACAACCACATTAGTCGAAGGAATTCGTTATTTGCAAGGAAAAACGTGGGTTTGTGCACCAAGTCATACGGCTGTTGATGTGATCACAAGTCGGTTAGTTGCGGCTGGAGTGAAGGTAGTACGTGTCGGTTTGCCTGAGCGTATGACACCGGATTTGTGGGCCGTTTCGCTAGATCGCCTAATTGAGGTTCACCCGACCAATCAACAGGTGAAGAAAATTCGGAAGCAAGCCCGCGAATATAAACGGATGGGCCATCAATATAAGCGTAGTTTTGGGGCTTCGGAGCGGAATCAACGTAAACTTTTATTTGAAGAAGCTGCAAGTCAGGATCAATGGGCGCGTGACTTGGAGAAAACGATTGTTCAAGAAATTCTTGCCACCCATACTGTGGTTACTGGCACCTTAGTTGGGATTCGGCAAATTTTTCCATGGATGCCCCAAGCCGATCATTTGGTGATCGACGAAGCGGGACAATCCTTAGAACCCGCCTGCTGGGTGACTATCCCACGCGCGAAACGAGTAATTTTTGCTGGAGATCCTAAGCAGTTACCCCCAACGGTCTTCGACCCCGCCTCCGGTTTGGACAATACCTTGCTCAGTAAAATAATGGTGAGATTGCCCTATCATTTACTGAACATTCAATACCGAATGCACCCACAGATCGCCGAATTTGCTTCCCGCCACTTTTATGAGAGTAAACTCACCTCTGGAGATCATTGGGTTCGTTGGTCCGATAATAGGCCGTTTCGGTGGATCGATACAGCGGGCGCTGGTTTTGACGAAAAATCCCAAGGGACAAGTTGGATAAATCCAGAGGAGGCTCAATGGATTTTCAATCAAATGAAGGTGTATCAGCAGGAGAATCCGTCAAGTAAGCAAGTTGTAATAGCCCCTTATAAAGCTCAAGTTCTCTATTTTCAAGATTTAATCCGGCAAGAGAATGTTTCAATTCAAGCGAGTACGATTGATGGGTTTCAAGGTCAAGAGCAAGAAATTATTTGGATTAGTTTAACCCGGAGCAATGCAACGGGTTCCATTGGTTTTTTGGTTGATCTTCGTCGTATTCATGTTGCCATGACACGCGCTCAAAAGCAGCTGAATGTAGTAGGGGATAGCGCGACTTGGGGGCAGCATGACTTTTTTAGTCAAATTCTTGATTATGTGGAAGGTATAGACGGATATCAGACGGTTTGGGAATTGACAAACTAGTTTGGAGAATTTCCATTTTCTGAATAAATTACTGGTGTAAACAAAAGGTACAGGCTTTATTCAACGCGATCTTATTTTCGAAATGGCAACCAAAAAAAACAAGAAGTTTACCACCATGCTATTTTTAGCCACCCTGGGTGCTGTTTTTGGGTATGGAATTGGGTACATTTTGGGTAAATCATGGGACCTTCTGGGTCATGTAGTTTGGATCTGGGTTTTCATTTCAGTTCCCTTTTTATATTTCCTGGCCATCGCTTGGCATGAGCTAGGCCATGCATTAGCTGGACTAACGGTAGGGTTTGATTTGCGCGTTTATGTAGTGGGGCCATTTTATTTTGAGAAAATTAGCCAGAAGTGGAAGTTTTCTTGGAATAAAAAAACAAATTTATCGGGTGGCATGGTGATCGCATTTCCAACGCAAACGCACGATATCGCGGATTCGTTTCAACGATTTGTATTGGGCGGTCCATTGTCTAGTTTCTTGGGTGTTCTTGTTTTTGGGGGCATCGCGACTCTGGTTCAAGATACACTAAGGCTTATGTTTGTTTTATTGGCATTTTTTCATCTGCTCTTATTTTTCGCCACCGCCATTCCGTTTAGGTCAGGTGGTTTTTTTTCCGATGGGAAGCGATTCTTGCGCTTAAGGAAAAATAGTCCAGTTCGAGATTTGGAAGCGCAATTTTTGTCGTTCATGACCTTGACCCAACAGGGGATTCTACCTCGAAATTGGCCAAAGGAGGATTTAAATCAAATGATGCGTTTGGCCAATGAGTTACATGATCCCTATTTAGTATACATTACATCCTATGCTTTTCAACACGCCATGGACTGTAACTCTGCGGAGGATGCCTATCGTTTTTTATTGGATTATATAGACCTTAAACATGAACTGCCCGATTCATTTCAAACCATGGTATGGTTGGATTCCGCCTATTTTCATGCATTTGTTCGAAAAGATTGGGAAAAAGCGGAGGAGGATCTGGCTAAATTCAGTGAAATTCCGTTCATTCCTAAAAGTTACATCGATGCAACCCGTGCTGAGATAGCTTGGGCAAAAGGAGATTTTAATGCATTTGAGCATTGGAAGTCCCAGTCGTTGCAGAAACTCCCCGAGATGTTGGATAAAAGTCAGGCTGCTGTTATAAACGAACGTTTTTCCTTACCTCGAAATTAGTGAACCCATTCCCACATGAAAAAATTAGGTAGTATTGTCCTCGGTCTATGTTTTTTTGCTGGCTTAGCGGCTGGGTGTACCTCTGAAGGTAAACTGGAAAACAAAACCCCTTCATTTACCCTAATGCCTACGGATACATTTCGATTCAATCACTTTGTGGATTGCAATATGGCGAGTGCTTGGGTAGGGGACACTTTTCGGATTTTTCCTGGGAAATACGGGGAAGATCCGGTTTGGGGGCATGCACTCGACCTAAAGTACGCCGAAGGAACAAGTCCGGATGAAGTGTTCAGTACACCAACTGATCAATACAAATCACCCAAAATGCCCGTTAATGCACCCATTGGTCAGCCTGGGCTTCATGGGGCAGTTTGGTTTGAGTCGGTTTACCAAGATTCGAAGGATCCAACAGGAAAAACATTGTATGCGCTTTATCATAATGAAAATTACCCCGAGACTCTTCCGTACAACGCCAAAACAGGTGAAGGGTACATCGACAAAAATTGGCCACTTGGCTTGACGGATCGGATCACCCCGGCTGCGGTTCCCCGAATCGGCATCATGAAATCAACCGATGGAGGAAAGTCTTGGGAAAACAAAGGCATTATTTTAGAGGACCTTCAAGATCGTATGATCCTCAAACCTTTCAATACATCCAAAACTTTTGCCGGAGGAGTGGGTGATCCTTCGGCGGTAGTTTCGGGGGATCATCTGTATGTTTTTTATGGAGAGTATGGATATCCTGGAAAATTTGATTCTAAAACGTATGATCCCGATACAGAATGGCGCGGGCAGTGTATTAGTGTAGCCCGCATTGCTTTAAAAGATTTAGATAATCCCGTTGGAAAAGCCTATCGCTGGAGTGGAAGCTCATTTTCCATCCCAGGAAATGGAATAGGGGAGGCCATTGCTTCTTTGCGTATTGACAAGGCCGTGGGTGGTGGGCCTGCCTCTTCCCCCAAAGGTGGATTTCATTGGGGCCCTTCCGTGAGTTGGAACACGCATTTAAAGGCATGGGTGATGTTAATGGGGCATGTTGAAGGCCAATCTTGGGTTGGCGATAAAGTGTATATTTCATTTAATACGGAACCTGATTTGGCGAAAGCTACAACCAAATGGTCCAAGCCCCAACTCTTAGTTCATAAGCCCGGTCGTATACTTTGGTATCCGTCTCTTCAACCCCTGAATAATGAAGAGCACATTCAAAACCGGTTCACCAGTATGAAACTCGGCAAACAGGCCCGATTATTTTATAAGTTTGCCGAAGAGGGACGGTATTTAAGTGAGTATGTTATTGAATTTAACCGGTAGATAAAAAAGAATGAAATAACTAAATAAAAAAAGGTACATTCGTTTATTGGAAATAAAAACATCAAGATGAGTCTGTGGTCATTAGAACGCTATGTGCCTTCCTTTCTTCTTCATTCCGATACATATTATGTCGTTTTGACCGACCTAGACGGGCTATACCAAGTAGCCAATACTCGTTTTTATTCTCGTTTTCGATTTGATCCTAATCGAATCAAGGGGGTGCATTCCTTTGCTTTAATTCATCCCGAAGATCATGCGGCCTGTGCAAATGCTGTTACCCAATGCCTTGAATATCCGAATCAACCCTGCCAAGTTCTTTTACGGAAACCTGATGAATCCAGCTTTTTTTGGTCATCGTGGGAATTTTCTGCGTTATTTGATGCAGATGAATGCATTGGTATTTTATGTGTTGGACATGATGTGACAGAGGCACAACTTAGTTCGGTACGCGTATTGGAATATGCCAAAACAGTGGAACGCATACTGGAGGAGATGACGGATGGTTTTGTTCAATTGGATGAAAATTGGAATTTTCTCAAAATTAACCGGAGTGCGAGCCAAATTCTCGGTATTCAATCGTCTGATTTTCTTCAAAAGTGCTTTTGGGATGTAGTTCCTAACCAGGCTGATTTTTTATTTCTCAATAAATTCAAAGAAGCCGTTGATACCAAACAACGCATGGAGTTTGATGAATATTTTCCATTGGCAGATCGGTGGTTTTCGTTTCTTGTGCATCCCACGCAGGAAGGACTGAGCATATTTTTTCAAGAGACCTCCGAGGAAATAAAACAGCGAAAAGTCATTCTGGATTCCCAACAAAAACTCCAAGCGCTATTGGATAGTACACAGGATAGTAATGTATATTTTGATCAAAATTTTTCCGTACTTACGGTCAACGAGCGGGCACGTCAGGAATCGTTTTTGATTTTAGGTAAGTCCATTCAACTGAACGATGACCTTCGCGACTTTTTAGAGCCCTCTTTTCGAGATAAATTCATTGATGTTTCCATGCAGGCGCTACAGGGTCAGCTCGTTGAAATGGATGTGACCGTAGGTGGAATTTGGTTTAATTTTCGCTTTTATCCCGTCAAAAATGAAATTGGCATGATCACGGGTGTCGCGTTGAATGCTCGGAATATTGATCAAAATAAACGCGCAGGGATTCGCATTCAAGAACAAGAGTCCCTACTCCGCGCCATTTATAATTCTACTACAGAATCCAATACATTTTTAGATCGTGAGTTTGTCATTCGCTTTAACAATCAAACATCTCGAGAAATAACCAAACAGGTGATTGGGCGAGAGGCTAAAGTTGGTGAAAAATCATTGGATTTTATCCTGCCTGAAGATCGTGCGGAGTTCTCAGATTACTATACTCGAGTTCTGGCTGGAGAACGGATTATTGTGGAAAAAATAGGGGGGAATTCTTGGTGGAAATTTTTCCTAAATCCTGTCTTCGACGAACATAATGTCGAGATTATTGGTATTTCTCAGATTGTACAGGATATTTCAGAAATGAAGTCGCGTGAAGCAAAAATTCTTTCTCAAAATCAAATACTTCGCGAAATAGGTTGGAGGCAATCGCATGAACTTCGACGACCTGTAGCCACGATATTGGGTATTTTAGAGCTGGTAAAGCAGGATAAAACTGAAATGACCCCAGCCTTAATTGAATATTGTGATTTTTTGGTCGCAGCCGCCAAAGATCTGGATCAAATGACCGCCTCTATTGTGGCTCAAGTCAATGAGGACAAATAAGATTTAAAATTTGAATAGTATTCTTCGGGCTAATTTGGATTTTGAAAAAAGCCGCTTCAGAACATGGAAGCGGCTTTTTTGTTGATTTATTTATTGCATACGATCTGCCGAGGCGGTAAACATCCCCATTAAGGATCCTTTCAATTGATTTTCGGTTTCTTTTTTCAGGGTAAGGTTTAAATCATATCCACTGAAGGAAAAGTAAACTTGAATTTCATCCCCCTTCTCTTCAATACGATCTAAGGCTTGGTTGGCTCCATCCGTAGCTTTGATTTCACCTGACCATTTGCCCTCTTTTTGAGCTAAACGAAGTTGGAAAGTGGCATCTCCATTGGGTGTATCTTTGACCAAAACCTTCCAAAGTCCCTCAAATCCGTTTGATGTGGTTTGTTTGATTTCGGCTTGTTCAATTCCCTCAAGGACAACTTCTGCCCCAAGGACAACCATCAATGTACCTACGGCGTTTTCCGCTTGGGTGAACACAATGTACACTGCATGGTTTTGGGTCAAATCGATGCCCTCCAGTTGAATGGGTACCTCAAGAGGATCTCCACTAAATTTCATTTCATCGGCAGGGTGAAGGTAAGGCGACTTCCCAATGAGGGGACCATTGACTTTGCCCAATCGAATCTCGATTTGTCCCCCCAATGCATTCACTTGCGGTTTGGGTGCGGCAGCTTGAAAGCGAATGGCTCTGATGTGCGATAAGTCGATGGATTCCCACACCACATGTGATCCACTTTTGGCTGGGAGCGCTAGATTATTGCCGCCAAACGACATTTTATTGACATCCTGAAATCGATCAAAGCCGTGTGCATCAACCAAAGTTGGGCGCAGCATCCAGGTCTCCTCTGCACTCAGAGAAGGTAACTCCTGATCCCCTTGGTCTGTGTAAGCTGCGCGCACAATGTACATGCCTTGTGTAGGTTTTGTCGTATTTCCCTTCGTCACAAACGAACCCTGAACGGGCAAACTATTGTCTTTAGGTTTAGCCAAATCCAAAATGTAATGCACCATGTCGGCGGCCTCTTGTGTGGATAGTTGAGGATGACCTGCCATGGCGGTTTCGCCCCAAACCCCACTACCTCCTGAAATGATTTTTTGTGTCAATTTCTCCATGGCGGTAGGATCATTTTTATACCGAATGGCAATTGCACGGTACGATGGACCGATGGAGGTTCCTTCTTTTTTATGGCACGCCATACAATCACTCGCGTCGATGAGGAGCTTACCTTTAGGTTGCAGTTCAGCTGATCTATGCCCCATGGCAATCAGGTTTTTGTCAAATCCCTCGGCCAAAAAATCGATGGATACTTGTACAGCTTCAGGCGCAATGCCTTGGCCAATCGAACCATCTTCTTTATCTTGAACCTTGACTTGGTAATTTATTTTTTGGTTGGGTGCATAAAAGACCCGGTTGTTTTTAGCACTTTCGATTTTTACCACAGGCGCTTCGTTACCCGCACTGACTTGCCACGATTGTTTGGCCTGTCCTCCTTTTCCGTCCGAAACAGTCAATTCAACCGTGTAAATGCCTCGTTCTTGGAGGCGAAGTGCAGGTTTGGCACCAGTGAGCGTCGTGGTAGGTTGACCGTCAGCTGAAACTTTCCAAGTATATTTTAAGTCGTCTCCATCCGGGTCTTGGGATTGACTTGCATCCAAGGCCAAGGTCAACGGCAACGCACCGCCCGACTTCATTTCAGCGAGTTGAATAATTGGTTTACGATTTCCAGCATTGTATTCAATTCGAATCAGTCGTGCGTCATCATTAGCCGTAAACCAACCTGAACCATACTCCAGCATATACAAATCTCCCGAGGCGGAGAATTCCATGTCCATGGGATTCGAAAACTTGTAGCTGGGCATAAATCGGTCCATTGAGGCAAAATTGCCCTCTGAATCCAGGGTAACTGCCATGATCCAACCGCGCATCCATTCGTAAATGAATAACTTTCCATCGAAATACGCGGGAAATTTTCGGGTTGCCGTGGGGAAGTCGCTGGAATAATACACAGGTCCCGCCATTGCATTTCTTCCTCCCGACCCGACCAACGGAAACTCAGGTGATTCGCCATACGGATACCAAATCATGGCTTTTTCCGCGGGTGGGAGTTGTGTTAAGCCCGTGTTGTTTGGTGATGTATTGGTAGGCGCAGCGGGGTCCCACGGGCCGAGGGATTGTTGTTTGTCAAAATCGTATTTAAAGTAGGGTTTGTTGTCTCCAACAAAATGAGGCCAACCGAAATTTCCTGCTTTTTTGGCTTGGCCGACCTCATCGTGTCCAGCCGGCCCCCGATTTTCTCCCGGCTTGGACGCATCTGGACCTACTTCACCCCAATACACATAGCCGGTTTTAGGATCTACCGAAATGCGAAAGGGATTCCGATGTCCCATGGTATAAATTTCCGGGCGGGTTTTAGGTGTACCACTCGGAAATAAATTTCCTGCTGGTATGGTATAGGTTCCGTTGGGTTGAGGTTTTATGCGAAGAATTTTTCCTCGAAGGTCGTTTGTGTTGGCCGACGACTTTTGGGCATCCCATGCTTCCCGGCCGGGGCGTTGATCTGACGGACTAAATCCATCCGAGCCATGTGGATTGGTATTGTCGCCGGTAGATAAATACAAGTTTCCGGCTTTATCCCAAGCAATTGATCCCCCCGTATGGCAGCATTCTTCACGTTGAACAGGAACTTCCAAGAGCACTTTCTCCGAGGTCATCATCAATTCATCTCCTTTCATCGTAAAACGAGATAAGACATTTTTAGACCCTTTAGTGGAGGCATAATATAGGTAAATCCAGCGATTCTCTGCAAATTTTGGATCTTTATTGAGGCCCATGAGTCCATCTTCACCCATCGATACTTTTCCTTCTTTATTGGTATATTGGGTACTGACCGGAATCTTTGCAATGGTTTTTAGTGTATTGGTTTTGGTATTGAATAATCGGACCTCTCCTTTGCGTTGAATAAACAAGATTCGATCAGGATCCAAAACCGTGAGTTCCATGGGTTCATCCAATTTGTCGGCAAGTACCACTTTCTGAAACCGATTTTCTTCCGGTTTGGCCTTGGTATAATTGAGCTTTGTTGGGATTTGGCCACCCGAGGCCCATTGGATACCCGCCCACAAATGATTCATGAATAAGGGTTCCGAAAATGTTTCATCGGTATGGCCCATACCGGTATAAAAGGCACGACCTCCATCATACAGATGGTACCAGCTCATGGGATGATTCGATCCATTTTTGCCACCACTATACGAGTTTTCATCAACCGTAAGAATGACCTTGATGGCCGGATTGATGTTTTTGTAATTGTAAAATTCGTCTGTTTTTTCAAAGGAATCAGGCATCCCTTGGGTTGCCCAATGTTTTTTCATTTGGACAATGATATTGCCTTTTTGCACGTTCGGGTTGTTGGGGTGATCTAAAAAATAAGCCCCTGCCAAACGCCCATACCAAGGCCAATCATATTCCGTATCCGTAGCCGAATGAATGCCCACATACCCGCCACCGGCTTGTATAAACCGTTCGAAAGCAGCTTGCTGCTTATCGTTTAGCACATCCCCAGTCGTATTTAAGAAAATAACGGCTTGGAATTTCTTCAGTTCGGACTCTTGGAAGATGGAGGAATTTTCAGAAAAAGTAGTGGAAAACCCTTTTTCTTTTCCCATTTTTTCGAGTGCTTTTTTTCCTGCTTCGATCGACGCGTGGCGAAAGCCCTCCGTTTTACTAAAAACCAGAATCTGACGAGTTGTTTGTGACCAAGCCGTACTCCACAACAAAATGCAGAGCGACATACTAAGCCAAAGAAATCGTTTCATATTAAACGAGGATTAAGGTGAGAATGAAAACAAATATAAGAATAATTTCACTATTGTCTATAAATTAGACAATAGTTCCGAGTTGTTCATTTGTTTATTCTTCAAATAGGTCTAAATTTGGATTTGATTCGCAAAAAATGACGTTACACGATACAAACTATATTCCGCAATTATCCATTGATTGTGTTGTTTTTGGGTATTCGGAGGGAAAGTTAAAGGTCTTAGTGGCCAAGATAAAGTCAATGGAAGCGACTTGGACGCTTCCGGGAGGATTTGTTCGACAAACCGAGGATTTGGTTCAAGCGGCGCACCGGATTACGTTGGAGCGCACCGGTATCACCACCCCATTTTTAGATCAATTTGGTGCGTTTGGCGCGGCGGATCGAATCAATGTAGCTTTGTTGGACAAAATGACGACGCAATGGCTCGCGTTGGGGGAGGAGCCAATGGCGGAGGCTGATTTCCGGGCTTGGTTCTCTAAGCGATTTGTTTCCTTGGGTTTTTATGCGCTAGTGGATATCCAGCAAGTGAATTTACAAGCCGGTCCTTTTGATGAATCTGTGGATTGGTATCCGGTGGATCAACTGCCTCATTTGATTATGGACCATGCGGCTATGGTAGCGGGTGCTTTAGCCACGCTCCGCGAACATTTGGACCGAAAATTGATTGCGTTCGAATTACTCCCTGAAACCTTCACGATGCGGTCCCTACAAGAGGTATATGAGGCGGTCTATGATCGGCCGTTTGCGCGGAATAACTTTCAAAAGAAAATGTTGGATTTGGGTGTTTTGGAGCGTTTGGACAAAGTGTATTCGGGTGCCGCGCACAAAGCACCGTTTTTGTATCGGTTTAAGGAGTGAATTCCATAGCGCCAGTTTTTATCGCGGACGACTTTCTGTTTTTATTTGCTTTACTACTATTTTGGATTAATTTTATTTTCCAATTTCCCTTCACTTTACTATGTCATTTCATGAAATACGGTGTATGTGTATTTTCGGTGTTTTTAATCTTGAGTTGTAAACAAACGAAATCAACTTCTTCGGTTGAATTACCTCTAGATATCTATTTTCAATATTTCAACGCCCACGATTGGGAAAAAATGGCGGCAATGTATGACTCCGTTTCCCTCTTCAAAGATCCGGCTTTTGGCCCTGGTACGCATCAGATGACCCGACAAGACATAGTCAAAAAGTACCAAGAATTAGCCCAATTCATTCCGGATGTACGGGATTCAGTGATTTCCAAGCACCAATCAGGGGATTATGTAACGATCGAATTCATTTCAAAAGGGACACAGCCCGACGGAAAACCTTTTGAATTACCTATCTGTACCATCATGAAATGGAAAGATGGTCGGATCGTCGAAGATTTTACTTACTACGATAATTTTTAATAGCGGGAATCGTTCCTGTATCGTTTGTAAAATTCTTGTCGATCATTTCCTTTTAAAGGCTTTTTTTCCTTGGTAAAATTACGGAAAAGCAATTTTTTGGTCAAGTTCTTCTTCATGATTTTGTCACAAATTCTGTCACAAATTTGTCACAAACCCAGTATTGAGGTCTTAAAAACCCAAAAACCTGACTAATTACTTGATAATCAGTCAGGTTTTTTTGTGGAGATGCAGGGAGTCGAACCCTGGTCCGAACATGGCCCCCGTCGAGCCTTCTACATGTTTAGCCGATCTTGGTTGTCGGGAATAAGAAGCCGTTCGGCGTACCTAACTTATTCCGTATCTTCTGGAATACGATCCCGAGAATCAGAAGCCCGTTCTGGGAAGTCTCGTGCGGGTCGACGCTCCTGAGCCCCCAGCAGCCGAGAATAACCGGGGAGGAACGTGGCGAATGCTTAATTTACTCCGAAATTAGGCAGCCATGGCATACGATGTATTGCCAGTTGTTGTTCAGTAGATTTTTTGAACGGAGACCTTCCACCAACTCCGTACATGCTTATACTCGCGATGACATCACGCCGTCAAAACCGGTCATCCCCAGATGTTATGCAAACGGAAGGGGCTGGTGTAAAGTTCCAGCCCCCCGAATAATTTATTCAAAATAACTAAACGTCTTCCCAGCGGGTAGTGCCAACAGAAAGGCTTCATATAAATCAATGCACTTTTCGACATCCTGCTTATCGCACGTTTCTACCGTAGTGTGCATGTATTTTAAAGGCAAGGAAATCAATGCCGAGGCTACTCCCTCACCCGAATAGGCAAAGGCGTCTGTATCCGTTCCGGTGGAACGACTGACTGCCGCTAGTTGCACTGGAATGTTATTCTCCTTGGCTACATCCCGCAAAAACTGTAAAACATTATTTTGTACCGCTGGACCAAACGTGAGCACGGGACCTTTACCACAGGCCAAATCCCCATCTTTTTTCCGATCATACATAGGCGATTGGGTGTCGTGGGTTACGTCACAACAAATCGCCACATTCGGCTTAAGCCGACGACTGATCATTTCGGCTCCTCGTAAACCGATTTCTTCTTGTACTGCATTAACAATATACAGCGTAAAGGGCAAATTTTCTTGTTTTTCTTTTAATCGACGCGCTACCTCCGCGATGATGTAACCGCCCATGCGGTTGTCTAGTGCTCGACCGGTGTAAAATTTTCCATTCAATTCCATTAAATCGGCATCAAAGGTAGCGACCGTCCCGACATGGATGCCCATGGATTCTACCTCCTCTTTGGACGAAGCCCCTACATCGATGAAGATGTTTTTCAGACTAGGTGTTTCCTCCTTACCCGCCTCCCGGACATGGATCGCTGGCCAACCAAAAATCCCTTTTACGATACCCTGCTGGGTATGAAGGTTGACGCGCATGGATGGCGCAATTTGGTGGTCAGACCCTCCATTGCGGCAGACGTACAAATAACCCGAGTCGCTGATGTAATTGACAAACCACGAAATTTCATCGGAGTGAGCTTCAATCACTACTTTGTACGGTTGCCCCGGATTGATGACGCCGACGGCGGTTCCATAAACATCCGTGATGATTTCATCTACATAAGGTTTGAGGTAGTTTAACCAAATTTTTTGTCCAGACGACTCAAAGCCAGTCGGAGAGGCATTATTCAGGTATTGGTATAAAAAATCGTGTGAGGTTTGCATTGATGTCAAGTATAGTTACAAAAACAAAGGTAGTTGCGGTTCTTGATTTTGCCAACGCCTTATTTCTTTTTGGCAAAGGAGAGGCTCGCGGAGTTCAAGCAATACCGTAAACCAGTAGGTTTGGGTCCGTCGTTAAAGACATGGCCCAAGTGCGCATCACACCGGCCACATTTGACCTCATCCCGGACCATGCCCAAGGTATAATCTTTCTCCACGACCACGTGGCAGCTATTGACAGGTTGGTAAAAACTGGGCCAGCCCGTGCCGGATTCAAATTTAGTGTCCGAGGTAAACAAGTCCAAGCCACAGCCAATGCATTGGTACATGCCTTTGTTGTGATTATCCCAGTAAATTCCCGTGAAGGCCCGTTCGGTACCGGCTTTTCGGGCGACATAAAATTGCATGGGCGTCAATTGCTTTTTCCATTCCGCCTCTGACTTTGTCACTTTTACAATCTCGCAATTCTCTTTTTTCTTTTGTGCTTGGGATTGGCATGACCAGAAAAAAGCCAAAGTCGCGAGCAGCAGTATGTTTTTCATAATTCCTCCTTATTTTTGATGGATATACTTAATTTAACCTTGAAAAGTTTGAATTCTCTTGTAAAATATTTGCAAGATCCTTTTGTTTTGGGTCTCCTGGGCATGATGGCTCTGGCCTCCGTTTTTCCGGATGGAGCTCATCCTGCCTATGGATTAACGCAAGTAAGTCAAGTAGGTGTTTGGTTAATCTTCATTTTTTATGGGCTGAAAATTCCGAAAGCTACGCTGCGAACGAATGTAACGCATTGGCGATTGCATGTGGCCATCCAATGCACAACATTTTGTTTATTTCCGGCGTTCTTTTGGTTTCTTAAACCCCTCCTATTTGTGGGGCAATTCCAAGCATGGTGGGGAGGGTTTTGGTTTTTGGCCGCTTTGCCCTCGACGGTATCGTCTTCTGTAGTCATGGTAGGACTAGCCAAAGGGAATGTGCCGGGTGCGTTGTTTAATGCCACCATTTCCGGGGTAATTGGTGTTTTGATCACACCCCTCTGGATTTTAGGTGATTTTGAAACGACCGGCATCTGGAATATGTACCTAGACCTCTTTTTATCCGTGGTTTTGCCTGCATTATTAGGTCTTGCCCTTCAACCCTGGGGTGGGAAATGGGTGCAACGCCAAGCCAAACGATTGGCTTGGATGGATAAAGGAACAATCTGGCTGATTGTGTATTTGAGTTTTGCCGAGACGTTTCAATCACCGAGCTGGCAAACTATACCTGTGTCAGAATTGAGTTTTGTGGCCTTAGCTACGTTAGCTATTTTTTTGTTCTTTTTTATATCGATTCAAGGCCTCAATCGTTGGTTTCGTTGGTTTTCATTTGAAGATGAAATTGCTTGGTTATTTTGTGGGTCTAAAAAGTCGTTGGTGCATGGTTCTGTTTTTTTACCCATCTTGTTTCCTGGGCAAGTGGGTGGTTTAATCTTATTGCCGTTGATGATGTACCACGCGTGGCAATTGATTTTGGTTGGGTATGTAGCCTCCCGATGGGGCCAAGATAATCCATCCTGATACACGTTCAGGTGTACGTATACTCTTTTGGGGTCTTTTCTAAAAAAAATTTGATCCTTATTTTTTTTTCAGTACGTTTACCACGCAATTCTAAATTACAGTGATACAACTCGTTTTATTATTATCTTTTTTGTGGCAAAGTGCTTTCTCTCTGGAAACACAACAAGAAAGGTATGAGGTGTCAAAGTCAGCTACCGAATTGTCTCATGAGTTCTCCGTAGGTTATCACCAAAAGGATCCTGAGCGGAGATCACCAGGTCCAGCTTTTCCAAGTCAAAGAGGAGAGGAGGTCGACGAAAGCGATTCTGAAAACGATGATATAAAAGTCAGGTCAGCTACAAATACTTCGGAGGGCTTTTTTTTATTTTCTTGGACTTGCATTTACTTTTTTTCTTCGCCTTTGGATACCCTTTCCACGCGTATTCCAAGTGTATGTCCCAAGTTTATATTGTTTCGGAATCTACGTCTTTAAATCAAGAGCATAATTGGTCAATGCCCGTAAAGCATTTGGGCCAAATTGCATCTGGGCTATTCATTTCTTTTCTTTCGGTTAAAGAATAGCCCATGATGTGCAGATCAGGTATAAACCCTGTGAAATATTTCTTTTCTCTTGAATTTAATCACCTATTTTTCGTATGGATTTTTTTGAGTCCACCGATTGGCCACGGCCATTCGATGAGGTAACACTCGTCCAGCATATTAAACATTATCTACCTGCCCAGGCGCCACTAAAAGACTTTATACACCACAATACGCTACATGCTTTTCAAGAGCAATCTTTTTTTGAAGCATTATCGAAAGCCTCTGCGGCCTTTGGGTATACTGTTTTTTTACCGTTGGCAAGCTATAGATCTCTTTATGCCGAAAATCAGATCGATCCCACGATTCTATATCGAGTTTT
>Ga0209812_10001140_pt1 | contig 19860 bp, 16 predicted proteins | sample JI71714BDNA_FD_187502 | JGI IMG/M metagenome (GOLD analysis project Ga0209812, IMG submission 187502) | Wastewater effluent complex algal communities from Wisconsin, to seasonally profile nutrient transformation and Carbon sequestration -... | ecosystem: Engineered > WWTP > Effluent > Algae...
CGTTGAAAAAAATTCCGCAGTTGAGCTAACGCCTCCCGAACGACTCGGACTGGCGCATTGTCGGCCCGATTTGCGGCTACCCATGCAATGGTTGCTGGAATTTGATCGAAGGCTTTCGCAAGCCGTGTTGGCAAGAGCCGAGCCAATCATGGCACAAATGCGTCTGGCCTGGTGGCGCGAACAATTGGCGAGGCCCGCACCTCAAAGGGCGAAGGGAGAGCCAATGTTGCAAAGCTTGGCGGGCCTTGACGTCATGACACCATCGCTCGCCGAACTGGCATCACAATTGGTCGATCAATGGGAAGCTAGAGCGGTCGATGTCATTGATGGCTCCAGTTCGCCGATGCCGACACCGGTGGTGTTTTCTGGTTATTGCGATTGGCTCGGAGCGTCCAATAGCGACAGACTCCATGCCGCGCGACTGGCTCAGATTTGGCTTGGCGAGTCCGACGACTGGCCGTCATCCAGAACTCCCAAGCGCTTGCGCCCGCTTTCCATACTGGCGCTATCGGCATTGATTGATCGGCAACGGAAAAAAGCAGGAAGTGCATCGCGCATCGTCTTGCCTTTCCGTCTGCTCTGGCATAGCCTGAGCGGAAGCTAGGCAGGGCGTAGCGCCGGTTTGCGTTAAACCGGCGGAGAATGCTGTGCGAAAGATTTTGGCTGGCGCTGGGATTGCGCTTTTGATGGTGTCTGGCGGACTGTGGTTTTGGCAGTCGCAGGCAGGGACCGAAGTCCCGATCCCCCAACCACCACCGGCGCTTCCGCAACAATTGTCGCTTCCTGAACCTGACGCCAGTGCACCGAAATTTGGTCCCGCTCCACCAACACCTCCGCAAGCACCCAAGGCTAGCCGCGAGGAACAGCGCTTCAACCGCTATGACCGCAACCGCGACGATCTGGTTTCACGGCTTGAAATGATGTCGAGCCGGACGAAAGATTTCAAGAAACTCGACAAAGACGGCAATAATTTGCTGACATTCGAGGAATGGGCGGCGGCGACTGGTGAGCGTTTTGCCAAGGCTGATGCTGATCGCGACCGGTTGCTGACCCGTAAGGAATTTTCTTCGACTCGGCCGAAGCGTGAGGTCAAGCCGCGCTGCCGTTGCTAAGCCCCATTTCGCCCATCCATTGTGCGAGATCCGCCCGCGCACGATCAGTCAGAAAGGCTTTGCGTTCCTTTTTGTGCACCTTGCCTTCGGGCGGGGGGAAGAGGCCGAAATTGATGTTCATCGGCTGATAGCTGTCGGCCTCGGCATCGCCAGTGATGTGATGTAGCAATGCGCCGAAAGCAGTGGTTTCGGGCGGCGGAACAAATTCCTGCGCCGCCAATTCATGCGCCGCCATTATCCCCGCCATCAAACCGACAGCCGAGCTTTCGACATAGCCTTCGCAGCCGGTAATCTGCCCGGCAAAACGGATATGTGGCGCTGACTTCAGCCGCAACTGCCGATCGAGCAAAATCGGGGATCGGATGAAGGTGTTGCGGTGCAATCCGCCCAAACGCGCAAATTCGGCCTTTTCCAAACCCGGTATCGTACGGAACAGTTCAACCTGGGCGGCATGTTTCATCTTGGTCTGGAATCCGACCATGTTCCAGATGCTGCCCTGTTTGTTATCCTGCCGCAACTGCACCACCGCATGCGGCCAGCGCCCGGTTTTGGGATTGTCGAGCCCAACAGGCTTCATCGGCCCGAAGCGCAGCGTGTCGAGCCCGCGTTCGGCCATCACTTCGATCGGCATACAGCCTTCGAAATAGGGCGTGTCCTTTTCCCATTCCTTGAAATCGGCCTTGGGCGCGTCGAGCAGGCCTTGGTGGAAGGCCAGATATTGCTCCTTGTCCATCGGGCAATTGATATAGTCCTTGCCGTCGCCTTTGTCCCAGCGCGACGCATACCACGCTACATCCATATCGATGCTGTCATGATAGACGATAGGGGCGATGGCATCGAAGAAGGCAAGGCTGGTTTCTCCGGTTCGCTGCCGGATATTTTCCGCAAATGACAAGGCCGTCAGCGGACCGGTGGCGACGATGGTCAGGCCTTCGTCGGGCAGGGCGTCGACACGCTCGCGGACAATCTCTACTTTGCCGAGCGAGAGCAGCCGTTTGGTCACCTCTGCCGAAAAGACATCGCGATCCACCGCGAGTGCGGAGCCTGCCGGGACTTTGGCCACCTCGGCGGCCGCCATCACCACCGAATCCAGCCTGCGCATTTCCTGATGCAGCAAGCCGACGGCGTTGTTGTCGGCATCATCCGAGCGGAAGCTGTTCGAGCAGACGAGCTCCGCGAGTGCCTCAGTCTGATGCGCGGGTGTCATTTCACCACTTCCACGCATTTCCGACAGCCGCACAGCTATGCCGCGCCGCGCGAGTTGCCAAGCCGCCTCGCTCCCCGCGAGACCGCCGCCGATGATATGGACTTTGTGAGACACGCGCATTGCTCATTCAAATTCCGTTCGCATCGAGCGAAGTCGAGATGCCTCTAGGCGGAGAGCCAACGAGGGGTGTCTCGACTTCGCTCGACACGAACGGGTTGGTAGGATTGCGATTTGCCTATATCGAGTTCGCATGACCTTCAAGCTCCACCTTGATTCAGACGGCATCATCCAGCAGCCCGCGCTGTCGCCACCGCCCGCCGACACGCACAAATATACACGCGGCAGTGCGGTGGTTGTCAGCGGACCGACGCTGCGCACTGGTGCCTCGCGTTTGGCGGCGCAGGCGGCTTTGGCGGTTGGGGCAGGGCTGGTGACGCTCGTCGGAGACGCTCAAGCGCTCACTGAGCAGGCGGCGCATGTTACCGCAATCATGCTGCGCGAAGGCGATCCGGCGACGGATGGTTTTGATGAACGGATCAGCGCCTTTGCCATTGGTCCAGCGGCGGGAGTATCGCAGGCGACGCGCGACACGGCGCTCGCGATCCTCAGCACAGGGAAAGCAATGGTACTCGATGCCGATGCTTTGACCAGCTTTGCCGACGACTCCGAAACGCTTTTTGCCGCGCTGCACTTGCAATGCGTGCTGACCCCGCATGAAGGCGAGTTTCGGCGGCTGTTTCCTGATCTGGATCTGAGCCAGCGCCACCACGCGGTCGGTCGTGCCGCGATGAAAAGCGGATCGGTGGTCTTGCTCAAAGGTGCTGAGACGCTGGTCGCATCGCCCGATGGTCGCATCGCGATCAACTGCCACGCCTCGCCCTGGCTGGCGACCGCTGGATCGGGCGATGTGCTGACCGGGCTGATCTGCGGATTGCTGGCGCAAGGCAACGAGGCGTTCGAAGCCGCCTGCATCGCCGCTTGGTTGCACGGCGACATTGGCGTGCGTGCCGGGCCGGGGCTGACGGCGGACACAATGGCGGGCTGGATTCCGCTTGTCTTGGCGGGATGTCTCGGCAAAGGGGAAAGTCGATGACCCAAGATCTCGCGCATAAACGCCCATGGCTGTTCGCCAGCCTGTTGTTTGGATTGACCTATCCACTGTCATGGCAACTGGCTTTGCCGGAATTTGCAGCAATTGTATGGAAGATGGCGGGCGTCGGACTGCTGACCTTTTACGCCTTGCGCAAACACCATACAGGAGAATTCCTGCTGCTTGCCGGCGTCATGGCATTTTGGGCGCTGGGTGACGGCTTGCTCGAACTCGACATGATCTGGGGCGCGATTGCCTTTGCCATCGGCCATGTCATCGCTATCGTCCTGTTCCTGCGCCACCGCCGCGTAAAGCCAACGCGCAGCCAAATGCTGCTCGCGATGGCGGTCTTCGTGCTTGCCCCCGACATTGCCTATTTCTTGCCCGGAGATTCGACCGGCGGGATGCAGGCGGCTGTCTATACGCTGTTTGTTGCCGGTATGGCGGGATGCGCGTGGAACAGCAATTTCCCGCGCTACCGCGTCGGCCTTGGCGCGATGGCCTTTGTCGCTTCCGACCTGCTGATCTTCGCGCGCTTTGGTCCATTGGCAGAAGCGAACTGGGTCAGTATTGCGATCTGGTATCTCTATTATGGCGGCGTGCTGGCGATTGCGACCGGCGTGGTGACGACCTTGGTCAAACGCGGGCATTTCGCCGAAGAATAGAATCGGAAGCCAAATTTCCAAGCCGACAGCTTGCGTTTCGCAGAGGGTGCGCCTCCGACATACGCAAATTTAATTGCAACCCATTTGAACCTTTCAAACCCTGGCAACGACCGATGCGTGCCGGATAATTTTTCCGGTCTTTTAAATGCGCATTTTGAAAGGACATAAAATGAAGTTGTACAAAAAAATCGGCGGGGCTGTGTTGGCTCTGGCGGTGGTTTCGGGAGCAGTCCCCGGAGCCATATCGAGCGCTGCGGCGATTGAGCATAAGGGGGGGCAGATGTGGGATAAAGGTCCAAGATGGCCCCACAAGTCGATACACTTCGTCCAATTGGGGCTTGGAATTGCGGCGTTGGTCGCTGCTATTGTCCTTGTGGCGGGGAACGACGACGACAAACCAACCAGCCCGTAACGGCTCGACACTACCCCGTTGATTGACCGAAACGCCAGCGGGGTGGTGCGCAAAGGAAAGGGGGCGCAGCGCTGCGTCCCCTTTTTTGCTGGCCGAACGATAAGTTGCGCGGACCATACACTCTTCTGTTCAGGGGAGAGATACGAAGCCTTAGCGCCGCTTTCCCATTAGAGGGTGATGTGGCTGGAGAATATGGGGTTTAGGTAAACCGTCCCCGCAATCCACCGTAATCCACCGTAAACGTCGTTGTCTGCGAACTGGTTGCTATGCGTACACGCCTAACGCGTCATGCAGATGCCATCCGTACGACAAATGGGTCGATCGGGCAGAGTGGGGAAATTGCTCGAGCGTTGCTGAAGATTATTAAATCCGTGCTGATTAATATGCGGATGAACTTCAATACGGTCAAAGCACCATTGGTCTGGATTATAGCGGACAACGAAATTTCGCGCTTCCCGACCCGACGGAGCACCTGCATTGCGGTCAGCATTCAGGCGGACGACATAAATGATTCCTGTCGAATTGGTGGTCATAATTCCAGCACCATTCCTAGCAGGTGCCGTAAATGTCTCTTCCGGATTGGTGCGCGACCGGAATATGACGTCATAATTAACGACCCATTGAGTTTGGCCGCCTTCGAGTTCATTATTGGGCACCCAAGTCTCGCCAGTCGCCGGATCCTCGAAGGCCATATAGCCGTTGATATAAGAAGGATCGGGATTGTTCGAACAACGGTTGTTCAGGACCTTTAGCAGTGCCTTGGGGTTGATCTCTTTGGGGAACCAGCTCTTGCCATCGGTCTGCGCCTGAACGCTTCCCGTTCCGGACAGGCAAAGCGCTGCGAGAGCCAAAAACGAACGTTTTTTCATCGGGGTCTCCTTGCAGAAAAGTCGATCCGGCGCACAGGGCCGGCAATATAAGGTTCGACCACAGGGGGTGGTGGGGGTTTGGGGCTCACCGCCGAGAAATCGAAACGCTGCACTGGGCCAGCGGTATAGGGCGCGACCTTCGGAGGTGGAGGCGGTTTCGCAGCAGGTGCACTAAAATCGATCCGCCGAACGCCTTCATCTTCTCCCGCCGACTGGTTTGCTGCGAGCAGAGGCAATGCTAACAACAGTGCATAACACTTCCGGCGAAGGGACAGTGATCGGCCCATAGCAATTTCACGCCTTAGACTTGTTTACATTCGTCCATGCTAGCCAAATGAGAATTCTATCGCAAGCGCTGCATTGACTGGAATTTTTGCCATTACGCACTGGAACGGCGAAACCAATGCGAGTCCTCCTATCTCTGGTTAGCGCGACGCAGCCTTTCAGCTTTACCCTTGGCAAAGATGGCAGAGAGAGTGCCGGCTTTGCAGAATTTCTTGTGCAATCGGAATTTCCAAAACTCGCTCTCCTTTAGGGGAGAGATACAAGCGTTAGCGCCAAAGGCGCTTAGGCGCAGTTGAGAGGGGGAAGTATTGCGCTACCTCTGCCGTTCATCCCCTCTCCGCTGCGACTAGGCAGCAAGCTGCAAAATCTCGCTCCTCTCCCCTGAAGGAGAGAGGGGATTTAATTAGTATTGTGTCCCCGGAATTTCGTTTCCCCGGAATTGGGCTATTTCCGGGTCGGCATAGCGCGGCGCAGCGTAGCAATCAGCTCTTTACAAAAGCTGTCTGGATCATTTGAAGACCACATCACCGTTGTGCAGTGGTTGGTGTCAAAATGGGTTTGCTTTTCTGAGAATTTTTGCTCTTCACAAATATACAAAACTGGCTTTCCTAAACCCTCGGCAAAACCAGCCTCCCAGTAGGCTCCGGAATTATCATGCGTTAGATCAACAATAACAAAATTTGCGTCTCTAATCCGCATCCTCATGATGTTGTCGATCAGACCAGGTTCTGCAACGTCACGCATATCGACAAGAGGAAAACCTAACTCCAAGACAGCCGGCTTTAAGTGGTTCTGTGTTAGATTCTCCAATTGCTCGTCATTAAACTTCATAGCAAGGAAACCATATCCGGCGGATTGTTTTCCAGATTGCTCAGATTGGTAAAGCTCCCAGCCTTCTAACGTCAGATCAATATCGATTACGTCATATTGGTTTAAAGTGTTTGCATCATGACATGATATCAAGCCTCGGCTCTCGAGTTGACCGATAATCTCGATTGCCGTTTGGCGGGACGTGGTGCCGATTTCGGCTGGAAATTCTGCAGGCAAACCGTCGAGCTTTTCGCCAGTTTCTTGAACTTTATCTCCAATATAGCGTAGTATTGAAAGTGCTGCTTTGGCCGGGGTAGGTAAGCCGATTTTTCCGTCGGCCACTTCCTTGTAAGTTTCTAAGTGCACATTGAGAGTGTCGCGAGATTTGTTTTGATTCTGCCTAATCCAATGACTGAGGGCGGCTCGAATACGACGCGTCGCTCCTTTCGAATTCTCCCCTAAAAAATCACCCGCAAGATCGTCATCAATCCCAAAATAGCCACACACCGGACAATCAAAGTATAGGGTCCACATATTCCTTGAAGGAGGGCGTTTGAGTGGAAATCCGTCGATGGAGAGACAAACAGGACAGTTACTCACTGAGTATTTCCCTCGTCACCTTGCAGACCAATGTTGTCTTCAACGTCCCCCTCATCGCTCTCCTCAATCTTCGCAGCCCCCACAACATGCTCATTATCATCGACATTGAACAACCGCACACCAGCCGTCCCACGGCCGAGCACGCGTAAGGAATCCAAAGGCATACGGATCAGTTTCGCCTGATCGGTGACCAGCATCAGCTGATCCCCCTTGGTCGCGGGGAAGCTCGCCACAACCGGGCCGTTGCGTTCGATATTGTCGATATTGGTGATCCCCTGACCACCGCGGCCCGTCCGGCGGTAGCCATAAGCCGATGACAATTTGCCATAGCCATTGGCGCAGACAGTGAGGATGAATTGTTCCTTCTCCGCCATATCGGCGATGCGTTCTGCCGACAGCGTGGGTTCGCCTTCCTTTTCGGGTTTCCACGGCGCGAAGCGGAGGTAATCCTCGCGTTCCTCGGGCGTGGTGCCAACGCGGGTGAGGATCGATAGCGAAATCACCTCGTCGCCTTTCGCGAGCTTCATCGCGCGCACGCCGGTGGAGGCGCGGCTCTGGAATTCGCGGATGTCGTCGGCGGCAAAGCGGATCGCCTTGCCCGCGCGGCTTGCCAGCAGCACATCGTCGTCTGCGGTCAGCAATTCGACGCCGATCAGTCGGTCATCGGCATCCTCGCCCTCAAACTTCATCGCGATTTTGCCGTTCGACGGCACATTGGCAAAGGCATCCATGCTGTTGCGGCGGGCATAGCCCTTTGCGGTGGCAAAGACGACGCTCAACCCGCCCCATTCGGCCTCATCCTCGGGCAGGGTCAAGACGTTGGAAATGACTTCGCTTTCACCCAGCGGCAACAGGTTGACCATCGGGCGCCCCTTGGTGGAGGGCCCGCCTTCGGGCAGTTTCCAGACCTTGAGCCGGTAAACCTTGCCGATATTGCTGAAGAACAGCACCGGGGTGTGTGTTGAGGTCACGAACAATTCGGTGACGGCGTCTTCATCCTTGGTCGCCATGCCGGCTCGGCCCTTGCCACCCCGGTTTTGCGCGCGGAAGGTGGCGAGAGCGGTACGCTTGATATAGCCGCCATGGGTGACGGTAACGACCATTTCCTCGCGTTCCATCAGGTCTTCATCGTCAAGACCATCCCAGCTGGGCGCGATTTCGCAGATGCGCGGGGTGGAGAATTCGCGGTCAATCGCCTCCAGCTCTTCACGCATCACCGCGTAGAGCTTCACCCGGTCGCCGAGGATCGCCAGATATTCCTCAATCTCGACCGCCAGTTCTTTCAACTCATCACCGATTTCATCGCGACCCAGTGCGGTCAGGCGGTTGAGGCGCAGTTCGAGGATGGCGCGCGCCTGTATCTCGGACAGCTGATAGCTGTCGCCCTCAATCTCGGTCTCAATCGCCTCGACCAGCTTGATATAGGGCAGGATTTCGCCAATCGGCCAATGCTGCGCCATCAGCGCGGTGCGCGCGGCAGCCGGGTCGGATGAGGCGCGGATGATCTTTACCACCTCGTCCAGATTGGTGACCGCAACAACCAGACCGAGCAGGATATGCGCGCGGTCGCGGGCCTTGTTCAGCAGGAATTTGGTGCGACGGGTGATCACTTCTTCGCGGAAGCGGATAAACGCCTCGATAAAGTCGCGCAGGGTCAATACTTCGGGCCGTCCACCACGGATGGCGAGCATATTGGCGGGGAAATTGGATTGTGCCGGGGTGTGCCGCCACAGCTGGTTCAGCACCACATCGGGGGTGGCATCGCGTTTCAGGTCGATGACCACGCGCACGCCCTTGCGGCTTGATTCGTCGCGAATGTCGGCAACGCCCTCGATCCGCTTGTCCTTCGCGGCCTCGGCAATTTTTTCGACCAGACCGTTTTTGCCGACCTGGAAAGGGATCGAGGTGAGCACGATCGACCGGCGGTCGCCTTTGCCCTCTTCAATCTCATGGCGTGCCCGCATCATGATCGAGCCCTTGCCATCACGATAGGCATTGCGCGCACCACCCTGACCCAGGATCAACGGCCCTGTGGGGAAATCGGGGGCAGGGATAATCTCGATCAGCTCGTCAACGGTGATCGCCGGATTTTCGATATAGGCGAGGCAAGCGCGAATGACTTCGCCCAGATTGTGCGGCGGGATGTTGGTCGCCATGCCGACGGCAATACCGCCCGCGCCATTGACCAACAGATTGGGGAAGCGGGCAGGGAGGACAGAAGGTTCCTCGCGGCTGCCGTCATAATTGGGCTGGAAATCGACAGTATCCTTGTCGAGATCGTCAAGCAGCGCGTTGGCGACCTTTTTCAGCCGCGCCTCGGTATAACGCATCGACGCTGGCGGATCGGGATCCATCGAGCCGAAATTGCCCTGGCCGTCGATCAGTGGAACGCGCAACGACCAATCCTGAGTCATTCGGGCAAGCGCGTCGTAAATCGCGCTGTCGCCGTGCGGGTGGTAATTGCCCATGACGTCGCCGACGATCTTTGCCGATTTACGATAAGGCCGCCCGGCGACCATGCCGCCCTCTTGCGACGCGAAAAGGATACGGCGGTGAACAGGTTTCAAGCCATCGCGCACATCGGGTAATGCCCGCGCGACAATGACCGACATGGCATAGTCGAGGTAACTCGATTTCATTTCGTCGACGATGTCGACGGGAGAAATATCGGTGGGTTCGATCGGTTCGATCTTGTCGCTCACTCCGCGCACTTCCTTATTATGTCTTATGTGAAAAATGCTTAGACCATAGGCTGCCATCTGGCCACCCGCACAGGGCCCTCAATCCGCCTTTTCTACAGCTTTTCCACAGATTCGGTCATGCAAGCGCATGTAAATCGTTCAATGCCAATTCATCTGGCAGCGGATAGTTGATTGCGCGGGGCAAATTGTCTCCGTAAAGATGCATTTGCATGGTTTGGCGACGGCGTTGGGGCAATGTTGCACCCGGCCGTCAAACTGGAGAGTGAAATGAAGGCAGTTTCAAAGATCGTCCTGGCAATCGCTTTGGGAGCCGCAATGGGCAGTTCTTCTGCTTATGCGTTCGAGGACAAACCGAAAGCAGAGAAAAAAGCCAAGAAAGACAAAAAGGGTAAGGAAGAGGCCGCTGTTGCCAAGAAGAACTTTTCCAAGGAGTTCACCAAGGCCTATGCGCCTGCAGTCGACGCCTTCAACACCAAAAAGGATATGGCTGCATCTAAGGCTGCTATCCCTACGCTGATCGCTGCCATCATGAATGAGGACGATCGCAACGAAGCGGGCGTTTATGCTTTTGCCGTGGGTCGCGCGACCAGCGACACTGCACTTCAGTTGCAGGGTATCGATCTGATCCTGCAGAGCACCAGCACGCCCGCAGAATTGCGCCCGCCTTACCATTTCCAAAAAGGCCTGATCGCATATAATGCCAAGGATTATCCGACTGCTCAAAATAGCTTCGTTGAGGCTTATAATCTAGGCTATCGCGACAACAGCGCCGCGATCCAGATTTCAAACACCTTCAGCCTTCAGAACAATACAGCTGAAGCGCTGAATTGGTTGAAACGTGGCATTGAGGATACCATTGCCAAGGGGCAAACTCCTGAAAAGCAATGGTTCGCGCGCGCTGCGAACTTCGCCAACAAACTGAAGGACAAGCAGGCAATCGTCTATTGGGGTAAGGAACTGGTGAAATTTGATCCCCGCAAAGAGTCCTATCACGACGCCATTTTCAACTATATTGTTTATGCAGACCTCGACAATCTCGAGGCGCTTTCGCTACTCCGACTTGCCCGTAAGACAGATGCGATCCTGTTTGAACATGAGTATCGCTCTTATGTCGAATCCGCTGATCTGAAACGCTACCCGGTTGAGGTTCTGGCTGTTCTGGGCGAAGGATTTGCCAAAAAAGTTATCTCGGAAAACAACCTGACTTTTTCGGAATTCAAAAAACAGGCAGAAGCGCGTCGCGTTGAAATGGGCACCAACTGGGACGCCGACGAAAAAGCCGCACTTGCCAGCGCCAAGGGTTATCAGGCGTTGCTGCAGGGAGACATCATATTGTCGACCGGCGATTTTGCCCGCGCAAAGAAGCTATACGAAGCTGCACTGGCAAAAGGTGGCCTCATCGACAAGGAAGGTCTTGATCAAACCGATCGTGCTTTGACCAACATGGCGATTGCGCAATATAACTTGAATGATCTTGCAGGGGCGAAAGCGACTTTTGCCAAAATCACAACGCCCAAGCGCAAGGGGGTCGCCGATTATTGGATGATCTATATCGACCAACAACTGGCGAAACCTGTAGCCTAAATTTGGAATTGTCGCTGCCCTGACGGTTTAAAACCTGTCAGGGCAGTTCGATTGGCACGCCGGGTTCGTCTTTTGCAGTGCGGATGGTCAACGAAGTTTTTACGCTCGACACATTGGGGGCAGCAGTCAACTTCGACGTTAGAAATTCCTGAAACGACTGAAGATCGTGCGCTACGATCTTCAAAATAAAGTCTATTTCACCATTGAGCATGTGGCATTCCCGAATTTCGGGAAGCGATCGAACATGGGTCTCAAACGCTTTCAGGTCGGCCTCTGCCTGGCTTTTCAAACTGACCATCGCAAAAACCATGATCGAATAGCCGAGCGAGGCGGGATCAACGACGGCATGATAGCCTTTGATTGCTCCTGACTGTTCCAATGTGCGCATCCGGCGCAGGCAGGGTGGGGCAGTCAAGCCGACTTTGGTCGCCAATTCCACATTGGTGATCCGTCCATTGTCCTGCAATTCTGCAAGCAATCTGAGGTCTATCGCGTCAAAATTCACCGCTGCCATGGTTTTTGTTACATCCCTGTGCATACATGCTGCAATCATATAATATTATTATACGGATATGCAATTGTCCCATAGTGTGACGCGTGAAAAATGCGCCTTCCTTCCCCAAGTGGTGCAATGTATCGCATCGACTGGACCACGCGCTAAATACAGGTTTTACCACCCTTGCATATCGACGATCGACTAGGCACTGCGTTGCAAAACAGCCTTTCCGAAGGGACGGAGAGGCTTGTCGGTCAATGGCAACAACTGGTTGATCTGCTTGCGCAAAACCCCGAACATTTCAAAGCGACAGAGGTTGCGTCAGGACTCGTCAGAGTGCGTCAGATGCGCGACCGCGTGCCGGCAATTGATCGCCGCAAAACCGTGGAAATGCTGGCGGGTCGACTGAAATCAGCACCGCTTGTGCAATTGCTATCGGGCGATGAACCGCAAGTGGCGGCTGCAGTTATCGCGTCGGCCAGTCTGCGTGATGAGGAATGGGCTGATATTGTCCCGACCCTACCGGTCAGGGCGCGCGGGTTTTTACGCAACCGTAGCGATCTTGGCCCATTGGCGATGCGCTCTCTTGCCTATTGGAGCAGTGGAGATTTTGCGCTGCCGAGGCCCGCCGTTGATGCCGGTGTTGCGCTTGTTGAAACGGGCGATGCCATAAAATTGGCTGGCGACATCGAACAGCCCGATGACATGTCGATTGGCGCAGTAGTTGCCAGAATCGAAAGCTGGCGGCGCGACCGGGAAAACCGGCTGGCCCCGCAATTGCCCTTTGAACCGGCACCCGAAGATTTGTCTGCGGATCAGATCGACGAAATTCGTTTCGAAACCAATGATGACGGCACAATTGTCTGGGTCGAGGGTGCTCCACGCGGTGCGATAGTCGGTATCAGCATCAGCGAAGCAGCCTATGACAATGGCCCTGGCCCCGATGCTTATGGTGCGGCAGCCTTTCGTCAGCGCATGTCAATGAATGGCGCCCGGATGCGTCTGCGTGGAGCGTCAATAGTCGAAGGCGAATGGAGAGTGACCGCGGCACCCTTTTTCGATCCGGCTTCGGGCCGGTTCCGCGGTTTCCGGGGGATTATGCGGCGGCCCAATATCGCGGAAATCGCGCTACCCGCGACGCAGGCTCCGGCCCAATGGGATCAGATGCAGCAGGTGGTGCACGAATTGCGCACACCGCTGGGGGCGATTGCCGGTTTTGCCGAGATAATCGAGCAGCAATTGTTCGGTCCGGTTTCGCGGGAATATCGCGAATTGGCACAGGCGATTGTCGCTGACGCTCAATTGCTGCTCGCCGGGTTCGACGATATTTCAGCGGCGGCAAGGCTTGGGGGTTCGGGGCGCAGCGACGGCGATCAATCGACAGAATGCAACTGGCTGGCGGCGCGGCTGGCGGAAAAGCTCCGTCCCGTGAGCGACAATATCGGCGCGCAGGTTCACCTGCGGATTGCCGATCCGGTGCGCGCCTTTGCCATCGACAATGAATTTGCCGAACGCCTGTTTTCGCGTCTTTTGTCAGCGGTAATCCTTGGATGCAGCGCAGGAGAGGACCTGGTTGGGCGCTTCAGCACCGAATTGGGTACGCCTGTCGTCAATCAATTCGCGCTGACTCTGCCCGAACAATTGCGCGCACTGTCCGAAGACGAAATGCTTGGTTCGGCTTCGACCGCGGTTGCCACGCCGCTGCTTGGGCTGGGATTTTCGCTGCGGCTGGTACGAAATCTTGCCAACAGCGCAGGCGGCAGTTTACAGTTTCAAAAGGATCGTCTGCTAGTACAGCTACCAGCAGCAGAAAATGACCGTTTTCTGTATAAGGATCGACGGAGCGAATAATGAATTGGGGAGGGCAATAGCATGAACTGTTTGCCCGGAACTCCCAAAGAGCTGATACCGCTCAACCTCCCGCTTTTCAGCAAACCCCGCTTTCTGGTGACGGTGGACGCAGAAGAGGAATTTGATTGGGCAGGCGATTTCTCTCGGCAGAATCTGGGAACCACCCATGTTCCAGCCATTGCTCGCTTTCAGTATCTTTGCGATTCGAACGGCACCGTTCCCATTTATATGGTGGATTATCCGATCGCGACCGATGCCCGCGCAATTGACCTGCTTGGCCAATATGTCGAAACGCAAAGGGCTGAAATCGGTCTGCAACTGCATCCTTGGGTTACGCCGCCATTTGAGGAAGAGGTTAACCGGACTAACAGCTTCGCCTGCAATTTGCCCGACGATCTGGAACGTGCCAAAATCCGCAATCTTGATGAGCAGGTCCGACGCGCTTTCCATACCCGTCCGTTGGCCTATCGGGCCGGACGCTATGGCGCTGGGCCCAATGCGATGCAATGCCTGCGCGAATTGGGCATCGGAATCGACACCTCGGTGCGTGCCTTGTTCGATTATTCACACGAACAGGGGCCGGATTACAGCCATAGCTCGCTTTACCCCTACTGGATTTACCCGGGTGAGCTTGCAGAACTGCCGCTGACCACAGTCTTTGCCGGGGCCTTACGAAAAGATGGCCCCCGCCTGTTTCAAAAATCCCTGTCCAGATTGTTGCCGCGATCGTTGATGGCGCGCTCAAGGCTGCTGGAACGGGTGGCTCTCACACCCGAGGGTATCCCTGTCGAACGTGCACTGGAAGCGATCGACATTGCGCTGGATATGGGGCTGCCTTTGCTCAATTTCTCGTTCCACACGCCGTCACTGGCGGTTGGCCATACCCCCTATGTCCGCAATGAACGGGACCTTGAGACATTCTATACATGGTGGACTTCGGTCTTTGCGCATTTGCGTGCACGCGGTGTGGAACCGACGACCGTTACCGAGATTTCCAATGCTGCATTTAGCGTAGCTTAACAACCGAATGGAAGAATACACATTTGGCGCTTGCCAAGTCTCATACCCTTCCGCTATCGGCGCGTCCGGTATGGGCCTGTAGCTCAGTTGGTTAGAGCTGGCCGCTCATAACGGCTAGGTCGGGGGTTCGAGTCCCTCCGGGCCCACCAGCCTTCGCCCTTTCGGGTTTTGGCTGGCAAGCCAACCGGAAGGCCTTAGGGCGAACGGAAAGTACATGCTCCATGTCGGGGAGTAGCGCAGCCTGGTAGCGCATCTGCTTTGGGAGCAGAGGGTCGCAGGTTCGAATCCTGTCTCCCCGACCATTTCTTATTATTGATCGGCGCCTTGTATCTGGTTGCCTTCCAGTCCCTCAATTTCCTGATTGGTTTCTTCTTCAACCAGCTTCGCCGCAGCGTCGGCGGCAGCTTCAATATTCTTCGCTTCGGATTTGAGCGCGGCGGCTTCATCTTTAGCTACCACCTGTTCGGCGGCTTTTCCCGCGCCTTTTTTGCTTGGCTCTTCAACACAGGCCGACAGCACCAGTGCCGCAAACAATAAAGCTGCTCGTCTCATGGCTTAACCCCCAACGCCAATTCGCCTTCATAATTTGCTACATTTTCAAGCACTGTGGTCCAGGCAATGACATTCTGCCGCATTTGCTCGGGGTCCACCTTGTCGAGGGTGTCATCGGGCGTGTGGTGCAGATCGAAATAACGGGTTCCGTCCTGTTGCAGGTCAACGATTGCTAAGCCTTGTGCTGCAATGATCGCGCCGACATCTGCCCCGCCGGTTGCCGGGTCTTTGCCGCGGGTGATCCCCAGCGGCGCGAGCGCAGCGGCAATCTTGTCCTCGAGCGGTTTTGCGCTTTCGGGCAGTTTGAAATCGACGCGCCAGACGCGGTCGGCACCAAAGTCGGATTCCATCGCCAGGGCATGGGGTTGCGCCTTGTAGGCCTCACCATAAGCCTTGCCGCCCCAGATGCCGACTTCTTCCGCGCCGGCCCATAGCAAGCGGACAGTGCGTTTAGGGGGCGGGCCCTTTTTCAGATAGCTGGCTGCGGCGGTAATGATCCCGCATCCCGAAGCATCATCGATAGCCCCAGTGCCAAGATCCCAGCTGTCTAAATGGCAGGCGATGACGACAGGGGGCAGGGAAGCGTTCGATCCCGGAACCTCAGCGATAATATTGCCCGACTTTTGCTGCCCCAGATTATTAGGCGTCAACAGTAGCCGGACTATGACCGGTGTTGGTCGGTAGCCCAATTCGCTTTGGCTTCCGGGAAGGGGGATTGCCCACGCACGCTTGACCTGCCGAACCAGATTGTCTGCATCGGGATTGGAAATCGCGCCCGAAGGTATCGGCGCAACACCTGCTTCGAAATTGGTGTTGCCGGTGTGCGGATTGCGGTGGTTGTCGGTACCAATTGAGCGAATGATGATCGCTTTCGCACCCTTTTTGGCCGCGACATTGGGCCCGGTAAAGCGTGCGCGTCCGAAATAGCCGTAGCCGCTGCCGTCTTGCGCGGCTTTCATCTGGTGATCGATAAAAACGATTTTGCCCGCGACCATCTGCGCAGGCGCGTCGACCAAGGCATCATAGGTCGGAAAATAAACAATTTCGCCTTCCAAAGGCTTGTCGCCGGTAGAGGCCGAGTTACCCAAGGCGGTTATAGCCATTGGCGTAGGGAAAGGGCTGACCACCCAGGCCTTTTCTTCGCCGCGCACCCATGTCGGCATATCAAACTTTTCTTCGCGGACATTGGCAAAGCCCAGCGATTTCAGTTTGTTCACTGCCCAGTCGCGCGCGCGCTGCTCAGCTTCGGTCCCGGCCTGGCGGGGGCCGACTTCAGTGGTCAGACCTTCGGTTATTTCGAAAGCTAAGGTGTCTTTTACCGGCAATTGCGCAGCTGTTGGCGGTGGCGGTGGAGGTATGGCTCCGCTTTGCTGTGAAATGGCGAGCAGGGCAGTGGCGACCGGGACGATGTATATCTTCATGCCGCTTGCTTAACCGGCTTTACACCTGCTGCCAATCCCGGCTTGCGAGCATCGCGCCGCACCGCTAGGGACGCGCTAAATTCAAACAGCATTTAACCGAAAGCAGACAGCCAATGGCCGCCCAATACGCCTTCGTCATGAAGGGGATGACCAAGACCTTCCCCGGCGCGCAGAAACCTGTGCTCAACAATATCCATTTGCAATTCTATCAGGATGCAAAGATTGGCATAGTTGGCCCCAATGGTACCGGTAAATCGACACTGATGAAGATCATGGCGGGGATCGATACCGATTTCACCGGTGAAGCATGGCCGGGCGAATATATCACTGTGGGTTATCTGGCGCAGGAACCCGAACTTGACCCGACCAAGACGGTCAAAGAAAATGTCATGGACGGCGTTCGCGAAACCGCAGACATGGTCGAACGGTTTAACGAAATCAGCATGATCATGGCCGACCCACCGGAAGACGTCGATTTTGACGCGCTGATGGAAGAAATGGGTACGCTGCAGGAAAAGATCGACGCGGTTGATGCCTGGACGCTCGACAACCAGCTTGAGATCGCAATGGACGCGCTGCGTTGCCCGCCGGGCGACTGGTCAGTCGAAAATCTGTCGGGCGGTGAAAAACGTCGTATCGCATTGACCCGCCTGTTGCTCGAAAAGCCAGACATATTGCTGCTTGACGAACCGACCAACCACCTTGATGCGGAATCGGTCGCATGGCTCGAAAAGCACCTGGTTGATTATAAGGGCAATGTCATCCTCGTTACCCACGACCGCTATTTCCTCGACAATGTCGTGAACTGGATTCTCGAGCTCGACCGCGGTCGTTACTTCCCCTATGAAGGCAATTATTCGACCTATCTGGAAAAGAAAGCCAAGCGCCTCGAGCAGGAAGCGCGCGAGGATGCCGGTCGCCAAAAAGCGATCAAGGACGAGCTGGATTGGATCAGGCAAAGCCCCAAGGCTCGCCAGACAAAATCCAAGGCGCGTATCAAAAGCTTTGAGCAACTTGTCGAAGCCGCCGAAAACCGCACAATCGGCAAGGCACAGATTGTCATCCAGAACCCCGAACGCCTTGGCAGCAAGGTGATTGAGGTCAACAATGTGACCAAGGCCTATGGTGATAAATTGCTGTTCGAAAACCTGTCCTTCAGCATCCCACCGGGTGGCATCGTCGGCGTGATCGGCCCCAATGGCGCGGGTAAATCGACGCTGTTCCGCCTGATCACGGGGCAGGAACAGCCAGACAATGGCGAGATTGTCATCGGTGAAACCGTCCACTTGGGCTATGTAGACCAGAGCCGCGATGCGCTCGACCCGAACAAGAATGTCTGGGAAGAAATTTCGGGCGGCGCTGACTTTATGAAGGTCGGCAAGCACGAAACCCCGACCCGGGCCTATGTCGGCGCTTTCAACTTCAAGGGCACCGACCAGCAGAAAAAGGTCGGCCAACTCTCTGGCGGTGAACGCAACCGCGTGCATATGGCCAAGATGTTGAAGGAGGGTGGCAACGTCCTCCTGCTCGACGAACCGACCAACGATCTCGACACCGAAACGCTGGCCGCGCTCGAAGAAGCACTGGAAAGCTTCGCCGGTTGCGCCGTGGTCATTTCGCACGATCGCTTCTTCCTCGATCGTCTGGCAACGCACATTCTGGCTTTTGAAGGCGACAGCCATGTCGAGTGGTTCGAAGGGAATTTCGAGTCTTACGAAGAAGACAAGATCCGACGTCTGGGTGACGAAGCCACACGTCCTCACCGCACCAGCTATAAGAAGATGACCCGGTGATACGCTGGCTGGCGGCCTGTTGCGGGCTTTTGATGCTCGCAACATCGGCGTCAGGCACTCCGCCTGTCTGGACGGCCACTACGTCTGCGGCTCTAGCTGATGACGATCTGGCGCGCCATTCACAAGATCCAGCCTATCTCGACGGCTTGGCGCTCACCAGTCTGTCTTTCAGCGAAAACGGTTTCGCATGGCAATTGCTGCGTTTCGACAACCTAGCCAAGCCCGATGGGCCGTTGTGGGTTGTTCCGCATGATGACGAGAATGCAGCATTTGAAGCGGTAATCGCAGCTCTGCGCCTGCATGGTGGCCGTGCGATTGTCGTCAACAGCAGCGGAAGTCTCCGCCGGCAGAGCGGAAGCGGGCGTTGTGGCGTCAGAAGCGGTATTGTTTCAGCCTGCGATCCAAATCGCAATTTTGCGGCTGATGCGCCGCTGTTCACCGCCGCATTTCTCGACCAGATCGTACCGGGTCAGCCGATCATCGCACTCCACACCAATGGCCATGGCTTTTCTGGCGATGGCAAAGGGGGCAGGGGCGATATCACCATTCTTGACGCATCGGCCTTTGGCAACGGCCGGATTAAGCCGCGCGTTTGGGGGCATTTCGGTAATGGCAGCAACACGAAACTTGTAGACTATGACACTTTGGGGCTGGTCGCATGGCTAGCCAGCAACGGCACACCTGATGCGAAAGCCGTCGCTTGTAGAATTGCGCTCAACCAGTCCGGAGTGCATTTCTGGCACGAGCGCGTGGTGCGAAGCGATGGTTCACTTTCCAATTATCTGGCGCTTTACCGCCCTGAAATCGACTATTTTAACGCCGAAGCGCGCGCTGACAGCGACCTGTCGATTGCAGCGGAGAAACATGCGTTGATGGTGGATGCCTATCTCAAAAACTGCTGAACGGTTTCGCTGTGATCAATTGCTCTTAAAGCACCTTGTCCGTTCGTCTTGAGCCTGTCGAAGGACATCCCCGATGCCATCGCGCGCATCGTGCTTCGACAAGCTCAGCATGAATGAACGGGGCTTTAGATTTTGATTACATCAGCGAACCGTCGAAAACCAATCCGACTTTCAGCCCTGACCGGTCTTGCGCCTCGAGCGCATTCAACTCGATCACGCATTCGTCACCGCACTCCATGTCGGCAGTTTGCAGACGTGCGAGCACAAAATAACGATCCCTTGCGGGGCGGCATTTTTCCTTTTCGAGCCCCTGTTTCATAAGCGAACGAAACGCTTTTTCGGTCTTGCCCTTGCTCGCCTGCGCGACAACATTGCGCGCAGCGGCTGCGGTTGAACAGCGGTAGAAAATCAGATTTTGCGGATCAGTGCCGCGTGCATTTAGCCAACCATCGGTAGCGCGCTGCGACGTCCATTCGGCGAGATCGGTGC
>Ga0209812_10001142_pt1 | contig 19839 bp, 15 predicted proteins | sample JI71714BDNA_FD_187502 | JGI IMG/M metagenome (GOLD analysis project Ga0209812, IMG submission 187502) | Wastewater effluent complex algal communities from Wisconsin, to seasonally profile nutrient transformation and Carbon sequestration -... | ecosystem: Engineered > WWTP > Effluent > Algae...
GTTTATTATGAAGGATTATTTTAAAGGATCATGAAGGCCTCTTTACGTCACGCCGCAGCATGGGCTAGCGTTAAGAGGCCGCAATAATGAGGTGAATAGACGAGTGTTTTCTTGATTCGCCGTTAAACCTCCAGATAATCTAAGATACCCTCGGCAGCTTTACGGCCCTGCGCGATTGCAGTTACCACTAAATCAGATCCTAATACCATATCGCCACCAGCAAAAATTTTATGCTGGTTAGTTTGCAAGGCATAGGTGCTTTTTTCACTGGCAACAACACGACCTTTGGCATCTAAAGCCACGCCCATATCAATCAGCCATTGCGGCGGGCTGGGTTGAAAACCAAAGGCGATAACCACAGCATCCGCTGGTAAAATTTGCTCTGAACCTGCAACTGGGACTGCGCTGCGACGCCCTTTTGCATCGGCGGGTCCAAGTTCTGTTGTTACGACTTTTACGCCGCAAACCTGTCCTGCGCTGTTAAGTTCAATGCCCAGTGGTTGTAAGTTGAATAAAAACTCAACACCTTCCTCACGAGCATTTTGTACTTCTTTGCGTGAGCCTGGCATGTTCGCTTCATCACGCCGATAGGCGCAACTAACCTTAGTGGCGCCCTGACGAATCGACGTTCGGACACAGTCCATAGCGGTATCGCCCCCTCCTAGCACCACAACCGTCTTGTCTTTTAAGCTGACAAATGGATGCTCAGTTTGCCATCCCATTAAATTGTTCACATTACCAATTAAAAAGGGGAGGGCTTCATACACGCCAGGCGCATCCTCGTTCACTAAGCCGCCTTTCATCGGGGTGTACGTCCCCAGCGCTAAAAACACCGCGTCGTACTCGTCTAGCAAGCTATTTAAGCTGACATCAACGCCTACAGTGGTATTTAGCCGAAATTCGATGCCCATTTCGGTAAAAATTTTCCTACGTAATTGCAGCACGCCTTTTTCCAGTTTAAATGGTGGAATACCAAAGGTCAGTAAGCCGCCAATTTCTGGATAGCGATCAAATACCACTGGCGAGATGCCATTTCTAACGAGCACATCGGCGCAGGCTAATCCTGCTGGTCCTGCACCAATAACGGCCACCTTTTTATCGGTTTTAGTTACAGCAGAAAGATCCGGGCGCCAACCCATTTCAAACGCTTTATCTGTAATGTATTTTTCAATACTGCCAATTGTTACGGCACCGAACCCTTCGTTTAAAGTACAGGCACCCTCGCAAAGACGATCTTGTGGGCAGACCCGGCCACAAACCTCCGGTAAGCTATTGGTCTTATGTGATAACTCTGCCGCTTCAATAATTTTGCCTTCGTTAGCAAGCTTTAACCATTGTGGAATGTAGTTATGCACAGGGCATTTCCATTCACAATATGGGTTACCACAATCCAAGCAACGATCAGCTTGGCCAGCTGCTTGTGTTGAGGTCAGTGGCTGATAAATTTCTACGAATTCAATAGTTCGCTCACTGTGCGTGCGTTTTGGCGGATCAATCCGTTTAACATCGATAAATTGGTATACATTCTGTGCCATAACGCCTCCCTTACATCGCTTGTACACGCAGCTCAGCAGATGAGCGAGCGCGATGACCAAGCAAGGTATTTACATCACTGGTTTTAGGTTTAATCAGCTTAAATTTAGGTAAATATTGGCTGAAATTATTCAGGATCCGCTGCGCTTTTTCGCTACCGGTTTCTTCTAAATGTTGATGTAACAGGCTACGTAAGTGTTCCTGTAGGATTGGCATTTCAATATTCAGCGCCTCCACAAGCTCAGGGTTTAACCGTAGCGTCAGATCATCCTGTTCATCAAGAAGGTAGGCAAAGCCACCAGTCATACCAGCGCCAAAGTTAACACCCGTGCAGCCGAGAACTACCACCACACCACCCGTCATATACTCGCAGCAGTTATCGCCCGTGCCTTCTACTACAGCAAGCGCGCCTGAATTTCGTACCGCAAAACGTTCACCGACCTGACCCGCAGCATAGAATCGCCCGCCGGTGGCACCATACAAACAGGTATTACCGGCAATAGTAAACCCATTTTTAGCAAAGCTAGCACCTTTGGCTGGATAGATAGCAATTTGCCCGCCCGTCATGCCTTTACCGACATAATCGTTGGCATCACCTTGCAGTGATAAATGTAGGCCCCCTGCGTTCCATACGCCAAAGCTTTGTCCAGCGGTGCCGATAAATTTTAAGCGGATGGGATCGGTTGCCATGCCCTGATTGCCGTGCTGTTTGGCAATAAAGCCAGATAACGCGGCACCCACTGAGCGATCAGTATTGCGAATTGGGAAGTGTAATTGACCACCGGTTTTGCGTGTTACCATGTCGTGGCACTTTTCAACCAGTAATTGATTTAATGCACCCGGATCAAAAGGTGTATTGTTTTGTACACAATGTAGCGGTTTATCAGACGTTACGCCACTTGCCAACAAAATTGGCGACAAATCTAAACGGCTTTGTTTTTTCGTTTCACTGGCCTGGTACTCCAGTAAATCCGTACGACCAATCAAATGCGTTAGTTCTGTAACACCCAATTGCGCCATTAGTTCGCGTACTTCTTGTGCCAAAAAGATAAAGTAATTCATCACCATTTCGGGCAAGCCAGTAAAGTGATCGCGCCGTAAGGTGGCATCTTGCGTGGCTACACCTGTTGCGCAGTTATTTAAATGGCAGATACGCAGGAATTTACAACCCAACGCGACCATCGGACCCGTACCAAAACCAAAGCTCTCTGCCCCCAGAATAGCCGCTTTTACCACATCGAGGCCGGTTTTTAAGCCGCCATCCACTTGTAACCGCACACGATCGCGTAAGCCGTTTTCAACTAACGCTTGGTGAACTTCTGCTAAGCCTAGCTCCCAAGGGCTACCCGCATATTTTACTGAGGTCAGCGGGCTGGCGCCGGTACCGCCGTCATAACCCGATACAGTAATAAGATCTGCGTAGGCTTTCGCTACACCGGTAGCAATAGTACCGATACCAGGTTCGGATACCAGTTTTACCGAAATCAATGCCTGTGGGTTAACCTGTTTCAAATCAAAAATTAGCTGGGCTAAATCTTCAATTGAATAGATATCATGGTGGGGTGGTGGCGATATAAGCGTAACACCAGGAACAGAGTAGCGTAAGCGGGCAATTTCAGCCGTCACTTTTTCACCCGGTAACTGGCCGCCTTCGCCCGGTTTCGCGCCCTGAGCCACTTTAATTTGAATGACTTCGGCATTAACTAAGTAATGTGGTGTTACCCCAAAACGACCAGAAGCCACTTGTTTTATTTTCGAGTTTTTCTCGGTGCCAAAACGGCGTGGATCTTCACCGCCTTCACCAGAGTTAGAGCGGCCACCTAAGCGGTTCATGGCAATTGCCAGCGCTTCATGTGCTTCGGGGCTTAAGGCACCAATGGACATCGCAGCACTATCAAAGCGCGGATAAAGTAGTTCTGCCGCTTCTACTTGATCTAAGGCCACGTTAGGGGTGTTTTGTTTAACTTTAAATAAATCACGGATATGGGCGATGGGTCGTTGATTTACCAAGGCACTGTAGTGTTGATAATCCTCATAGCTGCCGCTGCGTACGGCTTTTTGCAGTGTTTGTACCACATCAGGGTTATAAGCATGGTATTCACCATCATGCACATACTTAAGCAAGCCACCATGGTTCATGGGTTTGCGCTTTAACCACGCAATGTTGGCCAGCTGTTGGACATCCTGCTCAAAGTCCGTAAAGCCCGCGCCACTGATACGAGATGGAATATCAGCAAAGCATTGCTGCATCACTTCTTGGTTGATGCCCACGGCTTCAAATAAATTTGAACAGCGATAGCTAGCAACAGTTGAAATACCCATCTTCGACATAATTTTGTAAAGGCCTTTATTGATGCCTTTACGGTAATTGAGCACAGCTTGTCGCGCGGTAAGTGGGATATTGCCTTTTTCAACCAATTGCTCAACCGTTTCATAAGCTAAGAACGGATAGATTGCCGTAGCACCTAAGCCAATTAAAACGGCAAAATGATGTGAGTCACGGGCTGCGGCCGTTTCGATAATAATATTCGAATCACAGCGTAACTGTGCATTGACTAATGCCTGTTGCACGGCACCTACGGCCATAGCTGCTGGAATAGGCAATAAGCCTTGGGCGATCCGACGATCGGTTAGGATCACCAATACCACGTGTTGTTCACGCACCGCTGTAATCACATCGGCACACAGCAGGCTCACTGCCTCTTTTAAACTGTGTTTCGATGGATCAAAGTTGAGTGAAAAAATTTGGTGTTTATAGTACTTCTCATCAGCTTGCTTTAACTGCTTTAGATCAGAGTACATTAGCACCGGTGATTCAAACTGAATACGTCGAGCATAACCGGCCGTCTCTTTAAATACGTTATGTTCGCGACCAATACTGGTCGCTAACGACATAACATGTGCTTCGCGTAACGGATCAATCGGCGGATTGGTGACTTGCGCAAATTGCTGACGGAAATAATCGAACAAGGTACGTGGTTTTTTCGACAATACTGCCATCGGCGTATCATCACCCATTGAGCCCACAGCTTCTTGTGCATCTTTAGCCAACACAGTCACTACTTGATCAATTTCTTCATAGCTATAGTTAAATAGCTTATGCATCACCAACATTTCATCGTCGGTAAAGGCACGTTTACCAATTAAATCGGTTTCGTATTGTTCATACGGTACTAATCGCTGCACGTTGTCGTTTAGCCAACTGCGGTACGTATGACGTTGCATTAAATCAACATCAATCTCGTCTGAACGCCAGATTTTGCCAGTGGTGGTATCAATCGCCAGCATTTCGCCAGGACCTACCCGGCCTTTTTCGACCACTTCATCTGGCGTGTAATCCCAAATACCCACTTCGGAGGCCAGCGTAATTAACTTATCGCGAGTAATGACAAATCGGGCAGGGCGTAAACCGTTACGGTCTAAATTACAGGCAACATGCTGACCATTGGTAAGAACGATACCTGCTGGGCCATCCCACGGCTCCATGTGCATAGAATTAAATTCATAAAAGGCTTTTAGATTATCGTCCATCACCTTATTGCCTTGCCACGCTGGTGGAACGAGCAAACGCATTGCACGGAACAAATCCATACCGCCGGCCAGTAATAATTCTAACTGGTTATCAAGCGAGCTAGAGTCTGAACCACTTTGTCCAACAAAGGGGGCGGCATCTTGTAAATCGGGCAATAATGGCGACGCAAATTTGTACTGTCGGGCACGCGCCCATTGTCGATTACCTGTGATGGTATTAATTTCGCCATTGTGTGCAAGGAAGCGGAACGGCTGCGCAAGTTTCCAGCGCGGCATCGTATTAGTAGAAAAGCGCTGATGGAATACACAAATGGCCGTTTCCATCCGTATATCGGCTAGGTCGAGATAATACTTCGGTAAATCGGCCGGCATCATCAAGCCTTTAAATACCGTAACTAAGGATGAAAAGCTTGGAATATAGAAATCTTCATCAGCAATAAGCTGTTGTTCAACGCGACGGCGCACCATGTAAAGGCGGCGTTCTAAATCATGATCGCCCCAGCCATGTGGCGCATTCACAATAACCTGTTCAATTTTTGGCATTGAGTCATGTGCTAATGGGCCAAGCACCGTTGCGTCGATTGGTACACATCGCCATGCAACAAGCGTCAGCGTTTCTCTGGCGATTTCTTTATTGATGATCTCTTTTGCTAGGGCGGCTTTAACCGGATCTTGACTAAGGAAGATCATGCCTACGCCATACTTTTTGCCCAGATTCCATTGATTTTCATCAGCCAGAGCGCGAAAAAAACTGTCTGGTTTTTGCATTAATAAACCACAACCATCACCGGTTTTTCCGTCTGCGGAAATGCCGCCGCGATGCTGCATTCGATCCAGCCCATTAATCGCGGTTCTGACTATGCGGTGACTGGCGACACCTTCTAGGTGCGCAATCAGCCCAAAGCCGCAGTTTTCTCTTGCCTGACTATGGTGATATAACGCCATGACTCGCCTCCAAACTTATCCTGAAATAAATAATTATTTAAATTTTTTGAATTATTATTCTTATATTGGTATTTGCTTGTATGACAAGAAAATACCTTTTGTTCTGGTAGAGGTCAATGCGCTGCGGACGTTTATTTGATTTATTTGGCCGTCTATACATTTAGAGGTTAATAGGTATACCGATATTTCTAGCAAATTGCAAGTAGGATTTCTTGAATGTATCAAGCGTAAACACTGTGTTTTTACCCGAGTTAATCTCTATGTTTATTTCTATGCGCATGGTCTGAATACAAAATAAGAAATTACATTGCACTGTAAAAGAAAACACTTAATAAATTAAAGCTGTTAACTAATATAGAGCAAATAATTATGCGTAATTGACTGTGTAATCAAACAGCGCGGCTGTCAGACCGCCGTGTCCTGCAACATTGGCAAGCGAGGTAATAACCGTTACTCTATCTGCTATGCCAATCAGTATCAGTATAGTGGGCGTTGATGATGATGGCGAATGAGAAAGTACGTTGCCAAAGCGCTAAAAAGACCCTTTACTCAATTTAAGTTAGGTTGTTATGCAAAACCCAGTTCATCCTCAAGTTAGAGCCTTTGCCAATCGAGTTCGTCAATGGGGCCGATGGCAACTTGGCGCGTTGTTGATTGTATTAATGTCTACACTCATTTTACTGAGTTATTTAGCGTACACGGCCGTGTTCGCTAGAGAAGTGGTATTGCATGAATTACAACTTCTGCTTATTTACATTGTGCCATTATTGTCGTTGGTCTTTCCTGTATTGTTCTACTTGATTTTAAAGTTAGATGCTGCGCTACGATTTGTGGATGAGTCGGCACTGGCTGAGCGCCAACTCAATCAATCGATGCAGGAGAATATTCGCCAATTAAATTATGAAATTGAAGAGCGGAAAAAAGCGTTTCAGGCAAAACGTCGCGCTATTGAGGAATTACGACGAGAAATTAGTGAGCGGCGAAAAACTGAGCACGAGTTAGCTGAGCAAAGTTTATTGATCCGCTCGATTGTCGACAGTTCGCCCGATTTGTTTTACTACCGTGACGAAAAAGGGTTACTAGCCAGCTGCAATAAAATGTTTGAGCGAATTATGGAAAAGCCAATGGCAGAGTTAATTGGCCAGAACTTAGCCACGTTATACACGCAAGATAGTCCTCAAGCAGCCATTTTATCTGAATACGAGCAAACTGCGCCTGAAACGGAATTAACCTTGGATATTGAGTTTAAACAACTTGATGGTGCAGTAACTTGGTTTGAGATGCGGCATTTACCTTTTTATGATCGGCAAGGACGCTATATAGGTTTACTGGGCTTTGGCCGCGACATCACATCTCGTAAGTTAGCTGAACAAGCTCTAGAAAAGGCGTATCAAGACAAAGGGCAATTTATTGCCACGTTAAGTCACGAACTGCGTACCCCTTTAAATGGCATTGTAGGATTAACCCGCAGGCTTTTAGGCAGTGAGCTCAATGCCGAGCAATTTAGTTGGGCGAATACCATTTTCACAAGCTCAGAGACATTAGGGAATATATTCAACGATATTATTGATTTAGATAAAATTGATAGACGTGAGCTAGATATTATTTATGAGAGTGTACACTTACAGCGCTTTCTGCAAGATATTGCGAACTTTGCACAGTTAATTTGCCAGCAAAAAGGCTTAGACTTTGTAATGGAGACGTCTGGCGAACTTGACTGTTATTTATTGCTTGACGCAACCCGACTACGCCAGGTGTTGTGGAATTTACTTAGTAATGCCGTAAAATTTACGAGTACGGGTAACGTTACGCTGAGTTGTCAATTACAGAATGAACTGCTGTCTATAGGTATTGCTGATACAGGCATTGGTATTGCCGGTCATGAATTAAACCGTATTTTTGATATGTACTATAAATCGCAAGATGGTCAGCGTTTGAGTATTGTCGGTTCTGGTATCGGTTTATCTGTTGCTCGCTCTTTGGTGGAGGCGATGTCAGGTCGTATTAACGTTCAAAGCGAGCGTGGCGTTGGCAGCCAGTTTAATCTTAGTTTGCCCGCGATCATGGCTAATGCGCCGATTAACACCGCAGGTATGAGTTGCCCTTCATTAACTATCCTTCTAGTCGAGGATGTGCCGCTGAATGCTGATATTGCTATCGCGTTGCTTGAGCAACGTGGTCATACTGTGATCCATGCTGAAACCGGGGAAGATGCTTTAGCATTACTTGAAACCGAAGATGAATTAGATCTGGTTTTACTCGATATGCAACTACCTGATATGGACGGGGATGTTATTGCCCGTTATATACGTGCTGAATCCCGATTAGTAAACTTACCGGTCGTGATGCTAAGCGCAAATGTGCGCAAAGCACAAGATATGTTAAGCGATGTGCGTTTAGATGGCGTTTTAAGCAAGCCACTTAACACCGATAAGTTAGATTACTTATTGTTAGAATTGTTTGCACCAAGCTTACTACAGCGGCAACAAAAAAACGGCAACTCGTCTTTTCGTGGTCAGGATGTGCAACCGTTGTCCAAGCCGAGTTCTGACATCTTAGATATACAAACACTGCAAAGTTATTTGCAATCGTTAGGTAAAGAGGGCATGCAACGGAGTACAAAACTATTTGCTCAGCTCTTACCAGGCTACATTAACAAACTTTTGGAAGCGGCCGTACAAGAGCATGAAGAGGAGTTGCATAGCAATGCTCATAAACTGAAAGGGGCTGCAGCAGCAATAGGGTTGCTTTGGGTACAAGAGCAAGCAAAAGCGTTAGAAGAGACGCCATTAATTCGTACAGGGTTAGAAAGAAGGATTTTAGATTTGCATTTTACTGCAGAGCAGCATTTAACTACTCTGCAGCAATTTATTGAGCAATATTGATAAGTAACAAGAGGTTACTTATCAATTTTACCTACGAAGCGGTATCCTTCACCGTGGATCGTACTGATCAACTCTGGGCTGTCTAAATCTGATTCAAAGTGTTTGCGAATACGACGAATGGTCACATCAACCGTGCGATCGTTTGGACGTAAATCACGGCCCGTCATATGACGAATTAACTGTTCGCGGGTAAAAATTTTACCCGGCGTGTCTAACATTAAGCGTAAAGCCCGGTACTCACCTTTAGGCAAACGCCGTGCGACACCCTCGGGTGACGTTAAGTTACGACTGTTTTCATCCAATGTCCAACCATTAAACTTAAGCACACTTTTGTGTTCTTCAATAATAGGCTGTGCTGAAGTACGCCCCAACAGATTACGGGCACGGATGGTTAATTCGCGCGAGTTAAACGGTTTGGTTAAGTAATCGTCTGCGCCAATCTCTAAACCGAGTATACGATCAACTTCGCTGTCGCGACCGGTTAAAAAGATTAAGCCAATATTTTCTTTTTGGCGCAATTCCCTTGCCAAAATCAAGCCATTTTTACCCGGTAAGTTAATATCCATTACGATAAGATTGACTCGATTTTCCTCCAGTTTTCTGTGCATTTCGTCGCCATTAATGGCTTCGATCACATCATAACCTTCTCCCTGGAACAGGCTTACCAGATTTAATCGGGTAACTTCTTCATCTTCAACGACTAGAATCACAGGTGTTTGCATTGGAGTTAAACCTTATTTAGGAAGTGTAAAAAATTAAGCGTGTCAAAAACAGCTACATTGACAGTGCTTTGTCAAATTATGAGTAATTATAAACTACTGGGTCAATTGTTAACAAGATTTTTGTTAACAATTAGTTTTATCTAATTTTTGTTTTTCTTTATTCTATAAAGATCATGTTGTTAGTTATTTAACTTTGTTGGGCTAACGCTGCCGACAGGAAAGTCAATATGGATCTGAATACCTTCACCCAAACGACTCTCTAACTGAATTTTACCATTAAGTGCTTGAGTAACAAGGTTGTAGACTAGATGAAGTCCTAGGCCACTTCCGCCTTCCCCGCGGCGAGTTGTCACAAAGGGATCAAAGATGCGTTTACGTATATGCTCGGGAACGCCTTTACCATTATCACTGTAGTTGAGATAACAGCGATGGTTTTCCAGCACTATAGTGATTTTTATCTCGCCAGTAGTTGTCTCATCAAACGCATGGATCAAACTATTCATTATAAGATTGATCAGAATTTGGTTAATTGGCCCAGGCTTACTGGTAATCATTAATGCAGAAGGGCAATCGACTTTAACGTGATGTAAGGTTTTTTTCAGATTGGGGCGTAGTGACAGTAATACCTCATTAATTAACTGTTGCATGTTAAATTGACGCATACTGTCGTTAGATTGATCCACTGCGACTTGTTTAAAGCTACTGATTAAACCGGCAGCCCGTTCTAAATTTCGGTAAATAATCCCCAAATTTTCTTTACTGTCTGCCAGAAAGCGTTCTAATTGGCTCGAGGTAAGCTTTTTTTGCTCAAAGGCTTTCTCAATATCATGTACTTTATCTTGGAGTAACGTTGACGCCGTTACACCTAAACCGATAGGGGTATTCACCTCATGCGCGATACCTGCAACCATTTGACCAAGGCTAGCCATTTTTTCTGTTTCAACAATTTGGTTCTGATATTTATGAAGTGTGGCAAGGGTATTGAGTAGTTCCTGATTTGATTCTTTTAATGCAGCGGTGCGCTCTTGAATTTTGTGCTCTAGGCTTTGGTTTAAGAGTGTGATCTCATGTTCAGCTTGCTCACGCTTATGCAGCTGGCTTTCGATACGGTCCATCATAGTATTAAATGCACGATTCAATAAATTGAATTCTTGAAGGTCTGCTGAAGGCGCGCGAACTTGGTAATCTTTACTTCGGGCAACCTTATGAACTAAATCCAGTAAGGTGCTTAATGGTGCAGTAAAGCGTTGTTGTAACTTTAAGATCAATAAATAACTGATGACGAGTGCTGCAAAGGCGATTAAAACCGTGGTCAGAATATGTGTACGTTGGGCCGCTTGCAACTGCTCTGTGCTAGCACGTAAATACACGTAGCCTAGTAATTGATTATCTAATTGCACGGCTTTAGTTTGTTCGATGATATCTTTGTTACTCACTGGGCTTGTCAATGCACTGACACGCGTGAACTGTGGCGGGAATGGGCCCGTGTCCACTTTATTGTAACTTGCAAAAAACGTGAGTGTTTGATCCTGTGGTTGTAATTGGTATACATGCACGTTCTTTACAAATGGAATACTTTTAAGCGCACTTAAACGTTGTTCTTCACGAAACTTATTATTACTCGCCAAGCTTGATTGCGCATTTATCGCAATAATCTCGACTAATCCGGAAAGTTGCTCTTGTAAGTTTTGTTGCTGCTGTTGGTAATTCAGGTAATTTGAAAGGAGTAATGCCAGCGCTAAGGTAATACTGCAAATTAACATGACGAGCCAAATCAATGCGCTTTTCATTGAAGCCGAGCGAGTTGGGCTCATCATCTGTACCTTTGTTCCTATGTTTATTTTATGATGCTAACCAGATATTACCTTTTTCGCAAAGGGATAGTGGAAAATTTATTAACCCAGTTTATAGTATTGGTGAAATGATCAAAGTGGGTGTGTCATGGAACTATGGGATTGTTATAAACGCAGCATCTTCTTATGTCATCAGCGTTTAGCTGAACATGTTAACTTTGCCATTATTAGTGCGCAAAATCCTGCGGGTTTAGTCACCAGCAACGTATCCAATCAATTACTGGATAAAAAACTTCAGGCGCATTTATTGCAGATAGGCGTACCTTATCGCTCAGTTATTGGTGCCGCGCCGGATTTAAGTGTCCAAGAAAAAAGTTGGATGGTGCTTTGTGATAAAACTCAAGCGGTCGCAACGGCGCGGTTATTTGCGCAAAATGCGATTTATTGGATTGAGCAAAATCAGCTGTTTTTGGTACCGGTGCTGTTAAACCTGCCAGAGGAAAATTTAGGGTTATTTCATAGTCGGATGGTCTTGTTACCCTCTTAATGCATAAGTGTTTAGCGTTCACGTTTGAGAATGTCGAGTATAGGCTCAATGTCGTACTGTAATTCTTGCGTAAATTGTTGTTTTAATCTCAGTTGGGCTAGACGCTGCTCTGGTGTGACGGGCTCATTTAGTAAAGTGGCAAAGTCAGTGACACAGATACAACGCAATGCTGGTTGCGTCATACCGGGTAACTGCATAGCACGATAAAGTTGATGAGGACAGGCTTTGGTTCGGTTTGCCGCCTGAATGCATGCTACATTGTCGCGGGCAATGGCAGCGGGAGTACTTAAAATATGGGTAAGCAAAATTATTAAAAGTACTCGTAGCATAACGTTTTCCTTAAAGCTGGGTGTGAGTTCGCTAACCACAATTACAATTATGCTTTAATAGCCTGATATATAATAAAGCCGTGTGCTTTGGCAAGAATAGTGACTTTTCCAAAAGCCTGTTCTAACAAGGTTTGATAAGCCAGATGATTATTCGCGACCAATGTTAAACTGCCACCTGATTGCAAACGTTGTACACTTTGCGAAATAAATGTCTCGCTGATACTGTAATCCGTTTTTATGCCCGTATGAAAAGGCGGATTACTCACAATATGCTTAAATAAAGAAGGCTCTGTGGGTAGTCCGTCAGCGGCAATCACCTTGCCAACTAAGTTATTTGCCTGAAGCGTTGCTGTGGTTGCGGCTACAGCTAAGGCGCTGATATCAGAGCAATAAAGATCTATTTTAGGTGCCTGTTGTTTTAAAAACGCACCAATAATCCCCGCGCCACAGGCGAAGTCAAGCACTTTGCCGTCGTGAATATGACCTAAATGCTGCAGTAATAATGCGGTGCCTTTATCCAACTTGCCATGATTAAACACACCAGGCAAGGAGCAAATGGTTAAAGATTGCTGCGTAAAGATCAAGGAAAACGTGCTAAACGCTGAGGGTAATTGCGTTGATAAATCGCCCGTTAACGAAAACCACAAACAATGTTTTGCATTATCGAGCTTGTGTGCATGCAGGCCAAGTTTTTCGGCATGCGCAACCAAGCTTTTTATACCCCCTTTGTTATCGCCTACCACATAGATATTCGCTTCTGGGGTTAATGCTGAGTGTATAAGCGATAAGGTGCCAGTAAGTTGTTCTTTACTCTTTGGGTAAAAAACGACGACAGTATCAAACTGTTCGGTAAAGTGGGGTTGCGTGCTAAAGTAAACTGTAGCTCCGGCTTGCTGCCATTGTGTTTTAACGGCGGCATCGGTGGTAAAGCAACTGACTGTGTTAAGCGCGGGCAATTGACGAGCCAGTTGATCCGCTTCAGGCTCAACAAAGAGTACCTTGCCGTTTAAATCGGCAAGATTGCGCATAATAAGTTGGCTGGTATTAGTAAGCATTAACGGAGCCTTTTAAACATTAAATCCCAAACACCATGCCCAAGCTTCTGGCCGCGTTGTTCAAATTTTGTGAGCGGTCTGTGTTCTGGACGTTCAACGTAATCGTTGGTAGAAGAAAGATTCTCAAAACCTTCAGCCGCTAACATAACGTCAAGCATATGTTCAGCGTAATGTTGCCAATCTGTAGCCATATGAAAAACACCCCCAATTTTAAGCTTAGTTCGCAGCGCTTGCACAAAATCGGGTTGTACTATGCGTCTTTTATGATGACGCTTTTTGTGCCAAGGATCAGGGAAAAATAATTGTACGGTATCTAAACTTTGCTCAGGGATCATGTGATCCAATACTTCTACTGCATCATGTTCAAATACTTTTAAATTTGTAACCTGGTTTGCTTCTGCTTCTGACAAACAAGCGCCGACGCCGGGGCGATGTACTTCAATACCAATAAAGTCGTGTTCTGGTGCGGTTTTAGCCATGGCAACCAATGATTTACCCATACCAAAACCAATTTCCAGAACGCGCGGCGCTTGGCGGCCAAATACTTGGTTCAAATCCAAAGGTGCGTTTTGATAATCAATACCGTACTCAGACCAAAAGTTTTCCAGAGCATGTTGTTGGCCTTTAGTTAAACGCCCTTCACGCAGCACAAAAGAACGGATCCGTCGCAGATAGGGCGTGGCTGTAGTGTCGTCTTCTGGCGAATTATCTGTTGGCGTATTGGCCTCTGTGTTCATGCTCTGCTCCAATGTAGTAAAATAGCGGCGTATTATACCCAATGAATTTAGAAATACGACGGGTATATCCTTGGATTAGCGGCTTAGCTCAACCTAATAAAATACACGCTATCTGCTACCATAGCGCAATACCCGAGTGTTGCGCTTGTCGGCTTTTATTCCCTAAAGATTGTAGGAGCAATTTATTTTGCAAAACGCGAGTTGGTTTAGCGAGCAATTAGTTAATTGGTACCGGATTCATGGCCGGAAAACATTACCTTGGCAGATAGAGAAAAGTCCTTATAAAACATGGCTTTCTGAAGTGATGTTACAGCAAACACAAGTGGCAACTGTTATTCCATATTTTCAACGTTTTATCAGTCGTTTTCCTGATGTGGCTTCTTTGGCTGATGCCCCTATTGATGACGTTCTGCACTTATGGACCGGTTTAGGCTATTACGCTCGAGCGCGTAACTTGCATAAAGCCGCTAAAATAATTGTTGAGAAGTTTTCTGGTGTCTTTCCAACACACTTTGCTGATATTTTGGCACTTCCGGGGATTGGTCGATCGACCGCGGGTGCTATACTTTCTCTATCGCAGGGACAACATTATCCTATTTTAGATGGTAATTGTAAGCGCGTATTGGCACGTTTTGCTGCAGTTAGTGGTTGGCCTGGTGAAAAAGCTGTGGAACACGCTTTGTGGCAACTCGCCGAAAACGTTACCCCCAAAGAAACGGTTGCTGAGTTTAATCAAGCCATGATGGATTTAGGCGCATCGTTATGCAGCAGAAGCAAACCACGTTGCAGTGAATGTCCGTTAAAATTGCATTGTGTCGCGGCGTTACGTGGTGAACAGGCACAGTATCCCGGTAAAAAACCAAAAAAATCCCTCCCAGAACGTCAAAGCTATTGGCTCCTGTTACGTTTTGAGCAGCTTGTGTATTTAATACAGCGACCCAGTTCTGGTTTGTGGGGCGGCTTGTATGGTTTTCTGGAGTTTGACACTGCCCAAGAGCGCGACACATATTTGTTAATGCAGCAGCTTAACTATACTCAACAGCAAGCGCTGCCAGCGTTTCGCCATACTTTTAGTCATTTTCATTTATGGATCCAGCCTTTAATTGTTGAGCTAGATACATTACCGCAGTTAGTACAGGAGCAATCGGCAGCAAGTTGGTTTACAATATCCACCATACCTGAAGTGGGCTTATCTGCTCCCGCAAAATCGCTTTTCACGCAACTTACTGCACAAAATATTGATTAAGGACTTTTACCATGAGCCGTAACGTGTATTGTCAATTTTTAAAGAAAGAAGCTCCCGGTTTGGATTTTCAATTTTATCCTGGGGAGTTAGGTAAAAAAGTGTTTGATAATATTAGCAAAGAGGCTTGGGCGCAGTGGCAAACTAAACAAGTTATGCTTATTAATGAAAAAAAATTAAACATGATGAATTTAGAGCATCGTCAATTACTTGAAGCACAAATGGAAGCCTTTTTGTTTCACGGACAGGACGTTGAGATTGAAGGGTATAAGCCACAATCTTAAACTGTAAGCAATTCAAACTTACTGATCGATACTTATTACTGGATTCTTATGGCTCGTCGCTTGCCACCACTGAATGCGCTTAAAGCGTTTGAAACTGCCGCTAGGCATCTTAGTTTTACTAAGGCTGCCGAAGAAATGTATGTTACTCAAGCCGCGATCAGCCATCAGATTAAAGCCCTAGAAGATCATTTAGGGTTAAAGCTGTTTATGCGAAAAAATCGTGCTTTGCTGCTTACTGAAGAAGGGCAGAGTTATTTTCTGGATATTAAAGAGATTTTTTTGCAGCTGCATGAGGCGACTGAAAAGCTGCTGGCGCGGGGAGCTAAAGGATCATTAACCGTAAGCTTGCAGCCCAGTTTTGCCATTCAATGGCTGGTGCCACGTTTAAACCAATTTAGTGAGCAACATCCGGATATTGATGTACGAATCAAAGCGGTAGACTTAGATGAAGGATCCCTTACTGACGATGTAGATGTTGCAATATATTATGGTCGCGGCAGCTGGCGTAATTTACATGCGGATAAACTGCACACGGAATACTTACTGCCAGTGTGTTCGCCGCTGCTGTTAACTGGTAGTAAGCCATTACAAGAGCCCACTGACTTACGTTTTCATAATTTGTTACATGATGGTTCACGGCGCGCATGGAAAGCGTGGTTTACCTCACAAGGGTTTAAAAGTTTCAATGTTAATCAAGGGCCTATCTTTAGCCATTCCTCCATGGTGTTACAAGCGGCGATCCATGGCCAAGGTGTAGCCTTGGCGCATAATGTGCTAGCCAGACCTGATATTACGTCAGGTCGTTTAATTGTGCCGTTTAATCATGTGTTAATTAGTAAAGATTCTTATTATTTGGTATGTAGAGAAAGCCAAACAGAACTGGGCAAAATCACGGCTTTTCGGCAATGGATGCTGGAGATGGTGTTAGCTGAGCAAGCCGATTTTGCTGAACAACAGTTTACCAATGCTGTTGCCTTAGATGATTAATATAAAAGGGCTGGATGAAAAGACTAAGATGAAAGCGCACCTTTTGCTAACGCATGGCGCGGGTGCATCCTGCCAAAGTCACTTTATGCAGCAGCTGGCGGCAGCACTGCGCTTAGAAAATATCAAAGTTACCTTATTTGACTTTGCGTATATGCGAGAACGCTTGGTTGCAAACAGTAAAAGACCTCCGCCGAAAGCGGCTTTATTGGTATCAGAGTTAGCGCAAGCATTATCTGATATAGAAGCTAATTTGCCGCTTTTTGTGGGGGGTAAATCGATGGGAGGCAGGGTGGCTTCACTATTTGCTGCGCTGCAAGATCGCCAAGAAGCGCGAGCGACAAAGCCAGACACAATACAGAGTGCCGTTCCTGATGATGAGCAGAATAGTTTGCAGAGCCAAGCGCAAAGCCGGATAAACGCTAAAGTCCAGGCAATATTTGCCTATGGTTATCCGTTTCATCCACCTAAAAAAGCAGTATGGCGGACAGACCACTTCTCGGTACTGAAGCTGCCGCTGTTTATTATGCAAGGTGAGCGCGACCCTTTTGGCACCAGATTTGAATTACACGATATGGCTTGGCCCAATGTTAGTCTAAATTGGCTGCCTGCCGCAGATCATGATTTTAAGCCCCTAAAGCGCAGTGGTTTGACCCAAGCGATACTGATCCAGCAGGCGGCCATACTCACCAGTAGGTATATTGATGCTGTTATTACAAAAAGCGAGTAAAAGTTTAGCCGCGCTCTATGGTGCTGCTGTGGTTGGTTTGGCTGCTGCGCTAATGCATTTATGGCAAGCAGATTTAAGTACCGAGGCAGCTGGTAGGGTATTAGCTGCAATGAGTATGCTCGCCTTTCATGCTTTGGCATTATTACAATTACCCCAAGCCGGTCGTTTATTCTTGCTGGCGGCGGCTTGTTGGCATCTGGGCATTTGGTTATTTTGTTATACATTACTGGCAGGTGTATTTCAGTTACCATTTCATTTCTCTGCTTTGGCACCTTATGGCGGCCAAAGTTTTATTTTAGGTTGGCTGGTGTTGGCAATAGCTCTCTGGCGCAGGAATTAATATGAAACAATTACTACTTTATTGTCGCGCCGGTTTTGAAAAAGAGTGTGCTGCGGAAATTCAGCATAAAGCTTCTTTGCATAATGTGTTTGGTTACTGCAAGTTAAGTGCTGATAGCGCCTACGTTATTTTTGAAGCTTATGATGCCGATAGCTTAGCGCAGTTTTATCGTGACTATCCATTTGAACAGTTTATCTTTATCCGCCAGTGGAGCCTGCTGCTAGCCGACCTGCTTGAGTTGCCGCCGGCAGATCGGATAGCACCAGTAATAGCTGCCGCGCTTAGCGCTGAACTCAGTAGTTGTGGTGAAATAAGAGTAGAGTATCCGGAAACGAATGACGGGAAAACCTTATCAACTCTGGCGCGCAAACTTACAGTGCCGCTGCGCCAGGCATTGCGACAGGCGGGAGTGTTATTGCCAAAAGAGCAAAAACGGGCACCTGTGCTGCATTTGTTTTTATTAACGGGTCAACAGGGGTATGTCGGCTTGTCGTATCCGGAGAACAATAGCCCGCTGGAAAACGGCATTATGCGGCTGAAGTTTCCCAACGAAGCACCAAGCCGCAGTACCTTAAAGCTCGAAGAAGCCTTTATTCAGTTTATTCCTAAAGATGAGTGGGACAAACGCTTGTCTGGTGGCATGAATGCGGTAGATCTTGGCGCTAGCCCCGGTGGCTGGACTTATCAGTTGGTAAAACGCAGTATGATGGTCACCGCCATTGATAACGGCCCTATGGCTGAGTCATTAATGGAAACTGGTCAGGTGCGCCATTTAATGGTGGATGGTTTTAAGTATGAGCCACAGAAAAAGAATAACCATTGGCTGGTTTGCGACATGATAGAGCAACCCCAACGGGTGGCTGAGCGAGTTGCTGATTGGCTGATAAATGGCTGGTGTCAGGAAACCATTTTTAATCTTAAACTGCCAATGAAAAAGCGCTTTGAAACGGTAACAGACATTTTGCAGCAACTTGAACAGCGGCTGGTTGACGCCGGTATCAAATATCAGCTGCAGGTTAAACATTTATATCATGACAGGGAAGAAGTTACGGTACATATACAAAATCTGGTACAACGTTTCTAATCAGTTGAGTTTCACTGCAAAGCTCCGGGCCAGTTGTGCATTAAAACAAACAGTGCAGGAAACTGGCCTCGGAAAAGTAGAATAGGAAAAGTAGAATAGGAAAAGTAGCGCTGAATTAGTCAGCGCGTAATTCTACAGTTACCCAAACCAGACGATGATCCGAACTGGCGCCTCGTGAACCAACAAGCGGGTAAAGAGGATCGGTTTTTACTGGCCAAAATACGCCGCTGTCTTTTAACACTAAGCCCGCTTTTGATGGCAATGCATAGTCAGCACGCATCCGCCAGACAGCCGTATGAAATGCCGCTTTCGGGTTATCCGGAGTGTGTTCTGCACCGCCTTGGCTAGCGGGTGGCATGCTGTTGTTAATTCGAGGATGGTTGTACAGCATGTTAATTCCACTATTTAAGGCATTGCCTTCGTTATCCGCTGAAGCATTCTGATCGCCAAGCAGTACAAAGTGAGCGTTTTCTGCTAAGCCGCCTTTTTGGCCGTTATCGTCGTAAATATAAGCTGCATTTTGCGGCGTTAAATAATCGGCCCAGAAACGGATTTCATCATGATTACGTTTGCCGTTTCGATTCTCGGGGCCATCAAATACCGGTGGGGTGGGATGGCTTGCTAAGATATGAACGATATTGCCATTAACATTAACTGGAACATCCCAGTGTGATTTAGATGAGAGAGGAAACTGCTGCCAGGCTTCGTTGCTGTACCATGGGGTACCGTCAGCTTTTACTGTAGGCAAATAATCTGGCATATCTCGCCATTTAAAGTGCTGAAATGTTCTTATTTTATCTTTTGCTATAGGATAACGGGACAATAATACCATGCCATATTGACCTGGATAAAAACCATAACCCCATGCATCCGCTCCCACCCCTGACGCCTCACCATCATTATCCAGATCAAAAGGACTGGGTTGGCCAGTATTTACAGTGCTGTAGTAATAGTATGGATAATCAATAGCTTGTGTTCCAGCTTGTGCGTTATTCAAGTAGTTTTTTACAAAAGCTTCAATCCCCAGCTTGGGATCGTCAATGTAATCAAATTCATTCAGCAATAAAATATCGGGCCTAACGCGTTGAATAATGGCT
>Ga0209812_10001145_pt1 | contig 19749 bp, 14 predicted proteins | sample JI71714BDNA_FD_187502 | JGI IMG/M metagenome (GOLD analysis project Ga0209812, IMG submission 187502) | Wastewater effluent complex algal communities from Wisconsin, to seasonally profile nutrient transformation and Carbon sequestration -... | ecosystem: Engineered > WWTP > Effluent > Algae...
GTTCTTCCGGTGCAGCATCGCAGGGATCGGACGGGATCTCGTCATGCGGGCTGAGCCACAACCGGCCCGCGTCGGGCTTGAAATAGAACCCGCCATTGATGTCGAGCACCAGCGGCAGATCGGCGGGCGCTTGCGGTTCGACCCGCAGCACCGCGACGGTGCGGCGCAAGGGCGTGATGCCGATGGGGCGCAGGCCCGCCATCCCGGCCACGCTGTCCGCCCATGCTCCGGCCGCGTTGACGATGGTGGCCGCGCGCCATGTCTCCCCGCGCTCGGTGGTGATGGTCCACGCCCCGCCTTCGCGCAGCAACCCGCTCACCCGCGCCCGGCAAGCGATGGTCACACCGTGCCGCCGCGCTGCGCCGAGATAATGCTGATGCAGCCCTGCCACGTCGATATCGGCGCAGGCCGGCTGGTGCAGCGCCTCGCTCCATTCAGGGCGGATATGCGGCACCTTGGCGGCCAGTTCGGCGGGCGAGAGGCGATGGGTGATGACCCCGGTTCCGGCAAAGGTCGCGACATGGGCATCCATCGCGGCGCGGTCCCCGGCCCGCCCGATGAACAGAGCGCCGCGCGGGGTGAGAAAGCCGTGATCGTCCAGATATCCGCCCGATGCGAGCGTCAGCGGCACCACGCCTGGGCCGCCATAGGTCTCCTCCCAAAACGCCGCCGAACGTCCGGTCGAATGGTAACCGGGCGCGTCCTCGGCCTCGATCAGCAGCACGCGGGCATGGGGCGCAAGTTCGGCCGCAAGGCTCGCCCCTGCCATGCCTGCACCGATGATGGCGATGTCGTGGATCATGCCGCGATGGCTTCGCGCGGCATCGTCCGGTCGAGGAAATCGGCGATCGCCGCCATGACCCTGTCGCGCACGGCGTCTTCTTCGCGCAGCACCTCGTGATACGCTTCGGAGCCGAAAGCGACCATCTCGCCCTTGGGCAGCCTTGCGGCGGCGCGCAGGTTGGCCGGATGGCTGACCAGCTTGTCCGCTGCGGTCGACAGGAACAGCACCGGCACGTCCACGCCTTCCAGCGCGCCCGGAGCCTCCAACATCCGCCACGAGGCATAGGCCCGCTCGACCCAGCGCCAGCTCGCCGGCCCCATCACCAGCTCCGGGCGATTGTCGCGCCACCATTGTTCATCGGCGTAGCGGACCGGATCATGGGTCAGCAGATTGGCGCGGGCGGCGGGAAGCTCGCCCGGCTTTTCGCTCCATTTCCACGCCTGACGGGCGGGGTCGCCGATCCGGCACATGGTCTGCGCCACGCGGTGCAGCATCGCCAGCGGCAGCGGCGGGCCGGCCACGCCCGTCATCGGCGCGCTCAGGACGACAGCATCGGGCCTGACCCGCCCGTCCACCAGCGCGCGCAGCACCAGATGGCCGCCCATCGAATGGGCCGCAAGCACGTGCGGCCCCGGCGTTTCAGCCACCCAGCGTTCCCACAGGGACGCCAGATCATCCACCCAGATGCCGAAATCTTCGATATGGCCAGTGACAGCATCCTTGCCGAGCCGCCCCGATCCGGCCTGCCCGCGCCAGTCCGATGCCGTCACCCGCCAGCCCGCGCTGTGCCATTGGTCCAGCGTTTCGAGATATTTTTCGTAAAAATCCGCTCGCCCCGGCAGAAACAGGATCGACCCGCGCGGGGCTGATCCGCCCGGCCAGTCGATGCGGCGGATCGTGTGTCCGTCACGGGCAGCCCATGTGCTTTCCGTTGCATGGGGCGGAATGGCGCGGCGGTCGATCATGTGTACGCTCCTGCAAACCAAGCTCGCAGGCCGTTTGTCGTGGTTACTATTTGGTAAGTCATAGCCTGTAGCAGTGTCCCAATGAAGGACGGCCCGCGCATGTTGCGCCGGCCCGCGCCGGGGGCACGAAGTCGATGAGTTCCATTTCCTACGTTCTGCTGACCGCATTGGCAATTGCGCTGCTGATCGCTGCGTTCACCGATATCCGGCGGCGCCAGATCGACAATTGGCTGAATGCCGGCATTGCGCTTGGCGCGCCCGCGTTCTGGTGGGCAAGCGGCATGGCGCTGTGGCCCGACCTTGCCTGGCAGCTGCTGTTCGCGGTCATCGCTTCAGCGGTTCTGATCGGCATCGCCTTCATCGGATACAAGATCAACGTGGTCATTCTGGGCGGCGGCGACGTGAAGCTGCTCGGCGCGCTGGCGCTGTGGTTCACGCCCTTTGCCTATATGCAGATGCTGCTGGTGATGGGGGTGATCGGAGGCGTCATGGCGGTGGGCTTTGTGGTGCGCCGCGTGGTCTTCAAGCCCAAGACGCCGGGCTACCTTCCCTACGGCGTCGCAATCGCTGTCGGCGGGTTGTGGGTGCTCGCTCTCAATTATCTGCCCTTGAGCGCGATCGCCGCGCAGGTGGCGTGAACCCGATTTTAACCAGTCAAGACTTACGCATTGCAACCATACCCGCCCGCTAACCAAACCTAGGGCAATTACGAGGGGGCTATTTGAGCCATGGATAGGAAGAAACTTGTTCTGCTGCTCGGTGCGCTGATCATCGCGATCGGGACGGCCATTGCTGCACGCAGCATGTTCGCCGGAGGCGCAGCCCCCGATGCCGAGGCCGCTGTCCCGACCGGGCCGCGCGTGCTTGTTGCCAAGCGGGCGCTGACCGCCGGCACCATCATCACCGCCGATGCGCTGGGCTTCCAGCCCTGGCCCAAGGAGCTGGTGCAGGACGCCTACTTCATCGACGGCGAGGCCGACATGAACAAGCTGCTCGGTACCGTGGTCCGCTATCCGATCACCGCAGGTGAGCCGGTCACGCAAGGCTCGCTGGTCGCGCCGGGCGATCGCGGCTTCCTTGCTGCGGCGCTTGGCCCGGGGATGCGCGCTGTCACTGTGCCTGTGTCGGCAACGACCGGTGTGGCAGGCTTCGTCTTTGCCGGCGACCGTGTCGACCTGGTGCTGACGCAGGAAGTTTCGGGCGACTGCGACGATTGCACGCTGCGCACCGCTGAAACGGTGCTGCGCAACCTGCGGGTGCTGGCGACCGACCAGACGGTGGAAAAGACCACCGACGAAAACGGCAAGACCGTGGTGACCGAATTCCGCACCGTCACGATCGAAGTGACGCCGAAGATCGCGGAAAAGGTTGCTGTCGCCCAGACCATCGGCACGATCAGCCTGGTGCTGCGCTCGCTCGCCGATAGCCCCGCCGAACTGGAACGGGCCGTCGCTTCGGGCGATGTCCAGCTTCCCGCCAACGCGACCCCCGAGCAGGAAGAAAAGATGCTCAAGGCCGCGATGGGTCGTCCGATCGACAAGGGCACGACCTTTGTGACCGGCGGCGATGTCTCGCGCTTCCAACGTTCGACCGTGCCGCCCAAGAACTCGCAGGCCCAGCAGTCCGCTCCGGCCGCTGCCCCTGCTCCGGCCCGTGCCGGCGGCTCGGACGGCAACGCCGCCCCGGTCTACCGTGGTCCGAGCGTCCGTGTGACCCGCGGCAAGGAAACCGAAGACACGCAGGTCAGCGCCAAGGCCAATGGCACTGCGATCCTCTCCAGCCAGTCGAGCGGCGTGCGCCGCACAGGGCAAAAGCTGCCCTCGGCTGGTGCGACCGTGATCAACTGAGGGGATCAGGACCATGTCGAATGAAATGACCCATCGTGCGTCCGAGACCAGGGCGACCCGTGGCAAACCCGAAGGGGGGCAACCCATGAACCGCAATTTCAAGATCAAGCTGCTGGCTGCTGCAATCGCAGCGGTGCCGATGGCAGCGATGCCGACAACCTCGGCCATCGCCCAGCAGGTCGTCAGCCCGTCGCAGGAAATCGTCCTGTCGATCGGCAAGGGCGAGCTGGTAACGGTGCCCGGCACCATGGCGGATGTGTTCGTCGCCAATGACGAAGTCGCCGATGTGCAGGTGAAGTCGCAGCGCCAGCTCTATGTGTTCGGCAAGGCCGGCGGCGAGACCACCGTCTATGCCAGCAACGAACGCGGCGATGTGATCTTCTCGGCCAACATCCGGGTCGGCTCGAACATCGGCAGCGTCGATCAGATGCTGGCCATGGCGATGCCCGATGCCAAGGTGAGCATTTCGACGATGGGTGCCAACACCGTGCTGCTGACCGGCACCGTGAGCGCTCCCGAGGATGCCGCCGAAGCCGAACGGCTGGTGACGGCGTTCCTTGGCGAAGGTGCCAATGTCATCAGCCGCCTCAAGACAGCGACCCCGCTGCAGGTCAACCTGCACGTCAAGTTCGCCGAAGTCAGCCGCAGCCTCGTGCGGGAAATCGGCGGCAACCTGACCTCGATCGACGGTTCGGGCGGCTTCCGCTTCGGCGTCGGCACGGGCCGCGCTCTGGGCGGCGCCGACAGCTGGCTGACAAACGGACCGCTCGCCACAGGTAACGCCGTGGCGCAGTCGGCCTTCGTTCTGCCTGACGGGACCGAAATCCCCGGCCCGGCGGTGGATTCACAGGGTGGATCGACGATCTCGGGTCTGGGCCGCCTGTTCGGCATCAATATGCTCGGCGCGCTTGACCTGTCGGAGCGTCTGGGTCTGGTGACGACCATCACCGAACCCAACCTCACCGCATTGTCGGGCGAAACCGCCACGTTCCTTGCGGGCGGCGAATTCCCGATCCCGATCGCGCAGGGTCTTGGTCAGGTAACGGTGCAGTTCCGCCAGTTCGGCGTGAGCCTCGCCTACACCCCGACGGTGCTTTCGAACGGCCGCATCTCGATGCGTGTGCGTCCGGAAGTGTCGGAACTGTCGACCCAGGGCGCGATCACGCTCAACGGCTTCCAGGTTCCGGCCATCACCACCCGCCGCACCGAAACGACGGTCGAGCTGGGTTCGGGCCAGAGCTTCATGATCGCCGGTTTGATGAGCGCCAACTCGCAGAATTCGCTGGAGAAGGCTCCGGGCCTCGGTGATGTGCCGATCCTCGGCAACCTGTTCCGCAGCCGCGAGTTCCGCAAGGGCGAAACCGAGCTGGTGATCATCGTCACCCCCTATCTGGTCAAGCCGGTCGACGCCAAGGACATCAAGCTGCCGACCGACGGTTACCGTTCGGCCAACGAGCTTGAGCAGTTCCTCGGCTACCAGAACAACTCCGGTGTCTCGGGCGAACAGCGCCCCGGTCCGGTCGGTGCCGGTCAGGACGCCCCGCAGCCCAAGGTCAGCTCCGCTGATCCGGCCGCGATTGTCCCGAACAGCGAAGAAAAGCCGCGCCGCGCCGAAAAGAAGAACCGCCGCCAGGAACGCGAGGCCGCTGCCGCTGCTGCGACCCCGGGCTTCAGCCTCTAACGTGAGAAAGGTGATCACGATGCCCATTGCACGACACACCACGCCCCACAGGAATCATGTGGCGAAGCTCGCCCTCGCGATGTCGCTCGGCCTCGGCCTGGCAGGCTGCGGCGGGATGCCCACCAATGCCGGGCTTTACAGCCTCAAGCAGCCGGTGGTGGAACGCACCAACATGACGCTGGACGTCACGACGACCACCGCCGGCCTGCCGATCTCCGAACAGCAGCGCATCAACGGCTGGTTCGAAACGATGGACCTGCGTTATGGCGATCGCATCGCGATCGAGAACCCGAGCCAGAACCCCGCGGTCGCCAACGCGATCCGTGACCTGGCATCGCGTTACGGCCTGATGATCAGCGACACCGCGCCGGTGACGCCGGGCGTTCTCCAGCCGGGCCAGGCCCGCGTGGTGATCACCCGTGCAACCGCCAGCGTGCCGGGCTGCCCGGATTGGTCGGCCAAATCCGACATGAACTACGGCAACGGCCTCAGCCCCAATTTTGGCTGCGCAGTCAACAGCAACCTCGCCGCCATGGTCGCCGATCCGCAAGATCTGCTCGAAGGCAAGAAGGGTGCGAGCGAAACCGTGATCGCCACGTCGAACAAGGCGATCTCGACCTATCGTGAAATGGACCCGACCGGCAAGGGCGGCCTGCTGGATGCAGGCACGGCCGCGGCCGGCGGCGGCGGCGGCGGAGGAGGTAACTAAGCCATGAATGCTCCCTGGAAATCGGGCTTGCCCGGAAATCGTGATCCCTTCTCGGCCTATATCTGCGACGATACCGCGCTGGATGTGATCCGTCCTGTCGTGATCGAACTCGGCTGGCAGCCGGAAAAGTGCAACAAGGGCGGCCTGCGCAACGCAGTGCAATCGCTTTCGGTCAGCGCTTCTCCCGCGATCCTGCTGGTTGACCTGTCGGAAAGCGGCGATCCGCTGAACGACATCAACGCGCTCGCCGAAGTGTGCGAACCCGGCACGGTGGTGATCGCCATCGGTCAGGTCAACGATGTGCGCCTCTATCGCGACCTGCTGTCGAGCGGCATCCATGACTACCTGCTCAAGCCATTGTCGCCGCAGCAGGTGCACGATGCGCTCAATCAGGCGCTGGCGGTGTTCATGTCGCCCAAGGCGGGCGACGCAGATGCAGCCAAGCGTCACATCTCGACTGCTGTCGTGGGAACGCGCGGCGGCGTGGGTGCTTCGACGCTGGCGACTTCGCTCGCCTGGCTGTTCAGCGAAGCGCACAAGGCACCGACTGCCCTGCTCGATCTGGATGTCCACTTCGGCACCGGCGCGCTGGCGCTCGATCTGGAACCGGGCCGCGGCCTGACCGATGCGATCGAGAACCCGAGCCGTATCGACCCGCTGTTCATCGAACGCGCCATGGTGCGTGCGGGGGACAACCTGTCGATCCTGTCGGCGGAAGCCCCGATCAACCAGCCGCTGATGACCGATGGTTCGGCCTTCGTGCAGCTGGAAGACGAATTCCGTCAGGCATTCGAAATGACGGTGATCGATCTGCCGCGCAACATGCTCATCAACTTCCCGCAGCTGCTGGCTGACGTGAATCTGGTGGTGCTGACCTGTGAACTCACCCTCGCTTCGGCGCGCGATACGATCCGGCTGCTGTCGTGGCTCAAGGCCAATGCCAGCCACGCACACCCGATGATCGTCGCCAACAAGGTGCAGCCTGCGCTTGCCGAAATCAGCAAGGCGGACTTCGAAGCCTCGATCGAACGCAAGGTCGATTTCGTGGTGCCTTATGACATCAAGGCAGCGTCCAACGCCGCCAAGCTGGGCCAGGTCTTCGTCGACGCCAACCGTTCGAGCAAGGCCACCGCCGCGATCCGGCAGATTGCCGAGCGCGTGATGGGCGTCAGCTCCGTCGATGTCGCCCCGGCGAGCGGCGAAAAGAAGTCGCTGCTCGGCAACTTCGACATCAAGGCGATGCTCGCCAAGAAGCCGAAGGTCGACCTGACCCAGGCCGATTGACCCCATACCCCGCGCGGGGCCGGCAAGGCGCAGAAGCGCCCTCGCCCCCCGCGCGGCGATACTTGACACGAACCGCCGCAGCCCGGCGGAACCAGGCAGGAAGCTTGAGCCATGGACATTATCCAAACCCTGCTCATCACGCTGGTGATCTTCGCCATGCTGGTCTTGGGCTATTCGGCGATTGCTGGCTCTGGCGCGTCCAAGTCGCAAAAGCGGCGGATGCAGGCTCTGCGTTACCGGCACTCGGAAAGCGTGGACGCCAAGGTCGATGCGCAGTTCAAGCGCGCGGTCGCGGCGCGCAAGCCGAAATCCTTCAAGGTCGCAGGCTCCGGCTCGCGCAGCGAGGCGCTGGCGGTGCGGCTCAACCGCACCGGCAAGGGCTGGTCGGTATCGCAATATCTCTACGCTTCGGGCGGGCTTGCAATGGGGATCGCGGTGGTGATCTTCGCGCTCAGCCGCGCGCCGCTGCTGTCGCTCGGGGTCGGTCTGCTGATCGGCGCGGGCCTGCCGCACATGGTGGTCGGCTACCTCATCAACAAGCGCACCAACAACTTCATCACCAAGTTCCCGGACGGGATCGAACTGCTCGTGCGCGGCCTGCGTTCGGGCCTGCCGGTGACCGAAACGCTCGGCATCGTCGCAACCGAAGTGCCGGGGCCGGTCGGCTATGAATTCAAGACCGTGATCGACCGCATCAAGGTCGGCAAGACCATGGAAGACGCGCTTCAGGATACCGCCGACAAGCTCGGCATCGCGGAGTTCAACTTCTTCACGATCACGCTGGCGATCCAGCGCGAGACGGGTGGTAACCTTGCCGAAACGCTGTCGAACCTTGCCGAAGTTCTGCGCAAGCGCGCCCAAATGAAGCTCAAGATCCGCGCGATGAGCTCGGAATCCAAAGCCTCGGCCTATATCGTCGGCTCTCTCCCGTTCCTCGTGTTCGGCGCGATCTTCTCGATCAACCCTGATTACATGAGCGGCTTCTTCCAGGACGATCGCCTGATCGTTGCCGGGCTTGGCGCCGGGGTATGGATGGGCATGGGCGTGCTGATGATGGCCAAGATGGTCAATTTCGAAATCTGATGGCGGGGGGCATTACATCATGATCAACCAACCCACCGGCCCGAACCTGCTCGGCTTCGACGTTATCGTCGTCGGCACGCTGCTTGCCGGACTTGCCGCCTTCGCTGTTATGCTCGCGATCTACGCCGCGATCACGATCCGCGATCCGATGGCCAAGCGCGTCAAAGCGCTCGAAGCGCGCCGCGAACAGCTCAAGGCGGGGATCGTCACGTCCTCGGCCAAGAAGCGCACCAGCCTGGTGCGCCGCAGCGACACGACCGACCGCGTCAAGGACAGCCTTGGCCGCCTCAACGTGCTGCAGGAAAGCCAGATCAAGGTCATCCAGCAGAAGATGGCGCACGCGGGCTACCGCAACAAGGAACTGGCGGTTCTGATCATCGGCGCGCGCGCGATAGCGCCGCTCGTGGTCGGCGGCGTGATGGGCCTGCTGATCTACGTCGTCGAGTTCTGGCCTGACTGGGGTCCGATGACCCGGCTTGGCGCCTTCGCGATGTCGGTGTTCCTGTCCTACAAGGGGCCGGAAATCTTCCTCAAGAACAAGGCCGACAAGCGCACCAAGGAAATCCAGAAGGGCCTGCCCGACGCGCTCGATCTCCTCGTGATCTGCGCCGAAGCCGGTCTGACCGTGGACGCCGCCTTCAACCGCGTCGCCAAGGAACTGGGCCGCGCCTATCCCGAACTGGGCGACGAATTCGCGCTTACCGCGATCGAGCTGTCGTTCCTCAACGAACGCAAAATCGCGTTCAACAACTTCGCCTACCGCGTCAATCTGGAAGCGGTGAAGGGCGTGGTGACGACCATGATCCAGACCGAACGCTACGGCACCCCGCTTGCTTCGGCGCTGCGCGTGCTGTCGGCCGAATTCCGCAACGAGCGCATGATGCGCGCCGAGGAAAAGGCTGCGCGTCTGCCTGCGATCATGACCGTGCCGCTGATCATCTTCATTCTGCCGACGCTGTTCGTGGTTATTCTCGGGCCGGCAGCCTGTTCGATCTCGGACAACCTGATCAAGAGCTGACGGCGCGTCCGCCGCGACACCGAAAGGGCCGGAACAGGTTTACCCCTGCTCCGGCCCTTCCTGCGTCTGGCTGCCAAGCCGCAGCGCGCGGGCGCGCAGGCCAGCCAGCAGCCGGCGCAGCGCCTCCTCCTCGCCCGGCGCAAGATCGGCCAGCAATTCGCGCTCCGTCGCCCGGGCAAGCGGCATGACTTCAGCGTGGATCGCCCGGCCCTCCCCCGTCAGCGCCAGCAGGTGCGAGCGGCCGTCTTCGGGATTGGGAACCCGGGCGATCAGCCCGCGATCTTCCAGCACCTTGACCGCACGGTTGACCGCAACCTTGTCCATCAGGGTGGCCGCCGTCAGCCCGCGCTGGGTCATCGCCCCACCCGTCTCCCCGGCATCGCCCAGCACGGCCATTACCCGCCATTCGGCAATCTTCAGTCCGAACCGTTTGCGATACCGCTCGGCAATCAGGGCGCTGACCGCGTTGGAGGCGACCGAAAGCTGATAGGGCAGGAAGCCCGCAAGCTCGCCGGTCTTGTCATTCATAGGGGCGCTCGTCCCACCAGGGGTAGAAATCGGGCATATCGGTGCTGACCTTGCCGGGGTACATCGCCTTGCGCTTTTCGAGGAAGCTGGCGATCCCTTCCTTGGCGTCGGCACCACGGCTGAGGCGGTAGATCGAGCGGCTGTCGATCTTGTGCGCTTCCATCGGGTGGTCGGCATTCATCAGCCGCCACATCATCGCCCGCGTCATGGCGACCGAAATCGCCGAGGTGTTGTCGGCAATCTCGCGCGCGAGCAACTGCGCGGCATGGAGCAGATCGGCGGGTGCGTGAATCGATCGCACCAGCCCGCCCGCACGCGCTTCCTCGGCGTCGAAGATGCGGCCGGTATAACACCACTCCAGCGCCTGGGCGATGCCGACAAGGCGCGGCAGGAACCAGCTTGAGGCCGCTTCCGGCACGATCCCGCGCCGGGCAAAGACAAAGCCGTAACGCGCCGTGGTGCTGGCAAGGCGGATGTCCATCGCCAGCTGCATCGTCGCCCCCACGCCAACCGCCACGCCGTTGCAGGCGGAAATCAGTGGCTTTTTCGATTCAAACAACCGGAGCGTCAGCAAACCCCCGCCGTCGCGCACCTTGGGATCGGAGAGGTCACTCACTTCGGTCGGGTCGGAGAACACCTGCCCGCCGTTCTCCGGCGTCAGATCGGCGCCGGCGCAGAACGCGCGCTCGCCGCTGCCGGTAAAGATCACCGCCCGCACCGCATCGTCAGCGTCGATATCGTCCATCGCCGCCATGATCTCCTGCCCCATGGTGCGGGTATAGGCGTTCATCTTGTCGGGGCGGTTGAGGGTGATGGTGGCGATGCCATCAGCCTTGGTGACGATGATCTGAGTGTATTGGGTCATGCGAAATCCCTCTCCTGATATGCTGCCTGTGATGCCACGCTGCGGACAAAAGAAAACCCCCGCAAAAGCGAGGGCTTTCCTTGTGTCTTAATGACGGGCTGACGCTTAGCGCGGGGCCATGCGGATCGCGCCATCCAGACGCACGTCCTCGCCGTTGAAATAGCCGGTCTCGATCATGGTCATAGCGAGCTTGGCATATTCCACCGGCATGCCAAGACGCTTGGGGAACGGCACCGATGCGGCCAGCGCATCACGCACGTTCTGCGGCGCAGCGGCGAGCAGCGGGGTATCGAAGATGCCCGGCAGGATGGTGTTGACGCGGATGCCTTCGTTCATGAGGTCGCGCGCGATGGGAAGGGTCATGCCGATCACGCCGGCCTTCGACGCGGAATAGGCCGCCTGACCGATCTGGCCGTCTTCGCCAGCGACCGACGCGGTGTTCACAATCGCGCCGCGCTCACCGAATTCGTCGAGCGGATCGAGGCTCATCATGCCCGAAGCCGACTTGGCGATGCAGCGGAAGGTGCCGATCAGGTTGACCTGAATGACGAAATCGAAGGCCGAAATCGGGAAGTGCTTGATCGAGCCGTCTTCCTTGCTGCGGCTGGCGGTCTTGATCGCGTTGCCGATCCCGGCGCAGTTCACCAGAATACGCTCCTGCCCGTGGGCGGCGCGGGCCTTGGCGAAGCCGGCGTCGACGTCTTCATCGCTGGTCACGTTGACCTTGCAGAACACGCCGCCGATTTCGGCTGCAAGTGCTTCACCCTTTTCCTCGTTCATGTCGAAGATCGCAACCTTGGCGCCCTTGGCAGCCAGCGCGCGCGCCGTCGCCGCGCCGAGGCCCGATGCACCGCCGGTGACAACAGCGGGGGTATTGGCAGAAACTTCCATTATTCTCTCCTGATAGTCAGTTGTTGGCCGAAGCGCTCAGAGACGCTCGATAATGGTCACGTTGGCGACGCCGCCGCCTTCGCACATGGTTTGCAGGCCGTACTTCTTGCCGTGGCGGTGCAGGCCGTGAACCAGCGTCGCCATCAGCTTGGTGCCTGACGCGCCGAGCGGGTGACCCAGCGCGATCGCGCCGCCATGGACGTTGAGCTTGGCCGGATCGGCACCGGTGTGCTTGAGCCAGGCGAGCGGCACCGAAGCAAAGGCTTCGTTGACTTCGTAAAGGTCGATGTCGTCGATGGTCAGGCCGGCGCGCTGCAGCGCACGGTCGGTCGCAAACAGCGGTTCTTCGAGCATGATCACCGGATCGCCCGCAGTCACGGTGAGGTTGTGGATGCGCGCCAGCGGGGTAAGTCCATGCGCCTTCAACGCGGCTTCCGACACCACCAGCACCGCCGAAGACCCGTCGCAGATCTGGCTGGCCGAAGCCGCCGTCAGCGCGCCATCGGGGCTGATCAGCTTCACACCTGCGATCCCTTCCAGCGTCGCATCGAAGCGGATGCCTTCATCGACGGTGTGGAACTGGGTGCCTTCCGCCGTCTCGACCTCGATCACCACAAGCTCGCGCTCGAAGGCACCGGCCTTGGTCGCAGCGATCGCCTTTTCGTGGCTCGACAGGGCGAAGCGATCAAGATCGTCCTTGGAGAAGCCGTGCTTCTTCACGATCATCTCGGCGCCCATGAACTGGCTGAAGTTGATGCCGGGGAACTTTTCCTCGATCCCGGCGGCCTTGCTGTACAGGCCTTCCTTCATGTGCAGCGTGACGTTGGAGCCCATCGGCACGCGGGTCATGCTTTCGACGCCGCTGGCGATCACCACGTCCTGCGTGCCGCTCATCACAGCCTGCGCGGCGAACTGGATCGCCTGTTGGCTGGAACCGCACTGTCGGTCGATGGTGACAGCGGGAGTCGACTGCGGCAGCAGCTTCGACGCCAGCACGCCCATGCGCCCGACCTGCATCGCCTGCTCGCCAGCCTGACTGACGCAGCCGGTCACGACATCGTCGATCGCCTTGGGGTCGATCCCGCTGCGCTCGACGATGGCGTCCAGCGATTTGGCCAGCAGGTCAACCGGATGCACCCCGGCCAGACGCCCGCCACGACGGCCACCGGCCGTGCGGACAGCTTCGACAATATAGGCTGTGGTCATGTCTCTCTCCTCCATCGAAAACCCGTTTCACGGGTCGGCGCGCAGCGGGCAATCAGTTTCGCATCGCCACTCGCTTGCAGTCACCGCGCCTATGTGAGCGCCATGCGCAAATCAAGCAGACAAAATGGGGGGATGCGCCAAACCCTTGCGTCCCCGCCAATCTTCAAACTGTTGCAGAAGCGTAACACGTGACGCGCAAGCGGGCGGCGTGGCGCGAAATCGGTTTGCACTACCAAGGGGGTTGGAGCATTCGGCAGGTCGGAGAGGGCTGGGTCGGTTTTTTGTCGCCTGCCCTTGACGTTTGAAGTGTCAATTGACCTGGTCAAACCTAAAGGAGGAAGACCACCATGAAGAAGCACGCGCTTCTCAAGGCCGGTGCGGCAACTGCCGTTATCGCCCTTACCGTCAGCGCCCCTGTCTATGCGCAGGATGCCGACGTCACCACCGAAACCGCCGCAGAAGAGCCCGGTCAGGCGATTGTCGTCACCGGCACCCGTCTGCGCTCGCCGAACCTTGAATCGGCCAGCCCCGTCACCGTCGTGACCGCGGAAGAATTTGCTCTGACCGGGACCACCCGCGTCGAAGATCTCATCAACTCGCTGCCGCAGGTGTTTGCTGCCCAGGGCGGTAACATCGCCAACGGCGCGAGCGGTATCGCCACCCTTGACCTTCGCGGTCTCGGGCCGGAGCGTACCCTGGTGCTGGTCAACGGCCGCCGCATGGCGCCCGGTACGCCTTCGACCTCGGCTTCCGACATCAACATGATCCCGGCCGCTCTGGTCGAGCGCGTGGACGTGCTGACCGGCGGTGCTTCGTCGGTGTACGGTGCCGACGCGGTCGCGGGCGTTGTGAACTTCGTGCTCGACACGGATTTCGAAGGCTTCAAGATCAACGCCAACTACGGCGTCTACAACCACAACAACCGTGCCTCGGCCGACATTCGCGGCGCCAATGACGCGCGCGGCTTCGGCTACCCGACCGGCATGGTCACCGATGGCGGCACCTTCGACGGCACCATCGCCTTCGGCAGCAGCTTCGACGATGGCCGTGGCCGCGTCACCGCCTATGTCGGCTACCGCAAGATCGATCCGGTGCTGCAGGCCCGTCGCGACTACTCGGCGTGCTCGCTCTCGGCCAATACCGCAGCGTCGGTTGCTGGCGGCGGCCGTCTGTACAACTGCGGCGGTTCGGCTACCTCGAACACCGGCACCGTGTTCTACAACGAAGGCTTCGGCGCTGACTTCACCTCGACCCTTGCACAGTTCGGTCCTAACCGCACGCTGCTGGGCGGTTTCACCGCGTTCAACTTCGGCCCGCTGAACTACTTCCAGCGCCCGGACGAGCGTTACACCGCCGGTCTGTTCGCCGACTACGAAATCTCGAGCGCGATCAAGCCGTACATGGAGTTCATGTTCATGGACAACCGTACGGTTGCCCAGATCGCTCCGTCGGGTAACTTCGGCAACACCCTGTCGATCAACTGCGACAACCCGCTGCTGGGTGCCGGTCAGCGCGCTGCCCTGTGCAACAACGCCAACCTGCTCGTCAGCCCGCTGCCGGGCGATGCCTTCATCCTGACCGGCAATGTCGCCGCCGAAAACGCCGCCCGTGTGGCGCGTGGCCTCGGTGAACCGATCCTGCCGACCACCCCGTTCGGCTTCATCGATCCGCTGACCGGCAACACCTACAACCGTGGCTTCGCGCAGATCCTTCGTCGTAACGTCGAAGGCGGCGCACGTCAGGACGACCTGCAGCACGTCTCCTATCGCGCCGTCATCGGTGTGAAGGGCGATCTGTCGCCGGCTTGGTCGTATGATGCGTTCTACCAGTATGGTCGCAACAACTACAACCAGACCTACCTGAACGACTTCTCGGTCAACCGTCTCAACCGTGCCCTCGACGTCGTCGCCGGTCCGGGCGGCGCTCCCGTTTGCCGTTCGACGCTTGACGGTTCTGACACGAACTGCGTGCCGTGGGACATCTTCTCGCCGGGTACCGTCGCGCCGAGCGCGGCTTCGGTGGCCTACCTCTCGACCCCGGGCTTCTCGCGCGGCGTCGTGAGCCAGCAGGTCGCCAACGCGTTCCTGTCGGGATCGCTGGGTGAGTACGGCCTCAAGACCCCCTGGTCCGACCAGGGCGTCGACGTGGTGTTCGGTACCGAATACCGCAAGGAAAGCCTGGAGTTCAACTCGGACACCGCGTTCAGCACCGGCGACCTTGCTGGTCAGGGTGCGGCGACTCTGCCCGTTCGCGGCAGCTTCGACGTGACGGAATTCTTCACCGAAGTCCGTATTCCGATCGCGCAGGACAGCTGGGTGTATGACTTCACGGTCACCGGCGGCTATCGCTATTCGGACTACAGCACCGGCGTGAACACCGACACCTACAAGATCGAAGGTGAGTTCGCTCCGATCCGCGACTTCCGCATCCGCGGTGGTTACAACCGGGCGGTGCGTGCGCCGACGGTGCAGGATCTGTTCGCTCCGAACCAGGTCGGCCTGGGCGGTTCGTCCGATCCCTGCGCTGGCTTCGTCATCGCCGCCACGAACACCGGCTGTCTCGCTCAAGGTCTGACCGTCGGCCAGTTCGTCGCTCCGAACCCGGCTGACCAGTACAACTCGTTCGGCGGCGGTAACGCCAACCTGAACCCGGAAGTGGCCGACACCTACACCGTCGGTGCGGTGCTGACCCCGACCTTCCTGCCGGGCTTCACCGCGAGCGTCGATTACTTCAACATCGACATCGCGGGTGCGATCGGCGGCATCGGTGCGGACACCATTCTTGCGGCCTGTACCGCAACGGCGGATCCGTTCTTCTGCGGCCTCATCAACCGTGACCCGACCGGCTCGCTGTGGCGTTCGGCGGCTGGTTTCACGACTGACGTGACCCAGAACATCGGTGGCTTCTCGACTGCGGGTATCGACGCCCAGGTCAACTACAGCACCGAAATCGGCGATGTCGGCACCCTGACGTTCAACTTCCTGGGTACCTACCTCGACACGCTGGAAACTGACACGGGTGTGACGATTCCCGGCACCGACCAGACCTTCGACTGCGTCGGTCTGTACGGCAACGTCTGCGGTTCGCCGAACCCCGAGTGGCGCCACCAGGCCCGTCTCGGCTTCAACTTCCGCAACGGCATCGGCGCCTCGCTGCGTTGGCGTCACTTCGCCGGCGTCGATCTGGACGCCGTGTCGACCAACACCAACCTGAACAACGCGGGTGGCACGGGTCCGGCGCCGGGTGGCGTTGCCCGTCCGGGTGCTGCCGGGTTCGATGCGGTCAACTACTTCGACCTGACCTTCACGTTCGACGCAGGGGACAACTTCAACTTCGTCCTCGGCGCCAACAACGTGCTCGACAAGGCTCCGCCGACGACCGGTTCGCAGGCTTGCCCGGCGGGTCCGTGTAACGGTAACGTCTATGCGCAGGTGTATGATGCTCTCGGGCGCTACATCTTCGCCGGTGTGACGCTTGATTTCTAAGCGTCGCTGTCGCTAGACACGAGATGGCGGGCCGAAAGGCCCGCCATTTTCGTTTGGGGAACATGCCCGCGTGAAACACGCCGAAGCTCTCGCCCGGATCGCCCAATTCCCCCTTGCCGATCCCGCAGCCGCGCTGGGCGCCGGCGTGCCGCTGATCAATGCCGATTTTCCCGAACTCCTGCTGCCCCGCGCGCGCGAACTCGCTGCGCGCCACCCCGGAAGCCCGCAGTCCCAGCAACTGCTCGGCCTTGCCGCGCGGGCCTGCGGCGAAAGCCAGACCGCTTTCGAAGCCTTCCGCGCTGCCGCCGTCCTTGCCCCGCGCGACGGCCTGATCGCCCATTCCCACGCCCGCACCGCGCTGGAAGCGGGCCTCCCCGCTGCCGCCCTGTTCGCCGCTGCCGCACCGCTTGCACCGCAAGACGGAACCATCCTGACAGGGCAGGCGGCCGCCATGCTGGCCGAAGGACGCGCCAATGAGGGCATTGCCCTGCTCACCGACATCCTTGCCGCCAATCCGCTGTGGCTTGACGGGCATCGCAGCCGCGCCGTTCTCGCCGCACAGGTCAGGCAAGACCCGCTCGCCAGTCTGACCCAAGCTCTTGTGCGGTTGCCGCAATCGCCCGATCTTCACCACCTCGCCATCTCGGTTGCGCTCCAGGCGCGCGATCTGGCCCGTGCGGGCGAAGCGGCGGCGCGGGCGCAGGCCACGCTTGGCCCGCAGCGCTGGCTCAGCCTGATGGCCGCCCACATCGCCTCGGAAAACGGCGCTCTGGATGCAGCCGACACCGACTTCGCTGCCGCCGGCCCGGCTGCTGACGCGGGCGAGGCGTGGATGCACGCGCGCCACCTCATCCGCCGCGGCGATCCGGCCCGCGCCGCGGCGCTGCTTGAACCGCTGCTGGGCCAGCCCGGAGATCACGCCCTGTGGCCCTATCTCGTGCTCGCCTGGCGGATGGCCGGGGACGAACGCGCCGCATGGCTGGAAGGCGACCCGCGCCTCGTCGGCGTCTATGACATCGGCTACAGCGAGGCTGAGCTTGCCGCGCTGGCCGCACACCTGCGCGCGCTCCATCACGCCACGGCCGCCCCGCTCGACCAGTCGGTGCGCGGCGGGACGCAGACCGACGGCAACCTGCTGCTGCGCATCGAGCCTGTCATGCGCGACCTCAAGGCACGCCTGCTGGCCATCGTCCACCAGCACATCGCTCAGCTACCACCGCCCCAGCCCGGCCACCCCACCCTGCCCGCCGCCCGGACACCCGTGCGCATCGCCGGATCATGGTCGGTCAGGCTCGAGAACGCCGGGTTCCATACCGATCACGTTCACCCGCAAGGCTGGTTCAGCTCGGCGCTTTACGTCGCCCTGCCGGAAACCCTCGGACAAGGTGAGGGCAGCCACGCAGGCTGGCTCTCGCTGGGCGAGGCGCGCGATCTGGTGCCGGGGCTTGAACCGCTGCGGCTGGTCGAGCCAAAGCCCGGCCGTCTGGTGCTGTTCCCATCCACCATGTGGCATGGTACGCGCCCCTTCACACAGGGCGAGCGGCTGACCGTTGCGTTCGATATTGCCCGCCCCCGACAGGATTGATTGCGATGTATCAGGCTACCCCGACCCAGACCCTGCCCCCCGCGCTGGCCGAGGCGATCCGCTTGCGGCAAGCAGGCGATGCTGCAGGCGCGCTGGCACTGGCCGAGGGCAATGCTGCCGCCACCGAAGCGGGCGCGCCATTCCTTGCCATTGCCGGACTGGCCGCGCTCGAACTGGGCGATGCGCCCCGCGCCGTTGCGCATCTCGAGGCTCTTGCCCGGTTGCGCCCCGACGATATCGAGATCCGCGCCGACCTTGCCAGGGCGTTGCTGGCGGCAGGGCGGGACGATGATGCACTGACACTGGCGCAGGGGGCTGAACTGCCCGCCCTCGCCCGGATCGAGGCGTGGGTGCGCCAGCAGCGCGGCGAACAGGCCCAGGCGATTGCAGCCTATGCCCGGGTGCTCAAGGGCGAACCGACCGATGCGGCAAGCTGGAACAATGTCGGCAATATCCACGCGGCAGCCGGCAATTTCGATCAGGCAATCACCGCCTTCGAACACGCGATTACCTATCAGCCCGACGAGCCGGGGATGTATCTCAACCTTGCCGATGTGCTGCGGCAGGCCGATCTGGGTGGCCCGCGCCTCAAGGTGGCGCGCGACGTGGCCGAGATCGCCCCCGATAACCGCGCGGTGCAGACCGAATTGGCGATGGCGCTGGCGCATAACGAACTGCTCGAAGAAGCCATTGCCGTGCTGGAGGCTGCGGTGACACGGTGGCCCGAATTCGGCGAATCCCATCTGGAACTGGGCCGTCTTTACGAAGCGACCAACCGTAACGAGGCTCTCGCCGCCTTTCTCGCCACGCTCGATCCGGCTGCTTGCCCGCCCGAAGTGGCGTTCCTGCACGCGTGGCTGGCCCAACGCGAAGGCCGTTTCGAGGATGCCGCGGCTCATGCAGAGGCGATCCCGGAAACGATCCACCCGATGCGCCGCATGGCCCTCATCGGCAATATCGCCGAGCGGCTGGACGATGTCCCGCGCGCCTTTGCCGCTTTCGAGGCCATGAACGCTGCCGCGATGGCCGAGGCTCCGCCGCGCCGCGGGCCGACCTTCCGCGAAAGCATCGAGGCTGACCTTGCACGCTGGAGCCCGGAATGGGTTGCGCGCTGGGCCCCGCCGCTAAGCCCCGATCCGGCGCGGCGCGATCCCGTGTTTCTCGTCGGCTTTCCGCGTTCGGGTACGACGCTGCTCGATACCATGCTGATGGGCCTGCCCGACCTGTGCGTGCTGGAGGAACGCCCCGTGATGGCGGAAGTCCTACGGATGCTGGGCAATGCCGATCTGGCCGCGCTGACGCCGCAACAATGCGGCCAGCTGCGCGAAGCCTATTTCGACAGCGCACGGCGGAACGGCTGGGACGGGACGCGCTGGCTGGTCGACAAGCACCCGCTCAACATGGCCCGCGCGGTGCAAATCCACCGGATGTTCCCCAATGCGCGCTTCATCATGGCTGAACGCCACCCGGCAGACGTGGTGCTGAGCTGTTTCATGGCCAATTTCACGCTCAATTTCGCAATGCGCAGCTTCACCGATCTGGAAGAGGCCGCGCGCACTTATGACACGGTGTTCCGAGCGTGGCACCGTGCCGGTGACCTGTTCCCGATCGCCTCGCACGCTGTGCGCTACGAGCGGCTGGTCGAAGACCCCCGCGCCGAATTGCAACCGCTGGTGACATGGCTCGGCCTCGACTGGAACGACCGCCTGCTGGCTCACGAGGAAACCGCGAAGGAACGCGGCCGCGTGAAGACCGCCAGCTACGCCCAGATCGGCGAGAAGCTCTATACCCGCGCCAGCGGGCGCTGGCGGCGCTATG